>Ga0247611_10000549_pt1 | contig 76288 bp, 66 predicted proteins | sample 177DNAGHGhighgp2_FD_192422 | JGI IMG/M metagenome (GOLD analysis project Ga0247611, IMG submission 192422) | Sheep rumen microbial communities from Palmerston North, Manawatu-Wanganui, New Zealand - 1770 DNA GHGhigh gp2 | ecosystem: Host-associated > Mammals > Digestive system > Stomach > Rumen... | reverse complement strand
AATAAGGCATATCAATACCTCCCTCGACAAGAGATATTGTAACAAAAGAGGCGATTTCTTGCGATTTCACCTCTTTTTCATAATAAAAGGAGCCGTCATTCACCTTTTAGGTTTTTCAACAGCCCCTAATATTTATACTGCCTAATTGTGCGAGCAGCGTTCGCACTTTTTATTATCTTAATAGATTTCATAAAATTGAATCATCCTATATAAACCAGCTCTATTGAACTATTTTAAATATGGATATTGTGATGTTATAGTTAAAAACTAATTTACTGACCACATTTAAGAGAAGACATTAAATATATGGCTAGGAAATTCAACTACTAAACTTTGTGAAGTTCGAAAATATGCCGTTGGTCAGGCAATTGTTTGAGTTGTCTCGAGTTGGTATCAAACAAAAACCACTCAAAGAGTGGTTAATGATTTGTTTGGTACCCTCGAGGCGACTCGAACGCCTGACCTACGGCTTAGAAGGCAGTTGCTCTATCCAACTGAGCTACGAGGGCAAATTTGCTAAGCGCTTATATATTATCCACAAGAACAAGATATTTTTCAAGTTTAATTTATTAATTCCCTCGTAGCTTGTTATATAGAGCAACAGCCACATCTTTAGGGAGAATTTGACTTAGATCATCTACTGATGCTTCTTTTAATAAGTTAATATCTGGATAGAAATGCTCTAATAGTTCTCTTCTTTTATTTCCTAAACCTTTCACATCTTCAAAAATAGAAACAGTCATTGCTTTATTTCTTTTTTGCTTATGGAAAGTTATAGCGAAGCGATGTACTTCATCTTGCATTCTGGTTAATAAGAAGAATAATTTCTTATCGTTAATTGGATATTCTTGTCCGTTAATATCAATTAATCCGCTTGTGGAGTGTTTATCATCTTTATATAAGCCAAATACCGGAATAGAGACTTTGATATCTTCTAAAGCTTGAGTGGCGCTTTTAACTTGAGGAAGTCCACCATCGACTAAAATCAAATCAGGCATCTTTTTATTTTCCGCTTTTAATCTAGAATAATGGCGAGTAATAACTTCTTTCATTGAGGCAAAGTCATCTCGAGATTCTTCATGTTCAATTTTAAATTTACGGTATAAGTTTTTCGCAGCCTCTCCATTAATATAGGCCACCATCGCTCCTACTGGAGAAGAGCCTTGTAAATGGGAGTTATCAAATAACTCGATATGATATGGGGTTTTGATTTGTAATAACTTCCCTAATTCCTCAATTAAGGCAATCTTATCAGTATCTAATTTAGAAGATAAGAAATATTCATCTAATGCGTTATCTGCGTTACTTTTTGCGCTTAGAATAAGGTCATAGACCTTTCCTTTACTAACAGAGGTGACATTCACATCTAAATAGCCTTCTAATTCTTTAGCGATACTTTCTGAATTAATCACTATCTCCGTTGGTAAAGGACATCTTTCATATAACTGTGTAATTAAATCAATAACTTGCTCTTCAGTATCACCAAATTCTTCTACGACATGAGTTTCTTTACCAAGTAACATTCCTTTTCGATAAATTAAGAAGGCTAGAGATAAATAACCATTTCTAGTGGAATAAGCAAAAATGTCTCGATCAGTTTTATCTTTAGTTTCTACGGATTGAGAAGTATTAATATGCTCAATAGAATCAATTAAAGATTTATATTCTTGGGCAAGTTCAAATTCAAGTTTAGCGCTTGCCTCATTCATCTTATTTTTAAGTTCCATCACTTTTTGATGGTTGTTACCGTTAAGAAATTCTTTGATCTCGCTTCTTAAAGAATCATAAACACTTTCGTCAATTTTATTGACGCAAGGAGCTAGACACTGCCCTAAATGATAATATAGGCAAACACTTGTTGGGATATTTCGACATTTCCTAATTGGATAGATTTTATTTATAAGGTCCACCATTTTATAGGCCGCTCCACTATTAGGGAAAGGACCATAATAATCATAGTTTTTATCTTTATTATTTCTTTTAATAGATAAAGTAACATCACCCTTCTTTTTTAAGGCGATATATGGATAGTGACTACCATCTTTTAATAATATATTAAACCTTGGATAATATTGATGAATTAAATTCATTTCAAGCACTAAAGCTTCTTTTTCGTTTTGCACAATAATGGTTTCAAAGTGGTCAACATTTTGGACCATCTTAAAGACTTTACCTGCTTGAGGTCTTAAAAAATATTGAGATACTCGTTTTTGTAAGTCTTTGGCCTTGCCAACATAAATGACCGTGTTATCTTTATCGTACATTAAATACACTCCTGGAGAGTGCTTTAAATTAGAAATTAAAATCTTAATTTTTTCAGTCATGGAAAATTACCACTGTTGCCCCACTTCCACCTTCATGAATATCTCCTAAACGGAATTTCACTCCTTTTAGACTAGATAAATATTCATGAGTCATTTTTCTAAGGACTCCACTACCAAAGCCGTGAATGATACGAACTTGTTTTAAGTTTTTCACCATACAGGCATCAATATATTTCTTTAAAGTGTCTAAGGCTTCATCGCGGTGTAAACCAATAATATTGAGTTCTAATCCCACATTAGTGTTTATTTTATCTTCGTAGTGTTCATTTTTGTTTTTAACTATGTTAACTTTAGGAGCCTCTATTTTATGAAGTTTCGCTTTTTCAACTTGGATTTCAAAGCCGTCTTGACTCATTAAAGTAGCTTTATTACCTTTAAGTCTAATTACTCTACCTTCTAAATTCATACTTGGCATAGAAACATAATCATCTAAAGATATTTCTTCATTATAGAAAATAGTTTCGATATCATCTTGAAGATTTTCGACTTTCTTTTTAAGTTCTACCACTTCATGGAGTTTAATATCATCTTTAGATAGGGCCTTAATTATTTCTTTAATTTCTTTTTTAGTAGAAGAGATAATTTGTTCTTTTTCGTTTTTCACTTCCTCTAAAAGGTGATCTTTTTGATTTTGGACACTTTTTTGGGCGATTTCTAAGGCTTTTTGTTCTCGAACAAGATTTTCTCTTTCTTTACTAAGTTCGTCTTTTAGACGTTCGTTTTGTTCCACTCCTGATTGTAGGATTTTAAGTAGATTTTCAAATCTATTATTAGAGTTTTCTTCTAATTCTTTTTTTGCTTCCGCAATAATTCCGTCTTTAATCCCGTATCTAGAGGCTACTTCAATGCCGTACGATTTACCAGGAACAGAATATTTATATTTATAAGTTGGGGCTAATTTTGATTCATCAAATAGCATAGAACTATTTTCAATATTTTCACTAATAAAGGCGTATTCTTTAATTTTTGAATAGTGAGAAGAAATTAGACAAAGTGGTTTTTTAGCTTCTAAATATTTCACTATTCCTAACGCAATTAATTCTCCTTCTTTAGGGTCGGTGCCTGTACCTAATTCGTCTAACAAAACTAAATCTGTGCCTTTAACAACATCTAAAATCTCCCCAATATTTTTCATATGAGCGGAGAATGTTGATAAGTTATCACTTAGTGACTGATTATCTCCGATATCTAAATAGATATTCTTCACTATTCCTAGTTCGGCTTTACTTACTGGTAGAGCTAAGCCACTTTGATTCATATAAACAAGTAAGCCTACAGTTTTAATAGAGACCGTTTTTCCTCCAGCGTTAGGGCCAGAGATAATCACGATTCTTTTATCAGAATTAAGATGATAATCGTTACTAACAACTTTAGCTTTGTCAATTAAAGGATGACGAGCATCTATAAGATGAATCTCTGCTTTATCTGATAAAGTAGCAACATTCATCTCATTTTCTAATGCGTATCTCGCTTTGGAAGATAAAAAATCAAGTCGAGCAATAATCTCATTATTTTTAATCACTTCGCCTTCTTGTAGTAACACTAAAGCGGTTAGTCCTTTTAAAATTTTTCTTACTTCCTCATTTTCTTCAATCTTTTTAGAAGCTATGTCATTATTGATTTGGACAATTTCAAGTGGCTCGATGAAGGTGGTATTACCACTATCACTAACATCATAAACGATACCTAAAACTTTATTCTTAAAGCCAGTTTTTACAGGTAAAACAAAATGACCTTCCCTAATCGTGAGATTAACATCGCTTAAATAGGAAGAATAACTAGTGGCAATACTAGTGATTCTACTGTTAAGTTGAGACTCTAAAGATTTAATCTTTTGTCTAATAGATTTAAGTTCGCTAGAAGCGTTATCACTTACTGTTAGTTGAGGAGTAATTACTCTTTTGATTTCTTTATTTAATGATGATAAATCACTAAAGTGTGAACACAGTTCACTAATTAAAGGAAAATCATTTTTTATTTTGTCTAAATGTCTAATTAATTTAATCGATGTTTCAATATCGTTAGAGACATGATTAAGATCCTGAGGAGTCATTAAGGCTGTCTTTTTAGCGATATCGATAAGTTTTAAAATAGAGACACTTGTAGATATAGGTAAGTCACTATATCTAGAAAGTAAATCCATCATTTCTTTGAGAAAATCTAATTCTTTTTGGATGTACACTTTATCACTACTAAAAGAAATAGAATCAATGTATTCTCTTCCTAATTCAGTTTTTGCGTATTCTTTTAGAAATTCTCTAATTTTATAAAACTCTAGAGTTAACTCGACTTGTTGCATACCTACTATTATATGATTTCGCTATAAATTTTAGAACAAAATTGATAGAGTTAATATATATGGATTCGATAACTCTAAAGTTTTCTATTGAAGAATATCAAAAGATTAAAGAATATTATTCTTCTTACTCTACTGGAGAAGTAGGAGAATATTTAGATTTTGTTGCAGTTTTAGAAGGCGCCACCATTAGAGGCTATGTCTCTAAAAAAGCTAAAAGATCGGTTGTATTTTCTGGACCAAAAGGACATATAGAAGCTTCTAAATGGGGCGAAGTCACTATCGAAAATAAAAAGGAAGAAGAAAAACTCCATATTGTTGATTTTGGTGAACAAATCGGAAGCGACGAAGTCGGGGTTGGTGATTTTTATCTCCCGATGATTGTGGTCGCTGCTTATATGAATAGCCACCAATATCAAAGATTAAAAGAATTAGGGGTTACCGATTCTAAGAAATTATCTGATAAGAAAATTAGAGAGCTTGGTCCAATATTAATCAAAGAATTTAAGTTTTCTAAACTTACTTTACCAAATGAAAAATATAACGAAATGATTTCTAAAGGCGAAAATCTAAACTCCCTAAAAGCTAAAATGCATAACCGCGCTTTAAATAATCTCCATAAAGAATATATCGATGTTATTGCTATCTATGTTGACCAATTTGTTTCTGAAGAAAGATATTATTCTTATCTTGATAAGAAGGATGAACCAATTTTAAAAGGAATATCATTTAAAACAAAAGGTGAATCTAGATTCCCTAGTGTTGCGGCCGCTAGTGTTATTGCCCGATACTATTTCTTACTAGAAAAAGATAAATTAGAAGCCAAGTACGGCTTAGAATTCCCTTTTGGGGCTGGTAAAAAGGCCGATGAATTTAAAAAAATCCTCTTAGACAAAGTCGGACAAGAGGAATTCGATAAATTAGTAAAACAAAACTTTAAAAACTATTCTAATTGACTTATTACTTCTTTGAAGTAATCTGGTAAATCAATTTTAAATTCCATTTCCTTATTAGAGGATGGATGAATTAATCTAAGACCAACGGCCACTAGTAATTGGCCGTTTTTATATAAAGCGTCATATTTTCTTCCACTATATAAAGGATCTCCTTCTACAGGATAACCAATATAAGATAAATGGACTCTAATTTGATGAGTTCTACCTGTTTTTAAGTGACACTCCACTAGTGTGTGGTCGCTAAATCTTTGTAAAACTTTAAAGTAAGTAATCGCTTCTTTTGAATTAGAACGGGTTACCGCCATCTTTTGACGGTTATGAGGGTCTCTTCCAATTGGTAAATTAATCTCCCCGGTATTTTCAGTAATCACACCTTTAACTAAAGCAATATAAGTTCTAGACATTGTGTGATCTTTAAGTTGCTCTGCTAAAGATAAATGAGCTTTATCATTTTTAGCAACACATATTAACCCACTAGTGTCTTTATCGATACGATGAACGATACCTGGTCGCATCACTCCATTAATTCCACTTAAATCATGGCAGTGATGTAAAATTGCGTTCACTAAAGTATGTTCATAATGTCCATTAGCAGGATGAACAACCATTCCTTGAGGTTTGTTAATAATTAATATATCGCTATCTTCATAAACAATATCTAAAGGAATATCTTCTTTTTCAATTTCTAATTCCTTAGCTTCTAGAATATTTATTTCAATAACGTCACCAGTTTTTAATTTATAAGATGATTTAATAACTTTCTTATTTACTAAACAATTCTCATCATCAATTAATTTAGCAATATGAGATCTAGAAAGCTCGCTAAAATAAGTAGATAAAAACTTATCTAATCTTTGATTAGAGTTAGATTCGTCTACCACAATTCTATTCATCTTTATGATCTTTCTTTTCTAAGAATCTATTCTTTTCTTGTTCAGTTTTAGACACAACTTTAATATTATCTTCTGCTGTTTTAGGTTGTAATTTGCTTTTTCTATAAGCTTCAATGATTTCTGTAACAATCATATAAATAACAAGCATAATAGCCGCAACTACAACAGAGACATCAGCGATATTAAAATGGAACTTCCATACTCCATAAAAATCAATAAAATCAACAACACCAGTAACTGGAGAAGCTAAATAATTTGAGGTATAGAAAATGCGATCTATAGAATTGCCAACTGCCCCAGCAATAATCATCATAAGGCAAGCTTTATAAAACTTATTAACTTTACCCCACTTTTTCACTAAGAAAACAATGATTCCAGCGGAAATACCAAGCGCGACAATCACAAAGACAATTCTTGTAGCGACATCGTTTTTAAATAGGTCCAAACCAAATACAAAGTGGTTATTGATGACATATTGGATTCTTAAAAAGTTAGGAATAATTACCGCTCCCCCATCTCCTAAAGCGCCACTTTTATAAGCGCTAACAACAACGTTTTTAGAGATAATATCGATAATTAAAAAGATTAATCCTAACCAAATAAAGGAAGAAAGAAACCATTTAAGTTTAATTTTGAATTTCTCTTTCATTATTTATGAATCACTTTCTGACATCTTGGACATAAATATGTGCCATCTTCTTGAATGATTGCGAGTTTAGAATAATTCCAGCATCTGGAGCAGAACTGACCATCATGATGCTTCACTTCTACTTTAGAGACTTCGTATTCTTTTTGTCCGTTAGTTTCTTTTAGTTCAACTTCAGAAACAACAAATAAGTTTGCTAGTTCTTCTAAAGAAAATTTAGAGGCAACTTCTTTTACTTTATTATCTAAGATAGCAATAGAAACAAATGCTTCTTGAGCGGAGCCGATAACTTTTAAGTTCCTGGCTTCTTCTAAAGCTTTTAAAACATCACTTCTAAGTCGAAGCATATTTTCATATTCTTCTAATAAAGAGGAGTCATCTTCTTCTTTATAGGTTGGATAGTCTAAATATTGAACGTTTTTAGCTCTACTTCCTGGAAGATTCTTATTAAATTCATCCATAGTAAATGGAAGAATTGGATTTAAAATTCTCAGTAAAGTTTCTCCAACTTTATATAAAACTGTTTGAGTTTGTTTTCTTCTAATAGAGTCTTTAGCTTCGCAGTATAATACATCTTTAGAAATATCTAAGTAGAAACTACTTAAATCACTACTACAGAAGTTAAATATCTCGCTTGTCGCGCTAGAGAAGTCATATTTATCAAAGCTAGTCCTACAAACTCTAACTAGTCTATTAAGTTTAGCTAATATATATTCATCAACTTTGGCAAATTCTTTAGCTTCATCATTTGGATCATAGTCCACTAAGTTCCAAGAGATGAATTTTAAGGTATTTCTAATTTTACGATATTGCTCTGCAACTTGTTTAATGAGGTTATCACCGATTCTGACATCTTGTTGATAATCAATAGAAGCAGTCCATAGTCTTAATATATCACTTCCGTACACGTTAGCGATTTTAATTGGATCAACCCCATTTCCTTTAGATTTATGCATTTGTTCGCCGTGTTCATCTAAAACCCAGCCGTGCGATACTACACTTCTATAAGGGGCTTTATGATTAGTAGCAACAGAAACAATTAAAGAAGAGTTAAACCAACCACGATATTGGTCGCTTCCTTCTAAATATAAATCGCTAGGATATGTAATTCCTCTTTCGACTAAAACTCCATTCCAGCTAGATCCACTATCAAACCAGACATCCATAATGTCTTTTTCTTTGGTGAATTTACCGTTAGGAGAATGAGGATTGCTGTATCCTTTAGGCAATAAATCTTTAGCGTCTAATTCATACCAGATATTACTACCATGTTCTCTAAATAAGTCTTCAATATGTTTAAAGACCACTTCATCAATAATTGGAGTCTCATCTTCTGCATAGAAAATAGGAATTGGTACACCCCAAGCACGTTGACGAGAAATACACCAGTCGCCACGATCTTTAATCATGTTGACCATTCTATTTTCTCCCCAAGAAGGATACCATTTAACTTCATGAATTATTTTTAATAATTCTTCTCTAATTGGCTCAATTGAGCAGAACCATTGAGCAGTCGCTCTAAAGATTAATGGTTTACCTGTTCTCCAGTCATGAGGATAGCTATGGGTAAAGGTAGTGTGTTTAAGAAGAGCACCATTTTCTTTTAAAATTTCTAAAACGACATCGTTAGCCTTTTCATAGAATAAGCCTTCGATCCTTTCTCCAGTTCCAGCCATCATATAACCTTTTTCATCAACTGGACAATATGGCTCTAAGCCATGTCCTGGATAATTTAAACAAACTTGATAATCTTCTACACCATGCCCTGGAGCGGTATGAACTAAGCCAGTACCAGCGTCATTAGTGACATGAGTGCCAACAATCACTAAAGAATCTCGGTCATAGAATGGGTGTTTACAAACCACAAATTCTAATTCTTTACCAGTAAACTCTTTTAAGAGTTTGACATCTTCAAAACCTAATTCTTCGCTTAATGATTTTTCAAATTCTTTTAAGAAAACAAATTTACCTTTGTTTGTTTGATATAAGCCATATATAAAATCAGGATGAGCAGATATCGCTAAGTTAGCAGGTAAAGTCCATGGAGTTGTGGTCCAAATAATTAAAGAAGTATCAGTGTCTAATAAGCCTTTACCATCTTTTACTTTAAATGCAACATAGATGGAATTTGATAAAACATCCGCGTATTCAATTTCTGCTTCCGCTAAAGCGGATTCACTACTTGGTGACCAATAAACTGGTTTAAGTCCTTTATAGATAAGTCCAGAAAGTGCCATCTTGGCAAAAGCTTCAATTTGTCGAGCTTCATATTCTTTTTTAAGAGTTAGATAAGGATTATCGAAATCACCAACTAAGCCAAGTCTTCTAATTTGTTCTTTTTGATTAGACACTTGCTTTAAAGCATATTCTTCACATTTCTTTCTAAATTCCACAATTGGAGTAGTTTTTCTATTCACTCCACTTTTAGTCACTTGGTTTTCAATAGGAAGTCCGTGAGTGTCCCATCCAAAAACAAATGGTGTTTTAAATCCGCACATATTCTTATAGCGGATCACAAAATCCTTTAAGATTCTATTAAGCATGTGGCCGCAATGCATATTTCCGTTAGCGTAAGGTGGCCCATCATGAAGAACAAACTCTTTAGCCTCTTTTCTGTTGAGGTTCATTTGTTCATAAATATTTTCTTTTTTCCATTCTTCAACTAAAAGAGGTTCTTTTTGATTAAGATTACCTCTCATTTCGAAGTTAGATTTAAACATTAGTAACGTATCTTTATAATCCATAACTAATCCTTTCTATGTCGTAAATAATTAACTAGTTAATTATGCGATAGCGTTTATCGCAAGTCCTCTGATGTTAATAGCGGCACTAACATTGCTGAAGACAATCTTTACTTTTCCTGTTACTTCTTGTCCAGCAGGAAGCAAAACAGATAATTCTATATTTGTCCCGGTGAATGTGCCGTTTTTAACTAAAGTACCACCAATAAAGATTTCATAATTGTAATTTTTGTTCGCTGCAGTACTAGCAATTGCATATACAGCATTAACTTTAGTTTTTCCATCAAAATTAACATTATCATTGGTTTCGAAAGTCACCGATTCTGGTATATATTTTTTGGCCGCCGAGGTTCCAGTACCAATCTTTGTACCATTAGCGGTACTATTGCCAATAATTATCGGATCAGTTGTATTTCCACAACTTACTGTAAAAGATAAGCCAGAGAATAAAGCGGTTGTAGAAACGTTTTCATTGTTAAATGTTCCATAGCAACCTTTATCATGGTCTTTGGTGTTGTTATCGATGTGATTCCAAGTACATGTATCAAAAGTAATAACAGATTCGCTAGTAACTTTACATGGAACTTTTAATGTGTTTTTATCAGTATAAATTTCAATTACTTTTCCATTTTCCACGTCGTCATCAGTGAATGTATAATCTTCAACGATGATTTTAGATTTATCTAAAGTACCTTCTGTAAGGTTGTTTTTAATAGCTTTAATATTGAAATCATCAACTGCTGGTTTAGTACCAGATTCAAACGCTTCTAAAGAAGCACTTTCAACAGAATAATGGTGGATTTCATCTTTATCCATTTCTAAAGCTAAATATGTTGGTGTTAGCATCTTTAAAGAACCAGGTTGATCTTTTAATTCGCCAAAGACATATTCCACTAATTCAGGATAATCAACAAACGGGTTTCTATTTCCTTGTGTGCCTCTTCCGGCTGCACTGTAATCTGAATAGACAGAATTATTATGTTGATATTCAACATAATTCACTGGGAACGAATTCCATTCAATAATATCGCTAGCATTGCCAATAGCATAAGGCATTGATTGTTCCATATATTTAACATAAGCATCTAAAACGCTTTTATCTGTTCCGACTAAAGATTGATAATAATCCACTATCGGTTTAACGGACTCTTTCGGATTCGTAAAATTGGAATATGTAATTTTGCTATAATCGACATTGTCGACCGTTAGCATTAATGGTTTTTGATTATAATTAATTTTTGTACTAGATTCAGTGATGCTAGCAGCGCTTTCTCCATTATACATAACAGTCATATACATTAAAGCTCTAGCGAGTCTACCTTTATCTTCGTCGGCAGGTTCAAAAGTCTTTTTGTCGTACACACAATTTTCTTTTGTTTCAATTTCTTGGCTATCAACACGAGCATAGCCAAGGTTTTTGTTGCCTCTACTGCTATTAGCTCCGCCGCCAGCGGCAAACAAATTGTGGAAATCGGTTGCTCTTCCTAGAGCGGTGACAGCATCACCAGAAGAATATCCAGTCATTAGCGAAGCACAAAATGCGTGTTCTCTTTGCCAGCCAGATTGTGTTTTAGTTTTAAGTAAATCGGTATCGGTATAAACACAATCGACATAGGAATGGTCATATAAATCTTGATCTGCCATTTGATTGGATTCCCAGTTTGGGGTGTTATATCTAAGCGGAGTCACACCTGTGGATATGATAGCGTGCAACTTAGTAATTAAATCTTCACTATTTGTCCAAGTTAAGTTACCGTAATAGTTATTATAATAACTATTTGATAAATTAGCGTTATCTCGAACGGTAACTAAAACAAACGTATATTTGTCATTTGTGGTTGTTAATTTGATTCTTGCTGTTCCGCCTTTGAGAGCAGTAATAGTTTTATCAGCGTTCACTTTCACCACTGCTTCATTATTAGATTCAACAGATTTTAAAGTGTCTACAGATCCAGCTGGTAAAATATTATAACTAATGGCTCTAGAATCGCCTTTGTTTAATATAAAATCTTCATCAGCGGTGATTTCGTATGCTCTAGTTCCTAACTCATCAACTAAATTTTCAACAGTAACATTACAATACGCTCTATAACCCTTTAAAGAGACAGATACTCTAGTTGTTCCTGGCCTATGGCCTTTAACTTTTCCATTTGCAATAGTGCAAATTGATTGATCTTCACTGTAATAGCCCCAATCCATACCATAGGAATCAATTCCAGTTTGAGAATATGTTAGTTTTTTTGATTCATCAACCTTAATAGTGAGCGAATCTTGTACTGTAACAAATTTTTCAGGATCTGGGTCAGTGATCGTGAAAGAAACTACGGTAAATGCTTCGTCACTATCTCTTACATTATCGTTATCTTCGTCGTTATAAACATAAATTAATGTATTGCCAGCACCTTTTGCTAAAGCAATATTTTCAGTAACACTCATTAATTGAGGCTTTTCAACTTCGTATTTAACGTTATTATATGCATCATAAGGAACTACAACTGGATTAATTTTATAGGTGTAGCCTTTAAATAATTCAACAGCGACATTAGCGATATATACTCTTTCAGCGGCAATAGGTTTGACATATTTATAAGTTTCACTATGTGAACAAGAACATGTATTACATATATGATGTCTAGTACCGTCATGTTCTTCAGTAGCAGGTACATCAATAATCCATTCACCAAAATCATGTAAGGCATAATCTTTAGTTAGCGTTTCATATCCTTCATCGATACAGGCATGCCAGTGAGCGGATTCATCTTTAGACCAAGTAGAAGAATAATGATGTTCTAATGGGTCAACATAATTATCATTATATGAGTATTCACAAATAGAACATTCGTGATGTGTATATCCTTGATGATCATAGTCAGGCTCAATTACAGTTGTAACAAATGTGTGTTCTATTTTATCGTTAATCGCATCACATTCAGTACATTTATGCCAGTGATAGGTTTCATCACTACTCCAAGAGGTAGACCATGAATGAGCGTGTCCACTAGGAGTGTCGCCTCCACAACTAGAAACAGTTAAAAACATAGAAGCAATGATTGATGTAAATAAAATCCTTACTTTTCTTTTTTTCATAAGCCCGTACCTACTAGTATTATTACATATGCACAGGCATAAAAAAAGAGCGAACTCGCTCTTTTTGATGATATTTTAATTAAAATTAACTCTTTAAGAAGTTTGGAATAATACTATCTTCTTCGAGATATCTTTCTTTTTCTCTTTCTGCAGTGTCTTCGAGTTGATCAAGTTTCTCTTCAGATTCAAGAGGTTTAACAGGTTCGATCACACTTTGAGCGGTGAAATCAACATCGTTTTCAAAGTCACTAGCGATGACACTGACTAAAATTTCATCAGTTAATTGGTCGTTAATTGTGATACCAAATTTGATATCAATATTGCCACCAGCTGCTTCAATTAATAGGTTAACACATTCTTGCGCTTCAAATAGGCTAACTTGGGTGCCACAAGTAATCGCAACAATTGCTCTTCTAGCTCCCGCAATACCCGCTTCAAGTAAAGGAGAAGTAATAGCATTAGTTGCGGCATCTTTGGCTCTATTTGGGCCACTACCCATACCAAATCCGATTAAACCAACTCCACTATCTTTTAAGGTATTTCTAACATCAGCAAAGTCGAGATTAATAACAGCAGGAAGTAAGATTAAATTAACAACAGTTTTAACAGATTGAGCTAAAACTTTATCACTAGCGTTAAAGGCTTCTCCAATAGGAGTATTGCCGTTAGTGATTAATAATTTGTCGTTAGAAACGACAATTAAAGAGTCAACACAGCTCTTAAGTTTATTTAATCCATCAATCGAATAGACAGTTTTCTTTTTACCTTCAAAAGTAAATGGACGAGTGACAATAGCAATAACTAATGCCCCTGCTTCTTTAGCAATACGAGCCACTACAGGAGCAGCACCGGTACCGGTACCTCCACCCATTCCAGCAGCAACGAAGACCATATTAGCATCTTTAACGATTTCTCTAATATCATCAGCGCTAGCTTCAGCGGCTTGTTCACCCATTTCTGGTTCTCCTCCAGCCCCTAAGCCACCAGTTAAGGCTTCGCCTAAAATGATGCGATTATTAGCTTTGGAGCTTGCTAAAGCTTGTTTATCGGTATTAGCAACATAGAAATCGACATTAGAAATTTCTTCATCAATCATACGATTGACTGCGTTATTTCCAGCCCCACCAACACCAATTACAACAATTTTGGCAGCGGGTTCGAAATTATCTAAATCATAATTTTGCATATCTATTCCTCCTTATTCATCCCTTGTCACTTTAACTTGAGAAGAACTTTCATTTCTTTTCACTGGATATTTTTTGTTCACTAAAATCGCACCAAGTAAGCTTGTTAATGATGGATCTCTTGCACCGATAGTCTTGTTTTTTAAGAGTTTGAAATTACTATTCTTTAGATTTAAATCTAAATATTCTTTTAATCCCCTTAATCTAGAACCTCCTCCGATAAAAATAACAGGTATATTATCAGAGTCATCAACGTTATAAGCGTTAACTAGTTGCTCTTTTCCAACGTTAAACATGTTTATAAACGAGGCTAATTCTTTTTCAATAATTTGATTTAATGCTTTAACTCCACAATTTTCTTCTCCTAAAGGAGTTGAAATCTTACTTACAGAGTAATCAAAATGCATTTCTTTTTTATCTAAGCCGTATAAAATCTTAATTTTTTCGGCTTCACTTTCTGAAATATTAAAGCTAGTAACAATGCTATTGGTGATATCATCACCACCCCAGGAAAAACTTCTAGTAGCAAATATTTGATGATTATCAACTAAAGAGATTGTTGTAGAGCTAGCTCCGATATCCACCAAGAAATATGTAGCAGGAATATCACTATATGTAGCAAGTAATTCAGTAGTCGCAAAAGGAGAAACCACTCTTCTTTTAATTTTGATATTACTATCAACTAAACAAGATGTATGCTCTTCATTAATTCTTTTAGGAAGGGTATGAACTTTAGCGTGAACTGTAATCGCACTACTTTCTTTTCCGATTGGAGGAAGAGCGTATCTATTTCCATTATCAAGCATAAAAGAATCTGGAATGATATCGATTAATTCGTTATCAATTGGTAATTTCTTATTTCTAATGATGTTATAGATGTTTTTAACATCAACTTCACCAACAACCTTTTCTGGAGAAATAACAGAAGTATATTGCGTAGTTTCATAAATTTCTAATCCATAAGGAGGCAAGACTAAAACTGCATCATCTATAAGATGTGAAAAATGTAAAGTCTCATCCATTAGCGGATTGTTTTTGCTTAATTCTTTAACAATAAAAGCGTGGTCTTTAATTGCTCCAGATTCAACAGCGTGATTAATAGGAATCTTTTTTGCAAAGGTCACTACCACCTGATTATCTTGAACATAGCCAAAAACAATTTTGATGAATTTATGAGATATTTCTAAAGCGCATGTTGTTTCTTTCATGCCTTATATTTTACATTAGTTAATTCATATTAACAATAATTTGTTAATTTGAAATCTGGCTTTTTCTAATACTGCAAAAGTTCTTCGTTTTCTATTTGTTCTTCTATGGAGTCTTTATTCTCGTTAGTTTGATTGTTTTCAGAGTCTGCTTTAATAGAGACTTCTTCAGCTTTATGAGAAGCAATGTAGGTTGGAATAGTTACTGCCGCTCCCATACCTAATAAAGTAAAAATTGCAAAGGAAAAGTCCTTGAGGTAAAAATAGCCTTTAGCTTTATGATGTTTGTAGAGTTTATTTTTCTTTGTCATAAACTTTTCCCCCTTGTAATTATTTTTTTTCGATAATTCTTAATGTACTACTAGCCGAGCGATGATTAGCTTCTAATTCTTCTAGGCTAGGTCTAATTCCTTTTCTAGTGATGAGAATATAATCTTTTTCTTCTGTCACTAGAGGGAAGTTAGTTCTATTTCCTTCCACTACCGTTAACTCTTTAAAGAGTTTTTTAACGATTTTGTCTTCTAAACTATGGAAGGTAATGACGGCAAGTCTTCCATGGCTATTTAGATGATTAACAACTTGACCTAACGTTTCTTTTAAGACATTAAGTTCGTTATTGACCTCTATTCTTAGAGCCTGGAATATTTGTTTAGCAGGATGACCAACTTTCTTTAATTCTTTAGCAGGCTTACTTCTTTTAATAATGTCCACTAATTCGAATGTTGTGGATATTGGTTTAACCGCTCTTTCTTTAACGATGTTATGAGCAATGGAAGCGGAATATTTATCTTCTCCATATTCATAGAATATTTTTCTTAATTCTGCTTCAGGATAAGAGTTAACTACTTCTTTAGCGGTGAGCTTTTGCTCAACATCCATTCTCATGTCTAGTGGAGCGTCGTATCGATAGGAGAAGCCTCTATCACTTTCATCAAATTGAGGAGAACTTACTCCTAAATCCATTAGCACTCCATCGACTTTGTCGATATTTAATGACGTTAATATATCTTCGAAATTTACAAAATTAGATTTCACTAATTTGTAATTGGAAGCGATTTTACTTAATCTCTTATCAGATTCTTCAATAGCCTCTTTATCTTGATCTACACCAATTAATAGACCATTTTTATTTAATCTTTTAAGAATTTCACTACTATGACCAGCTCTTCCTAGAGTTAAGTCAATATAAGTACCATCAGGTTTAATATTTAATCCCTCAATAGTTTCATTTAATAAAACTGGGATATGTTTAGCTTCACTCATCTTCTTTTCCTAATGATTCGGCTATACTTTCAAATCTAGAGGAGACTTCTTCTTCATATTTGTTATATGCTTGAGAATCCCAGATTTCGAAGTGATCACCTACTCCAATGATGGTGACGTTTTTAGTGATATGGAATCTAGATAATACGTCTTTTGGAAGTTGTATACGATTAACTTTATCAATTGGAAGTTCGATCACACTACTTAAGACTGTTCTTAAATAATCTCGAGCATTCTTTTTATTAAAAGAAATTTTTTCACATTCAGCGGTTAACTTTAAGAATTCAGCTTCTCTATATACTGATAAACAACCCTCAAAACCTTTTAAAACATATAAAGGAGAATTATCTTTTAATCCTTCTTTGATTTTACGAGGTAACAAGAGTCTACCTTTATCGTCTAGAGAATGCTCATAGTGCCCAAAAAACATGTTTACCACTTTCTCCCACTTTTTACCACTTGACTACATTATATAGTCATGACAAAAAGATGACAATAAAGAATTTAAAAATTTCTAAAATAAAATGAGGACAGTGCCTCATTATAATTCAATGTCGTCTAATTTTGCCCAGCGCGGATCTACTTTTTTCGCTTTTTCTTTTTGATAATCTTCTTCGCTAAGTACTCGATAGCCTACTCCACTACTAGGAAGTTTTGCTCCCTTTTTCACTATTTTAGTTGGGGTACTAGCAATGATTAATCCTAAGATATATGGGTCTAGATCAAAGATAGGTTTAGGTTCAAAAAAGATATCTTCATCATCTTCTATTTCATTAGAAAATTCTAATGAATCTTTGAATTTTAAGTGTAATGGAACATCTTCTAAAGTATAAGAACACACTCCAATAATGTCACACTCTACACTAATATCCATAGTGATTAAATCATCATATTCATGAGCGATAACTTTCACATGGGTATTTTCAATTTTACGAAGATGATTTTGATCTAGTTCAGCACTAGAAAAGTCGATATCATCTTCAAGCTCTAAAACATTATTTTGAAAATTAAATCGACTAATCTGCATATTACATTCTTAAACTTACATTTAGAGTTTTGGCTAATTCGTATTTAATCTTATCTAAAGTATCGTTAATCTCTTTATCGGTTAAGGTTTCTTCTTTACCAAAGACAATATTTACAGCAACACTCTTAAGGTCTTCATCAATGTTACTACCTTCGTAAATATCAAAGATTCTGGCTTCTTTTACTAAACCTTTTCCGCTAGTTTTGATAACTTTAATAATTTCAGAAGCAGAAACTTTCTTATTTACTAGCATTGCAAGATCTCTACTAACAGTAGGGAATTTAGAAATTGGAGTCATCTTTGCTAAAGATACTTTCGCGTTAAGCAATGGTTCAAGATTCATTTCTAAAACCACGACATTAGTTTTAAAGCCTAATGCTTTTAATGCTACTGGATGAAGTTCACCTAAAACTCCAATTGGAGCATTTTGGAAAATGATTTTAGCAGATTTACCTGGATGAAGTTCTTCTTTATTAGAAGAATAGCGTTCAAATCTATATCTACTAGCTTCAATTCCTAAAACAGTAAATAAGCCTTCCACTAATCCTTTCATATGATAGAAATCAAATGGAATCTTATTCATTAAGTCTCTAGTATAATCTAGTCCCACTAAGACAATAGCGAGGTGTTCACTTCTACTAGAAGTTGACATCATATTTGAGGTTTCAAATAATTTTAAGTCTTTGTTTTGTCGATTAACGTTATATAACGCTGATTCAAGTAAAGAATATAAAATATGAGTTCTAAAATATTCTCTTTCATCAGTAAGAGGATTAAGAAGTTTATAATGTTCTTCTTCATGTAAGAGATTGAATTTTTCACTATTTTCTTTAGAAACTAAAGAATAAGTTAAACATTCATCTAATCCGTTAAGAGAAAGATATTCTCTAATTTTTCTAAGTCGAGACTGTCCAAGAGATAAACCTCCAACTTTCGCGTCAAGTAGAGGTAATTCACTTTTAACATTTTCAAAGCCAAGTACTCTAATGACTTCTTCAGAGATATCTGCTTCACAAGTCACATCAAGTCTAAAAGAAGGAATAGAGACTATAAATTCATCTCCACTTTCTTTACTAACATTGAAATAGAGTCTATTTAAGACATTCTTAATCTCTTCTTTAGAGAAGTTTGTTCCAAGTCGATTATTAATATAAGAATAATGACACTTTAAGCTAGAAACAGGTTTTTCTTCTTTTTGATATTTGACAATATCAGAGAATTCTTTGCCTTCTGCATATTCTTTAATCAAATATGAAGCAAAGTTAATCACACTTTCCGATTGATAGTGATTAGTGCCTTTAACAAATCTTTGGCTTGATTCACTAGATAAACCAAGTCGATTAGAAGTATGACGGATACTGGCTCCATCAAAGCTTGCGGCCTCGATATAAATATGAGTACTCTTTTCATCAACCGCACAGGCCAAAGAGCCCATCACTCCACCTAAACACATTGCTTTTTTATTAGATGTAATGACAATGTCGTCTTTTTCGACTTTATAAGTTTGTTCATCTAAAGCGACAAAGTCTGAGCTTAAATCATCTCTAGCGATTAATTCGGCTTTATCTAATTTATCAGCGTCATACATATGAAGTGGTTGACCAGTGAGTAACATCACATAGTTACCGATATCAACAATATTATTGATACTTCTAACACCCATCGCTAGAAGCGATTCTTTCATAAATTTAGGTGATTCTTTAATTTTTATTCCTTTAATTTCTCGACCAGAGAACTGTGAGCATCGCCAAGTTTCACTACCAACTTTTAAATTAGTTTTAAATGTATCTTTTACTTCATAAGTTGGAATCTTCACTTCTTTAGAGAAGATCGCTCCAATTTCTCTAGCGACATTATATAAAGATAATAAGTCTGGTCGATTAGCGAGAACTTTTAAGTTCAAGACTTCATCATCTAATCCTAAATAGCCTAAAACATCTTCATTGCCAACTTCGGCATCGCTAGGTAGTTCTTCAATACCTTCAGTTTGTTCTTTTCTTAAATTTTTAGCGTCCACTCCGAGTTCAAGTAAGGAACAACACATTCCATTAGATTCTACTCCACGGATGACGCCTTTTTTAATTTCTCCTCCAGGGAGTTTAGCTCCAACTCGAGCCACAATAACTTTTAAACCAACTCTTGCATTAGGAGCGCCACACACAATTTGTTCCACTCCATATTTAGGACCTAAATCCACTTTTAAGATGTGGAGATGATCACTATCAGGATGTTTTTCACATTCAAGAATGTGACCTATAACTAAATTCGTGCCGCTAGCAAGTCTAGAAACTTCTTCGACTTCGATACCGGCAAAAGTTAAACCATTAGCAACTTCTTCAGCGGAGAGGTTACCTAAATCAACATATTTTTTAACACTTTTTAAACTGACTAACATAGTTAACTCCTCCTATTACGCTTTCTTTTTATATTGATGGAGGAATCTCACATCGTTTTGATAGAACTTACGGATATCGTCGATCCCGTATCTTAATATAGCAACACGTTCAATGCCAATACCAAAGGCAAAGCCGCTATAAACATCAGGGTCATAGCCATTCATCTTTAAAACATTTGGATGGACCATACCTCCACCAAGGATTTCAATATAGCCTGTACCTTTACACATTGAGCAGCCTTTACCGTTACAATTCGCGCAAGTGATATCAACTTCGACACTTGGTTCAGTAAATGGGAAATAAGATGGTCTAAGTCTAATCTCTCGCTTTTCACCAAACATCTTTTTAACAAAGAGTTCTAAAGTGGCTTTTAAGTGTCCGATATTGATATTTTTATCAATAACAAGCCCTTCAATTTGAGCGAATTGATGACTATGAGTCGCGTCATCATCATCTCTTCTATAGGTTTTACCAGGGCAAATAATTCTAATTGGTTTACCTTCTGCCTCTTGCATTGTATGAGCTTGAACTGGAGAGGTATGAGTTCTTAATAAAACATTTTCGGAAATATAGAAAGTATCTTGCATGTCTCTAGCAGGATGGTCTTTAGGAATATTTAAAAGTTCAAAGTTAAATAAGTCGGTTTCCACTTCTGGTCCATCAGCGACTTCAAAACCCATATTTAAGAAAATATCGGTGATTTCGTCTTTGACGACATAGAAAGGATTAACTCCTCCAACATCAACATTTCTACTTGGTAAAGAGATATCAATTTCCTCTTCCTTGAGTTTCTTTTCAAGTTCTTCTTTACGAAGCTCTGTTTCTTTTTGCTCAATTAATTTTGCAATATCGTTTCGAGTTTGGTTGAGTTCTTGACCAGCTTCTTTTCTTTCTTCTGGCGGAAGCGCTCCAAGCCCAGATAAAAGGGTCATAATAATACTTTTTTTAGCGAGGTATTTGACTTTAAGTTCTTGAAGTTTATCTAAGCCGAAAACGCTTTTGATATCATTCATCGCTTCAGAATATACTTCACTAATTTTAATTTTTTCTTTCTTTTCTTCCATAGCTAATATTTCCTACTTTTCAAATCGCAATAAAGTATAACACAAAAAGGGGTGTTTGAAATTATATTTCATCTTTTCTTTTATTTTATACTAAAAAAGACCACTTTAGTGGTCTATATTAATGAATTTTATTCATTAAGATTCCCCCGGCTATCGCCACATTAAGAGAATCAATGTTTTTAATAGGAATGATAATTTCAGTAGTTGCTAGTTTAGTGATTTCTTTACTAACTCCATGAGATTCATTTCCTAAGACAAGAACAAATTTTTCTGGGATTTCGATAGAGTTAAAACCCACGGCTTTTTTGGATAAATTAGTGACTAAAATTTGATGAGTTCCAATATAATCTTTTAGTTGACCAGTGATAACAGGAATTTGGAATATCGCTCCTTTAGAGGAGTTGATGACCTTTTCATTATAAATAGAAACACAGTTTTCACTAGTGACCACTAAATCATAATCAAAGGCTAAAGCGGTTCTAATTAAAGTCCCCATGTTACCAGGATCAGAGATATTGTCTAGATATAAAATTTTATTAGGATTACTAACCTCATATTGCTTCATTTTAGCAATGAAAACAACACCTTCAGGATTAACGTTACTAGAGAGCTTTTTTAAGACTTCTTCACTCACTAGATTTTGAGGGATCTCACTAGGAGCGTCAACATATTCAGTGGCGAATATTTCTACAACCATATTATTCGCTAAAGCCATTTGTAAAGACTTAAAAGTCTCCGCTAAAAACATTTGATGTATTTTGCGGTTTTTATTTTCTTTTAAAGAGTAGGCAAATTTCACTCTTTCATTGTTTTTAGAAGTGATAACTTTAATCATGATAAATTCCTTTAATTAGCATTTTACGATACTTGTCATAATCCGGACAATATTTATATACTACATCATAGAACTTTTTAGAGTGATCATAGACTAAGATATGAGCAAGTTCATGAACTACAACTGAATCAATTATCGGCATTGAATAATGAATTAAAGTGAAGGCAAAACTAAGATGTTTAGTGTATCTAGAATTACTTCCATATCGAGATTTCATATCTCTCACTCCCACTTTATAAGATGGTAGATTCATAATCGATTCGTAATATCTTACTCTACTAGTGATGATTTTAGTAAAAATTGGTTTTAATTTCTTTTTTAATTCCTCTAAAGAATGATAAATGATTCCTGGATAATTAGAGATTGTGATTTTACCAGGATATGATAATTCATATTTATTCCCGAATAGATAGAAATATTCTTCACTAGTAGGAGACTCTTTCGCGCTAGATTTAATGAGTTTAGTCGCGTACTTATCTAATCCTTTAATAATAAAATGTTTCGTAGTCCATCTATTACAAGTTACCACAAACTTATTATCTTTAAATCGATAATGGACATTTTTAATCCTTTTATAGATGACTTCTACTTCATAATCGACATCATTTACTTTGTAAAAGAAATTATTCATGGGCTAATTATACCTTGAAAGAATATTTATAGATATATAAAATGATATCGTTATGGAAAAAATCTTGATTAGTGCTTGCTTAGTTGGCGATAAAACCCGATACGATGGGAAGAGTAATTATCATCCTTTAATTAAAGAATTACTTCAAAAATATGAACTAGTTCCTTTTTGTAGCGAGGTTGAAGGAGGACTTAAAACTCCTCGTAAACCAAGCGAAATTATCAAAGATAAAGTCATTAATATAGATGGAATTGATGTCACAAAAAACTATAAAACTGGCGCGGAACTTGCTTTAAATATTTGTAAATACTGCAATATCAAAATCGCAATTTTAAAAGATGGCTCTCCTGCATGTGGAGTACATCAAATCCATGATGGCCACTTCAACGGCAGAAAAATAAAAGGAATGGGTATAACCGCATCCCTATTAGCTCAAAGCGGAATCAAAGTCATTTCTGAAGACGAAATTGAGACTCTACTTTAATAATTCGTTTCCTGACGGTGATGATTCTCTTCTAATTTAAGAAAGTAGGCATCATAAGCATCAGACCAATCATATCCTAGCGTTGCTAGGATTTTTAAATAGCTTTCAAACATTTTTACATATTTAACAAAGCTACGTTCGTTATAAAATTCATTGATATAGTGATAGCTATTTAAAATCGCACTAGTGAGATCTAAGTCCGCTTTATCAATTTCAATAGAGTCGATTTCAAAGTGATAGGCTAATCCTAAAGAAAGTAGAAAATGTAATCCATCCGCAAATTCATCAAGGACTCTTTCTTTTGATTCGCTTGGTTTAAATGACCAGAATTTAAAAGTTCTCGTCGCGTTAGCGAATTCACCAAGTTCCACTAGTAAGGCTAAAAGCCTTTTATCTTTAGTTTCTTCATAAGATATATGGTGATTTTTAGCAATTTCAGTATCTAATTCTAACTGCTTAAGATACATACTTTTAAGTACACAAATCATATTTAACTCCAGTATTATATTATTCTAAATATAACGCACGTAATTTATTAACATCAACTTTTAATACTTCAATTAAGTATTTTTCAATTGAGCCATATATCGCCTTAACTGTTTCTAAAGCATGATCAAGATATTCAACTTTTGCGGAAAATACTTCCTCTAAAGCTTTTTCATATGTTTCATTATAAAAAGGCTCATTTTTTAACATATATTTAAGATTTTTAATCTTAATTTCCATAGCTTCATTCGTTAATAAATAATCTTCTCTAGCGTCAGTTTCTGACACTCCTAAAGCAATTTCTAATAAATAGGAAGCTAACCCTGCTCGATCTTTTCCTTGAGAACAATGATAATAAAACACTCCATCACTTTTAGAAACTAAAAGTTCGAAGAACTTCTTTAAAGCATTAATTCCAATATCGTGAGTCAATAACTGAGGATATAAATTATACATATGAGCGAACCCATCTGTATTATCACCTAAAAACCAAAGTAGATTGCTATCTTCAGTTTTGCTGTCCTCTTTTTTGACATCCGCTTTCATTGAAGGAATGTTATGATAAGTCACACCTTCAAAACGATAATCAGGGCGAGAAACAAATTCATCTTCCCCACGGAAATCGATAATATCAGTAAGATGTAATGAGTTAATAGTCTTTATATCTTTTTGACTAACTTTTCCTAAAAAACCACCTCGATAGATTCTGCCTTCTTTAACCTTCTTTCCCTTAAATCCAACTAGTCCACCAAGGTCTCTGACATTCTTTTGATATGATAAGTCAATTTTTCTCATATTTATAATCATAGCAGTTTTTAACTTGTCTTTTTTATTAAAATCTTTTCAATTATATTGAACTTATGACATAATAGTTAAGAATTTAAAGGAGTCATATCATGGCAAAAGTATTAACAATCAATTCTGGTAGCTCAAGTTTGAAATTCAAACTTTATGAAATGCCAGAAGAAATAGAGCTTTGCTCTGGAAACTGTGAAAAGATCGGTTTGAGCGAAGGTATTTTTAGAATTAAATATAATGGAAAAAAGGATGAATCATATCCAGTATTCCCTAACCACTCTGCAGCCGCAAAAATGGTTGTGGATGCTTTATTAGAAAAAGGAATTATTTCTTCTTATGATGAAATATCTGCAGCTGGACATCGTATCGTTCAAGGAGGAAAATATTTCTCTAAATCAGCGATGTTTGATAAGGATACTGAAAGCAAGATTGAATCTCTTATTCCTCTTGCCCCACTTCATAACGCCGCTCATTTGACTTGTTTTAGAGCGTTTAAAGAAGTCTTACCAAATTGTCCAATGATTGCAGTCTTTGATACTGCTTTCCATCAATCAATGGAGCCACAAGACTATGTCTTCCCAATCCCATATGAATTAAGTGAAAAATATGATATTAGAAGATATGGAGCCCACGGCACCTCCCATAACTATCTCGCTATTGAAGGTGAAAAATATTTAAAAGACACCAAAGGCAAGAGAATTATTTCTTGTCATATTGGATCTGGTGCTTCTATTACCGCAATTAAAGACGGTAAATGTGTAGCGACATCAATGGGTTTAACACCTTTAGGCGGTATCATGATGGGTACACGTACAGGAGACATGGATCCAAGTGTTTTCAACTATGTTTGTAAAGTAACTGGTAAATCCGCGGAAGAAGTCTATCAGATGTTTAATAAACAATCTGGCTTTGCGGGTATGTCTACTGTTGGACCAGATAGTAGAGACGTCTTAAAAGCGGTTGAAGAAGGTAATGAACACGCAATTTTAGCTAACAAAGTCTTCAACAGAAGAATTGCTGATTTCATCGGTCAATATTATGTGAGATTAGGTGGAGCGGATTTAATTATTTTCTCTGCTGGAATTGGAGAAAATGAACCAAGAACTAGAAGAGATGTTTGTAAATTAATTAAAGATGCATTAGGCGTCGAAATCGATGAAGAACTCAATAGCACTATTCACGGTAAAGAAGCTTTAATCTCCACTCCAAATAGCAAAATTAAAGTGGCGGTTATCCCAACTAATGAAGAAGTGATGATTGCCCGTGACGCCTATAAAATGTGCTGCTAGGAGGATATATGAAATTAGCCCCAGAAATTAAAGCAATTGGTAAAAAATATAGAGCCCAAATTAACGGTATTGAAGCTTCAATTAGAAAATATCAGAAAATCGCTATTTTCAGACATATCATGCCTGACTTTGATGCTTTAGGAACACAAATGGGTTTATATTATTTTCTTAAAGAAAATTTCCCAGAAAAAGATATTAAAGTATTAGGTGATAATCATGTCACATTTACTCCACGTCTATTTCCAGAAATGGACAAGATTAGTGACTCCTGGTTTAACGAACCATTTTTAGCCATTATTGTTGACGTTTCTAATAAAAGTAGAATCGCTGATCCAAGATTTGAAAAAGCTGAATGCATTGTCAAAGTCGACCATCACCCAAATGTCGAAGAATTCGCTAAATACAATATTGTTGATACATCAATGGCCGCTGCTAGTGAACTACTTGTTTCAATATTATTGAACTTCAAACACAAATACACTTTAGGTAAAGATAGCGCTACTAATTTCTATATTGGTATTGCCGGAGATAGCGGACGCTTCCAATATTCATCTACTAGCGCTCATACATTTGCTATTGCAAGCGAACTCATTAATAGAAAAATTTCTTTAAATGAAATTTACGCCAAGATGTATGTCAAACAAATTGATGATTTAGCGGTCACCGCTTATATACTTAACAATTATAAGATCTCTCCTAAAGGCGTAGCCTATTACGTTTTAGATTCTAAAATTCAAAAAGAACTTAAAATCACTACTGAAAGAGGTAAGGAAAACGTTAACCTATTTTCTAACATCACTGGAATCAACATTTGGTGTTCCATCACTCAAGATGAAGATCCAAAAGAACCATGTTGGAGAATCTCCATTAGAAGTAGAGACTATGTCATTAACGGCGTCGCTACTGAATTTGGTGGAGGCGGACATGCTCAAGCAAGTGGAGCAAAAATTGCGACTCTTGCAGAACTACCAAAATTCATTGACGCTTTAGATGCATTAATTAAATAATTCATTCAAAACTAATATCAAGCCTCATTATCGGGGCTTTTTATTTTATAAATTCTCGTGATAATTAATATATTTTTTAGTAATATATTTATATGTTCGTCCCTCTAAGAATTATCTCTGGATATTCATTCCTACAAAGTGGATTAACTATGGAGAAAATCTCTCATAGTGTTTTTTCTAATAACTATCTCGGGGCGGGACTTGCAGATTTTAATTATTTATATGGAGTTCCTCATTTTTTTGAGGAGATGAATAAAATCAAAAAGAAAGCCATTATTGGTATATCAGTTTTAATTAATGACTATTCTTTAGTGCTTTACGCCTTAAATGAAGATGGCTATAAAAATTTAATTAAAGTATCTGCACTTACTTCTAAAGGAGAATCGGTTGAAGATTATCTAATAGATAATCACTCTGGCTTATTAGGTGTATTAGAAGCTAGTTATAGCGCCTTTCCACTTGAATTTGATAATCCTGACTTCGCTAAAAAAGTTGCCAAATTATCTAACTTAGTGGATACATTCTATATCGGAGTAGAAGTTAATGATAAAAGTGATATCCCTTATATAGAAAAAGTTAGAGAATTTGCCTCTAATCACACTTATCGAACGGTGGCTTTTCCTCGAATTCAATATCAAAAGAAAAATGAGGCGATTACTTTAGATATCTTAAAGGCCATTGATAAAGGGGAGAAAATCGAAGAAAAAGTTAAATCCGGAGAACAGTATTTTAAGTCAATCGAAGCCTTTGAATCTTTATATAATAAAGAAGAAATTGATTTAACTGTCAAAATACTAGAGTCCACTACTTTTAATTTTAATAAAAAACGTGGTGAATTATATCACTATCCAGTAAGTGACTCAGTTGATACTTTAAAAAGAAAAGTTTATCAAGGCTTAAAAGATAAAGAGATTTTAGATCAAAAACATATCGAAAGATGTAAAAAGGAACTTGATGTCATTATCGAAATGGGGTTCCAAGATTATTTCTTAATTGTTTCTGATTATGTGAATTACGCAAAAAATAACGATATTTTAGTTGGTCCAGGAAGAGGCTCCGCAGCGGGGTCACTAGTCTCATATTGCTTAAACATTACTGAAGTAGACCCATTAGATTATGATTTACAGTTTGAAAGATTTTTAAATAAAGCTAGAAAAACCATGCCAGATATTGATGTTGACTTTATGGACACCAAGCGAGAAGACATGGTCGAATATATGAGAAAAACATATGGAAACGATAAAGTGGCCTACATTGTCGCTATTCAAACAATTCAAGCTAAACAAGCTCTTCGAGATATCGGTAGAATCTATGATATCCCTACTAGACACATTGATTTATTATCAAAATCAATTCCTGATAAAGTTAATTTAAGAGAAGCTTATAAAACTGTTCCTCAATTTAAAACTTTAGTCGATAGTGATAAATATTTTTTAGAAATAGTCTCTCTAGCCTCTAAAATTGAAGGCTTACCTAGACAAGCTGGGACTCACGCTGCAGGTATTGTTTTAAATCAAGATTCATTAACTGATGTCATTCCAGTCACTATTGATTATGAAGATCATTACACTGTGCAATATGAAAAAGACTACCTTGAACCACAAGGTATTCTGAAGATGGACTTCTTAGCAATTAGAACTTTATCAATTATTGAATATTGTTTAGAGCTAGTTAATCAAAATCATCATTTGAATTTAGATTTCTATCATCTTCCTTATCTTGATAAGGAATGTTTTGAATTATTTAAGAATCTACAGACTATTGGTATTTTCCAACTTGAAAGTTCAGGAATGAAAAATGCGATTAAAATTCTTAAGCCAGAATCATTTAATGATATTGTGGCCTTAATTGCTTTATTTAGACCTGGTCCAATGGATAATATTAAAGACTATGCGGATAGAAAAGCTGGAAGAATCAAACCAAAATATTTATCTAAAGATGTCGAAGAAATATTATCTTCTACTTATGGAGTATTAATCTATCAAGAACAAATCTCTTCTTTAGCCATCAAAATGGCGGGATATTCTCCAGAAGAGGCTGACTTATTTAGACGAGCAGTGTCTCATAAAGAAAAGACAGTACTAGAAAGTAGTAAAAAACAATTTGTCACTGGCTCCATTAAAAATGGATATGCAGAAAAAGACGCGACTCAAATGTTTAATAACATTTTAAAGTTCGCTAATTATGGCTTTAATAAATCGCACGCGGTGGTTTATGCGATTATTGCCTGTAGGATGGCGTATTTAAAATACCACTACCCACTTGAATTTTATGCCTCAATATTAACGATTTCTTCAGGAGGAACTGACGCTAAATTTGGCGATTATGTCTCTGAACTTAAGAAAAGAAAATTAAAAGTACTACTCCCTGATATTAATAAAAGTGATAAACACTTTGTCATAGACAAAGATGGACTATTATTCCCACTTAATATGATTAGAGGAGTAAATATAGACGTCACTAATAAAATAATTGATGAAAGACATCTAAAAGGAAAATTCACCGACTTCTTTAATTTTGTTAGCCGTATGTATTCTCAAAATGTCAGTGAAACTGTTTTACTTAAAATCATCAATTCTGGAGCCTTAGATATTTTCAATAAAAATAGAGAGACTTTAAGAGCCACTCTCCACTACGCCTATCAACTCGCGGAACTATCTTTAGATAATGAAGGACAATTAATATTAGATTCAACTTTAGATCATCAAAAACAATATTTTGAAGTGAAAGATGATCCATTGACCAATTTAAATCTAGAATATGAAGAACTTGGCATTATGCTAAGCGACAATCCACTTCGTTATAAAAAAGACTTACTCGATAAATTTAAAGTAGTAAGTATCGCTGATATCTCTAGCTCAGTAGGCTATATCAATATCGCTGGAATTGTTTCTACAATTAAAGTGATTAAATCAAAAAAGAACAATACTTCAATGGCCTTTATGAAGGTGTTTGATGAGGACGGAGAAATAGAAGTTATTGTCTTTGCCAAAGTATATGAAAGAGTGTTTTCTTTATTAGAGAAAAACAACATCTTATTAATTAACGGACGCTATGACCAAAAAGAAGATAAAGATAGCTTTATCGCAAACGAAATCAAGTTACTAGAGGAATAAATTATGGCTAAACTCACAATTATTGATGGAAATTCACTTTTATTTAGAGCCTACTTTGCTACCGCATATCCAGGAATGGAAATTATGCGTAATCAAGAAGGCATTCCTACTAACGCTATTTTTGCGTTTAGCAACATGATTAACAAAATCGTCGCTTCTTTAAAAGAGGGAGAAGGAATTATTGTGGCTTTTGACGCTGCTAAACACAATTTCCGTCATGACGCTTTAGAAACTTATAAAGCTAATAGAAAGCCAGCCCCTAAAGAATTAGTAGAACAATTCCCAATCGCTAGAGATTTCTTAAGAAACTTTGGTATCTTCCAATTTGAAGAAGAAGGTTTTGAAGGAGATGATATCGCTGGCACTATTGCTAAAAAAGCAGAAGCAGCAGGATATGAAGTTACTATATATACTTCTGATAGAGATTTCCTCCAATTAGTGGACGATAAAATTACTGTTAACATTATTAGAAAAGGATTATCTGATGTAGTCGCTATGACTCCAAAATTAGTCAAAGAAACATATGGTTTTGAGCCATTACAAATCATTGATTATAAAGGTTTAAGAGGAGATACTAGCGATAATCTTCCTGGTATACCAGGAATTGGTGAAAAAACAGCAGTTAAATTAATTGAAGAATATGGATCTTTTGATAATATCATCGCTCACGCCGAAGAAATTAAAGGCAAAGTTGGTGAAGCAATTAAAGAAAATAGTGAGATTGGTCGTATCTCTAGAGATTTAGCAATTATCAAAACAGATATCGAATTACCTTTTACCATAGAAGATACAATCTATAACGGTTATTCATTTAAATCCATTAACGAATTTTGTCAAAAATATGGCTTAAAACAATTCTTAGCAAAAGTATCACCAAAATGGAAGCAAAGCGAAGATGGTGTCGCTATTGAAGTAAATAAAGTAACTTCATTTGAATCTTTGGAATTAGACAAAGATATCGGTATTGCTCTAGATTATGACGATTATGACGATTATTATCGTAGCGAGATTTTTGGTATTGCTTTAAGTGATAAAAAACACCACTACTATATTTCTATTGAAGACGCTAAAAAAGATAAAAAATTATTAGAAATCTTAGAGTCTAAAGAATATAAAAAATACTGCTTTGACTATAAAGCGATTAAAGTGTCTCTATCAAATAATGGCATAGCCATTAACGGATTAGAATTTGACATTTTAATTGCCTCATATTTATTAGACACCACAATCAAGAATAGCCCACAGGTTGTCTTTAATTTATTTGGGGTTGATATATCAAGCGAAAATAAAGAAGATAGTGTTTCTTTATTTAGCAGTGAGAATCCAGATTATGTTGGTAAAATCGCTTATTGTTCGCTTTCTTTAGCTAGTAAAGTAAAAGCGGAATTAGTTAAGATCGCTACTTACGAATTATATGAAACTGTGGAGCTACCTTTAATTGATACACTAGCGAATATTGAAATCGAAGGGTTCCCACTAGACACTAAAGTATTAGATGAATTTGGCGATGTTTATAAAAATAAACTAAAGGAAATCGAAGAAGAAGTATACTCTTTAGCGGGTGAGAAATTTAATATTTCCTCCTCTAAACAAACTGCAGTTATTCTTTATGATAAATTAGGCTTACCTTCGAATAGAAAAGGCTCAACTTCTTTTGATAATTTAAAAGAGCTAGTTAATAAACATCCTATCGTTAATAAGATTTTAGAATATCGTAAATATTCAAAGCTTATTTCTACTTATATCGAAGGACTTAAACCTCATGTTTATAAAGACGGCAAGATTCACGCTTGCTTTAATCAAGCATTAACTCAAACTGGTAGGCTATCTTCTTCTAACCCAAATTTACAAAATATTTCGATTAGAGATGAAGAAGGAAAAATGATTAGAAAAGCATTTTATTATCCTAATCATGAATATGAGATATTAAGTCTAGATTATTCGCAAATCGAATTACGTATTTTAGCTCATCTTTCAGGATGCGAAGCCCTTAAAAAAGTCTTTGAATCTAACGAAGATATTCATACCGCTACTGCCAAAAAAGTTTTTAACCTAGAAGGCGAACCAACTCCTTTACAAAGAAGAAAAGCAAAAGCGGTCAATTTCGGTATCATTTATGGGATTAGTGACTGGGGATTAAGCGAACAACTTGAAATCCCAGTTAATGAATCTAGAGAAATTATTAATAGCTTTTATAAAGCTTTCCCAGAAGTAAATGAATTCTTTAAAGTTTTACTCTCTAAAGCTATGGAAAATGGCTACGTTTCCACTATGTTAGGAAGAAGAAGATATTTAAGAGAACTCCATGATTCAAATTATCAAGTTCGAGAATTTGCAAAACGCGCAGCAATGAACGCTCCAATTCAAGGAAGCGCAGCGGATTTAATAAAAATTGCGATGATTCGCACTGAAAAAGCCCTAAAAGATGCAGGACTTGAAACCAAAATGGTTTTACAAATCCACGATGAATTGATATTCAAAGTTCCTAAAAACGAAAAGGAGAAAGCCTACGAAATAGTCAAATCTGTTATGACTAGTGCAATGGATTTATCTGTTCCACTAGAAGTTGATGGCGGATTTGGTCTATCTTGGTACGACTGTAAATAATTATGCCTGAATTACCTGAAGTTGAAACTGTTAAAAACGTATTAATCCCTATTGTTAAAGATAAAGTAATCTTAAAAATAGATGTTTTAAGAAATGGTCAAATTGAAGGAAATGTAAATGAATTTATTTATAACCTTCAAGGCCAAAGATTTTTAAGTCTATCTAGAATCGGAAAATATCTAATTTTTCATCTTACAAATGAGCTCGTTATCATCTCTCATTTAAGAATGGAAGGAAAGTATTATGAATTAGAAGAAAAAGAGCCTAATTCTAAATACGCTAGAGTGGTATTTCATCTAGATAATGGACATAAACTTTGTTATGACGATTCAAGATGTTTTGGAATTTTAAAGTTATCTAATGAACAAAGTTATTTAAAAGAAGAAATGATTGCCAAGCTTGGACCTGAACCATTTGTAATTAACGATGTTAAACCAATCTTAAAGAAAGTTAAAAATATTAAAAAGCCAATCAAGACCACTTTGCTTGATCAAACTTTAATGACTGGTCTAGGCAATATTTATGTTGATGAAACTTTGTTTGCTAGTAAAATTCATCCTTTAACACCTGCTAATAAAATTAAAGAGAGTCAATGGATTAGCATTGTTGAAAACGCCAAAAAGATTTTATCTTTAGCAATCGAATCAGGCGGATCCACTATTAAGAGTTATCATCCTGGAAAAGATATAGACGGTAATTTCCAAACTAGGCTTAAAGTTTATGGCAAAGAAGGAGAAAATTGCCCAGAATGTAAAACTCATCAATTCCGTTTTATCAAAGTTGGAGGTAGAGGCACAACATTTTGCCCTGGCTGTCAAAGAAAAGTTGGCGTTCCACTTAATGTTGCCATTACCGGAAAAATTGCTTCTGGTAAATCCACTGCAATAGAAGTATTTAAAAGTCATGATATAGCGACTTTATCAAGTGATGAGATTGTTAAAGAATTATATTTAAGAGAAGATGTTTCAAATAAAATCGAGAAAGCTTTTAACTTAAAATTTGAAGATAAAAAAGTTGATAAAGATATCTTAAGGAATTACTTATTAACACATCCAAAAGATAAAAGAAAGTTAGAAAGAATTGTTCACCCACTCGTAGAAAAAGAAATTAAAAATTTCTTATCTTCATCTAAGTCACCAATTAGAGTGGTTGAAGTACCACTACTATTTGAATCTAATTTAGATCGTTATTTTGACGATATTATTGTTATTGATATTTCTAAAGATAAACAAGATGAACTAATTTCTAATAGAGATAAAGCAAAAGCCTTATATTTAAAAGAAATTAATAAGACTAATAAGATTGATGAAAATATCTTAAAAGCAACTTATGTCATAAAAAATGACGGCACTAAGGCCGCCTTTATAGATAAGATAAATAAAATTATTGCTGAGCTAAAAAGCTTGGCAAAGTAATTTCTTCTTTACACATTAAAGTTAAGAGTTGTTTTATCTGCTCAATTTTTGGTTTACTTGCGGCATTAGTTTGATACATTGTGCAAATATCTTCCATAGAATAATTACTAGTAATTATTGTAAATAATTTATTTTTTGCTCGATAAGATAAAATTGGGAAGAGAACGTTTTCTCTAACGAAATCGCTTTTGAATTCATTTCCAAAATCATCAAGCACTAGCATTTCACTATTTTTAATGCTCTCTAATAAATCATTAAAACGTGGACTTTTTTGGAAAGCAAGATCAGTTAATTCTTTAAATCTTTCTGGCACATCAATAAAGGAAATAGAGTTATATGCTTGACTTCTAGCTGCATCAACACATAGTGTTGCCGCAAAATAAGATTTGCCAGTGGACATATCTCCTTTAATATAGATCCAAGCATTTGATTTTTTATCTAAAGCGGAATCTTTATATCTTCTTAAAATTTCTTTTTTACATTTGCTATTAACATTAGAGATATCAGTCTTAATATGGTTATCAAAGAATTCTTCTCCAAAATCAATAACCGTGAATCTCTTTTTAAAATTCACTTGTTCTAAATATTTTTTACAAGGAAGAATGTTTCTATCAACCACTCCTTCTTCATAAGTAATGTTAGTAACTAAGAACTTTGGCTCTTTATTACAATATTTTAATCCTTTACAATTTTTGCAGTTTTTTACGTCTTCAGAAAAATCAAAGATTTTTGGAGCGTTTTCTCTAATTTGTTCATCACTTAAACCAAGCTTTTTGCAATACTTGTAAGCAATTTCATTTTCAAAAATCGATTCTTCAATCTGCCTTAAGAATTTTTCTGAAATGGTGATGTTTTGTTCAACTTTCAATCTTTCCATATTAACGGTCCTCGAAGAAACTCATGATATCATCATCTTCAGAAACATTTTCTTCAGCTTGATTTACTGAAGGAGCTTGTTCCACTTTTTCTGAAGTAGATTTTTTCACTTGCTTCTTTTTGTCTTTCGTATAGTTATTTTTTAAATATTCCATCGCATCCACTGCGGTTTCAACATTTTCTCTAGATAAACTTGCGGCGATTTTCTCAGCACTATATTTGCTAAAGACGTTGTTATTCATTGTTAAGACAAAATCAATAACAACATTAATAACTGGATTGGCTAATTTATAATCTTTACTAAGATTATCAATAATATTTAAATCCGCTCTTGCAGGTTTAGTGCCATTTTGTAAAAGTGATAGTACTTCTTTAGGAGAACTGACTTCGAACCACTTAATTTTAGCGGCTAAACCGTCATCTCCAATGACTTTATTCTTGCTTCGACGATTAGATTTTCTACTTGCTGTAGAATAGCTAACTTCGTTTTTAAGATCTTCATTAACTTGAGCTAAATCTACTCTTTTGCCTTTTTCTTTTTCTGGAGAATAGCAATTCGCTACTACATGAGCGCTAACTTCTTCACTTACACCATATAAAGTCGATAATCTTTCAATTTCTTTCATCTCTTTTTTAGTAAAAGCATTTTCCGAAATTTGGCTTTCTTCTTTTAATGAATTGAAAAAGGTGTCATAAGAAAATTCAGTGGTAATCTTACTTCTATTTCTGCCGGCAATTGTGCCTTTATTTTTAGAGGCTTGTAAGAAAGCTGCATCTTCAAAATCTGGATGAAATACATCATTAAATGATGTAGATATATCATCTCCTGGAGAATCTTGATGATGAACTTCATATACTCGCTTCATCTTATTAGCGTCGCTTTCCCCAATTGCTTGAATTAATAAGCCAAATAATAAAGTGTCACCAAAAAAATCTTGTGGAGTTCTTGGGGCAAGTAGCTCATAGTGATAGATTTTTACATCCTTAATTTTCTCTAATTTAGTTTTAACTAAACCAACAGCCTCTAATAATTTTCTTCCTTCTAAAAACGCTCCTGGAGTCATTTTCATTCTCGCCAAGAATTGCTCATGGGAAGAATAAGAAAGAACTTTTTGGTTTTTAGATTCGCTCCAAAAAGAGAAATAAATCGCTAAAGCAGCGTAGCCAATAATCGGTTGATAGAGATTAGTAATTGTTTCTCGATCATAGTCCGCTAGTAAAGAAGAAACTCTAACTTCAAACATGTCTTGTTCTGATAAAACAACCATCTCTATTTCTCCTCTTTTGAGTATGATTATGCCAAGTAAAAATAAGGCTTGTAAATATAAAAAATTTATAATTTTTATGTGGAAAAAGTTATCCACATCGAAGTAAAAAAGATTTATACAAAGTATAAATCAAATATTTTTTTAACCTATATTTTAGACTTATCCACAATGCATTTTGTGGAAAATGAAAATAGAAAATATTTTTAATATATTAAAAGTGTTTTATAATAGACGCATGCTATTTTATTGAAATAGCAAAACGGAGTAAAAAATATGATTAAAAAAATCGCAGTCTTAACAAGTGGAGGTGACGCTCCTGGAATGAATGCTTGTGTAAGAGCAGTCATTAGAGCCGGATTAGCTAGAGGCATAGATATGTACGTCGTATATGATGGCTTCAAAGGACTAGTTGAAGGTAAAATTCAACAAGTAAACAAAGACTTTACACAAGACATTATCAATCGAGGCGGCACCATTATTAGAAGTGCGAGACTTCCAGAGTTTAAAGATCCTAAAGTTTCTAAAAGAGCCGCTAACATTCTTCAAGATTTTGAAATCGATGCTTTAGTCGGTATCGGAGGAGATGGTACCTTTAGAGGATTAAACGATTTAGCTAAAAATGGTATTAAAGTCGTTGGTATTCCAGGCACAATTGATAACGATGTTGGAAGCACTGAACTAACTATTGGTTTCTCCACTGCTTTAAACACAATTTGTGAATGTGTTGATAAACTTAAAGATACATCAGGATCACATCAACGTTGTTCCTTAATCGAAGTTATGGGTAGACATTGTGGTGACCTCGCCCTATATGCTGGTTTAGCAGAAGGTGCTGAAGGCGTCATTTGTGTTGAACACCCATTAAAAGAAGATGTCTTATTTAGAAAACTTCGTAAGATGAAGGCACAAAATAAGAACCACGCTATTATCTTAGTCAGTGAAAATCTTCTCGACATTCATGAACTTGCAAAGAAAGTTGAAGATGAAACTGGATTCGATACAAGAACTGAAGTTCTTGGTAGACTACAAAGAGGTGGCTCTCCATCCGCTGAAGATAGAGTATTAGCCGCTAGAATGGGTGCTAAGAGCGTTGACATCGTCATGAGTGATGATCCAACTAGCAAAGTTGTGGGAGTTAAAGGTGGACAAATCATCGACTTACCAATCGCGGAAGCCGTTGAAATGAAACACGAACATACACATGGCTTAAGAGACTTAATCGATTTATTACAATAATCATATTTATATAAAAAGAAAGGTAGCCCGCTATTGTATTGCGGAGGAAATTAATTATGAAAATTCAACAACATGATGGTTCAATCATCGAAATTGAAAAGTCCTCAAAAGAGGCATTCGAAGTATTAAACCATTCCACTAGCCATCTTATGGCAGAGGCCATTAGTGAGTTATATCCAACTGCAAAGTTTGGATTTGGCCCAGCTATAGAAGAAGGCTTCTATTATGATATCGACTTTGAAGAGCAAATTGGAGAAGAAGATTTAAGAAAAATTGAAAAGAAAATGCATGAACTTTCATCTAAAGATGAAAGAATTGTGAGAGAAGTCTTAAGCAAAGAACAAGCTTTAGAAAGATTTAAAGATAATCCTTATAAAGTAGAATTAATTAAAGATATTGATGAAGATATCACTATTTTTACTCAAGGAAAATTCACTGATCTTTGCCGTGGACCACATATCTTAAGTACCGGTCAAATTAAATACTTTAAATTATTAAATTTAGCAGGTGCTTATTGGAGAGGTGATTCTAAAAATAAGATGCTTGTTAGAATTTATGGAACTTCCTGGTTCTCACAAGCTGATTTAGAAAATCATCTTAATGTTTTAGAAGAACGTAAGAAAAGAGATCATCGTATTTTAGGAAGACAACTCGGTTTATTCATGCTTTCAGAATATGGTCCAGGATTCCCATTCTGGCTCCCTAACGGCATGATTATGCTTGAAGAAATTAAGAAATATTGGAGAGAAATCCATACTCGATATGGCTATCAATTCATTAACACTCCAATTGTCTTATCTCGTGAATTATGGGAGACTTCAGGTCACTGGGACCACTATCAAGAAAATATGTACACCACTAAAGTGGATGACAAAGATTTCGCGATTAAACCAATGAACTGTCCAGGAAGTATCTTAGTTTATAAGAATTCCTTACACTCTTATAAAGATTTACCAATTAGACTCGCAGAACTTGGTTTAGTCCATAGACATGAAGCTAGCGGGGCTCTTAACGGTTTATTTAGAGTAAGAAGCTTTACTCAAGACGACGCTCATACTTATGTTAGAGAAGACCAAATTGAAGATGAAATCACCTCCATCATCAAACTTTATGATGAGATTTATAATGTCTTTGGCTTAGACTATAAAATCGAATTATCAACTAGACCAGAAGAAGGTTATATCGGAGATATCAATATTTGGAATAAATCCGAAGCTATTTTAAAGGATGTTTGTTTAAAAACTGGTAAAGAATTTAAGATTAATCCAGGAGATGGAGCGTTCTACGGACCTAAACTTGATTTCAAACTTAAAGACAGTATGAATAGAGTCTGGCAATGTGGTACTATTCAATTAGATATGAACTTACCTGAAAGGTTTGAATTATTCTACATTAATAAAGATGGAGAAAAAGAAAGACCAATCATGATTCATAGAGCGTGTTTAGGAAGCATTGAACGTTTTACCGGAATGATCATTGAAAACTTCGCAGGTGCCTTCCCTTGCTGGTTTGCTCCTGTGCAAGTTAACATTCTTCCAGTAAATAACGAATTCCATTTAGAATACGCTAAAAAAGTTAAGGAATGTATGTTAAAAGAAGGATTTAGAGTCGAGCTTGATGACGCTAATGAAAAACTTGGTTATAGATTAAGAAATAGCCAGGTAAGAAAGATTCCTTACACCATCGTCATTGGAGACAATGAAAGAGATAATGGCACTGTTACTTACCGTAAATATGGACAAAAAGAACAAGTCACAGTCTCTTTAGAAGAATTCAATAAACTTCTTAAAGAAGAAGTCGAAACAAAAAAACGATAAAAAAACACTTTACTATTAGATATATCTAGTAGTAGAATAAACCACGCAAAATAAAGGTAGAAAGCAGAGGCACCCGCTTCTCGCCAGATCGATTCAGTATTGATTGGCTAACAACTACATTCTTGGGGTTAAGATTGTTACGGGTGCAATATGCTTGCATCCGTTTTTTGTAAAAGGAGATGATACTTATCTTAGAGCAAGAAAATGTTAGAAAGCCTAACAACCAACCAAAAGATTTAGTTAACGAACTAATTAGATTCCCAAGCGTTCGATTAATCGGACCTGATGGGGAACAATTAGGGGTTATGTCCGCTAGAGAAGCACAATTAGAAGCTAATAAACATAATTTAGACTTATTATGTGTTGCTCCAAACGCCACTCCACCAGTGTGCAAAATCATTAACTACGGTAAATACCGTTACGAACAACAGAAAAAAGCGAAAGAAAATCGCAAAAATCAAGTTCGCATTGAAGTTAAAGAAATTCAACTCACACCACAAATTGGTTTACACGATATGGAAACCAAGGCTCGTGCCGCTACTAAGTTCTTAGCAGCCGGTAACAAGATTAAGGTCGGAGTTAGATATCGCGGAAGACAAATGACTCACCTAGAAGTTGGAGAAGAAACTCTAAATAAGTTCATTGAATTATTAGGCGACACTGCGGCGATTGAAAAACCTGCCGCAATGGAAGGTCGCTGGTTAATAGCAGTATTAGCGCCAAAAAGAAAGTAGGAGGAAATTAACATGCCAAAAATGAAAAGCAAACGTGCTTTAATGAAAAGAATTAAAGTCACTGGCAGCGGAAAAGTCACAAGACATCACGCTTACACATCACATTTAGCCCCACACAAAACCACAAAACAAAAGAGACACTTAATGAAAGGTGCAGCCTTACACAAGACTGACTATAAGAGAGTTAAGTATCTCATCGTGAAGTAAGGAGGATTAGACCATGAGAGTTAAAGGTGGAACAGTCACACACGCTCGTCGTAAAAGAATGCTCAAAAGAGCAAAAGGTTACTTCGGCAGCAAACACTTACTTTACAAAACTGCGAAAGAACAAGTCATGCACAGCTTACGCTATGCGTACATCTCTCGTAGAACTGTCAAAAGAGATTACAGAAAATTATGGATCAGACGTATCAACGCTGCATGCCGTATGAACGATATCTCTTATAGCAAGTTCATGTATGGATTAAAAGTTGCTAACGTTCAAGTTAACAGAAAAATGTTATCCGAATTAGCAATCAATGATCCTCAAGCATTTGCCGATTTAGTTAAGACAGCTAAGAAAAACATTAAATAATTATTATAATTATTTATAAAGCCTGGTTTCCCAGGCTTTTTCTTATTCTATAATTTTTACTTCAATATTATTTAAGGCTTCATTAATTAAAGATTCGTAGTCAAATTTCTCTTCATACTCTTTAGCCTCTTCCAATTTAGGAGCGGTCTTAGGCGCTTTAGGAGTAAAGATTGTACAACAATCTTCATATGGCCTAATAGAAATATCATACGTATCGATCTTTTTAGATAATTTAATGATTTCTAATTTATCCATAGTCGCGCATGGTCTAATCACTGGAGTCGAAGTTACTTCATTAATTGTGGCCATCGATTGAAGAGTTTGACTCGCTACTTGCCCTACTGATTCTCCAGTAGAAATAACAGGGCAATTTCTTCTTCTAGCAAGTTTACTTGCTAAGCGATACATCATCCTTCTCATAATGGTAATACAATAGCTTTCAGGAGCATTATCATAAATCGCTTCTTGGATTTTAGTAAATGGAACAATATGAAGTCTAATACGTGGTTGATATCTATTAAGTTTTGTTAATAAATCCATTAACTTATAAATCACGGCTTCTTGAGTATATGGAGGAGAGGCAAAATGAATACATTCAATAGTCACTCCTCTTTTCATCATAAGATAGGCCGCGACTGGAGAGTCAATCCCTCCAGAAAGCATATGCATACTTTTTCCTGCTACTCCAAGAGGATATCCTCCTGCTCCAGGGAAAGTTTTTACAAAGATATATGTTCCTTCGTCTCTAACTTCGATATTTAATAAAATATCGGGATTATGGACATCTACTTTTAATTGAGTATTTTTTAAAATGACAGGCGCTACTAATCTAGTGATTTCCTCACTATGAAGAGGGAATTTTTTATTACTTCTTTTGACTTTAACTTTAAAAGTCTTTCCTTCCTCTAATTTAATTAGTTCTAAAGAAGATTCTTTGATCTTTTCGATATCATTTTCGATGCGGGCCACTAAAGAAAGACCTTGTATACCAGAAACATCTTGTAATCTTTCAATAATTGGCTCATATTCATTGCCGTTTAAATAGACATAGATATGATCAAAACGAGATTCGACTTTCACATCATAATCTTTTAAAGCATGTTTAATACTTAAAAATAAGGTATGAATAAAATCTTTCTTATTCTTTCCTTTGGTGGATAATTCACCAAATCTCACCATTACATAATCATAACTTACCATATTAACGGATATCCTTAATAATTTTATCTAAAGTAGACACTAATGTGTCTATGTCCTCATTTGTGTTTAAATAATCTAGAGATACTCGAACTGTGTTATTACTTACTATTTCATTTTTCCCTAGCGAAGCAACAACATAGCTTCCTTTTTCTTTAGAAGAGTGACACGCACTAATTGAAGAAACCATAATCCCAGCATTACTTAATGCTTCCACTACCACCGAACCTTTCTTCTTAATTGAAGAAAAGTTAATTATGTACGGATTAATCTCTTTAGGCAGATTAAGTTCATATAAATCTGGATTAGATTTTAAATAAGATATAAGTCGATTAGCCAAATTTTCTACATAAAGATATCTTTCTTTAGAAGATAGTAAAGATAATTCTAAAGTTTTCTTGAATGCTAAAGCACTAGCCAAATCGTTAGTGCCACTTCTAAAGTTATATTCTTGTCCGCCTCCACTAGCTAAAGGAAGTAGTTCAATTTTCTTTCTTTTAATTAAAACACCGCTAGACACTAAGCCGTGCATTTTATGAGCGGAAATTGTTAATAAATCAATTTTATTAAAATTGATATTCTTATTAGTTTTTCCAATTAATTGAGCAGCGTCACTATGAAATATCACTTTCGGATAAGTTTTTAATAGATCGGCAATCTCTTCTATTGGATTAAGACTACCGATTTCATTATTAACCGCCATAATCGAAACAAAAATTGTTTCTTTTTTTAAGGCTTTCTTAACATCTTGAACGCTAATTATGCCATCACTATTTGGATATAAATAAGTCACTTCAAAACCAAATTCTTTTTCTAGTTGTTTAAAAGCTTCAAGCACAGAAGGATGTTCATAAATAGAAGTAATAATGTGATTACCTCTATTTTTATATCTTAAACAAACTCCTTTAATAGCGAGGTTATTTGATTCTGTGGCGCCACTAGTAAAGATTACTTGATGATCATTACATTTTAATAATCCTAATATTTCATCTTTAGTTTTATTTAATAAATAATTAGCTTCTTGCCCTAACTTATGAATACTACTAGGATTTGCATAATATTTTTCTATTGCACAAGAAAAAGCTTCCTTAACTATTGGATCAAGTTTTGTTGTACTAGCGTTATCAAGATAAATAATATTAGGCATTAGGATTATTGTGTCTATTCTTATAAATAGAAGTTGCTTGAGAGTTAACGGAGACAAATTCACCTTTTTCAAAACTAAGTTCTAAAGCAGCAACAGTTTGATTAATGTCTTGTTCATCTCTTTCTTGATTTAAAAGCATGATTGAATTTTCTGCAGCTTTTTGATTTCTAGAAATTGATTCCACTTCTTCAAACATCGAATTTGCAAGATTCTTAAGATTTTCAATCTTATGAGAAACTTCATCAACATTAATTGGCTTATTTTGAATTTGGTCATAAATATCATTTAAGACTTCGTAGACTGCCTCAATTCGATCAGCATAGTTGGCCTTAATCGCGTCATTACCAATTTCATCTAGTAAACTTTCTGTTAATTTGATGCGGTGATAATAAACAGAAATTAAGTTATATGCTTCTTCGGCAGTGCTCTTTAAGGAATCAACATAATTTTTAAAATTCATCACACCTTCATTCACTACTTTATAATTTTCTTCAAGTTCATTTAACTTGGTTTTTAAAAGTGAGAATGGTTGACGAGTACCACTATGAACAAAACCATCTAAAAATCTTTTTGCGCTTCCAAGATTATCAACAGATTTTGATAATTCGTTAATTCGGTCATTTTCTAAATCAGAGACCATGTAGAATTGTTTAACTTCAGGAAGAACAGCGCATATTCTCAAAAAAAGCTTTTCAACTTCGTTAACTTGATTATAGATACGGGTATAATTCTCGTTAAAATAACTACGAGCGGAGATTTCTGCGTCTAATAATTTTGCAAACTCATCAATCTCGGTGAGAATGATATCGCATTGAGTTTTAACACCACCACATTGAAGGTTAATTATTTTCTTTGTTAATTCCGCTAACTTCTTTTTCCATTCATCAACATGAACTTTAAAAGATAAGTGATATAGAGGAACACCTTCTTTTTCGGTTTCTTTATATTTGTTTTGTAACTCGACTAATTTTTCTGGGATAACAGTTTTAACTGTTTTACATAAAGCTGATAAATCAATTAGGACATGTCCTAAAGCGGTTAAGACATCATTTAATGAATCAATTTCAGTTTGAATTTCATCGTATTCTGCTCCTTCAAGCATATCTTCAAACATTGAAAATTTAGAATCAATCTTATCAAACATTTTAGTAAATGTTGGGGTGACTAACTCAAGACCGTCAGATTCTGAATAATAAGTTTGTTTAACGTGACGATACACTTCTTTTAAGTGATCAATATTACGGCGGCAATCTTCTTCAAGCTTAATCACTTCATATAAGTCATGATCCAAAGATTTAACACTTTCGCTTAAAGTATCGATTGCTTTTTTAGCTTCGCTAATAACGGATTTAATATTCTTATATTGTTTTGCTTTAATTAAAGCAGATAATTGTTTGATAATTGAATCTGCGTATTTATCTTCGATATCATAGATATTTCTAAAACGTCTTTGGAAATATTCGTATTTATCCATATAAAGGAGGTTGGTTCTAGAGATGATTTCAAGTCTATGGATGTATTGGCTGTCTTGTCCAATAAGTAAAGAATCATAATATGAAAATTGCTTTTCAAGATTACGAATTTGTTTTCGATAATTAAATCTAGAATAGACAAATAAATAAAATAAAACTACGCCTACAATAAGTACAACACCGATAGCAACTATCAGTGCAACTAATGTGCCAGTAGAAAGACCAACAACCATAGATATCCCTCCTTAATCAAAGATTAATTACATATATTCTATAGTAAAACCGCCCAAGAAGGAAAAAATAATTAAGATATTTTTTATTTAAAAATTATAAGAGCAAAGAAAAAAATAAAGTTTAACTATATGATAGTAGGTTATATCTAAACACTAAAATAAGTCACAAAAATTAAGTTCATATTTCGCAAATAAGTCACCACTTTTTAAAAATTAAATTTTTATGTTGATTAGTTTGTTCAAATCCTTTATATTATTCACTGCATGTAATGCAGCACATTAATACTGCTCGACTGATGTTTGATATTCAAACAAAGTAACCAAAGCTATGCGGTGAAATGCCAGTTCAAACACCCGGAGCAAGGAATTAATGCCTCAATTTATTTGCAAATAATAAAGAAAGGAAGGAAGTCACATGAGATACACTGGATCAGACTGGAAACAAAGTCGTAGATTAGGATTCTCCACTCTTGAAACCGGCAAAGAACTCCAAAAAAGACCTTACGGTCCTGGACAACACGGTGCTTCAAGAAAGAAGAAACCATCTGAATACGGCAAACAATTAGTCGAAAAACAAAAGTTAAGACAGATGTATGGTGTTAATGAAAGACAATTCCGTAGATTATTCATGCTCGCACTTAAGAGCAAAGAAGTTACAGGTTTTGCCTTCATGAAACTCTTAGAATCTAGATTAGACAACCTCGTCTATCGTATGGGATTTGCTCGTACTAGAAGAGGCGCTAGACAACTCGTGAATCACGGCCATATCGAAGTCAACGGCAAGAAAGTTGATGTCCCAAGCTATTTATGTTCATTAAATGACGTAATTTCTCTTAGAGAAAACGCCAAAGACATGAAAGTAGTTAAAGAATCACTTGCTTCTATCGCTACTAAAGTCGGCTGGGTGGAAGTTGATGAAGAAAAACTCTCTGGTAAATACATTCGTGAACCAGAAAGAAGTGAATTAACTCAACAAATCACTGAATCACAAATCGTTGAATACTACAACCGTAAGCTCTAATCTAAAAAACTTGCTTACAAAGGCTCGTCAAATGGCGAGTCTTTTTTTGTACATATCTAAAAATATTATGTTATAATTCTACATAGTAGATTGGAGCATAATTATGGGCATATATGAAGAGTTACAAGCGCGTGGATTAATCGCACAAGTTACTGATGAGCAAGAAATTAAAGAACTTCTAAATAAAGGAAAAGCAAAATTTTATATTGGCTTTGATCCAACCGCTGATTCTTTACATGTCGGTCACTTCATGGCTTTATGCTTAATGAAAAGACTCCAAGAAGCTGGTAATACCCCAATCGTCTTAGTAGGTGGAGGAACAGGTCACGTTGGTGATCCTTCTGGAAGAAGCGATTTAAGACAAATGATGTCTAAAGAAACTATCGACCATAATGTTGAATGTTTCAAAAAGCAAATGGCTAGATTCATTGATTTCAATAATGCTTTAGTTGTTAACAATGCTGACTGGTTACTTAAACTCAACTATGTTGAACTCTTAAGAGATGTTGGTCCACACTTCTCAGTTAATAATATGTTAAGAGCGGAATGCTATAAGCAAAGAATGGAAAGAGGGTTATCTTTCTTAGAATTTAACTATATGATTATGCAAGCTTATGACTTCTACTATTTACATGAACATTATGGCTGCAATATGCAGTTTGGTGGCGATGACCAATGGTCTAATATGCTTGCGGGTACTGAATTAATCAGAAAGAAAACCGGAAAAGACGCTTATGCGATGACTATCACTCTCCTTCTTAATAGCGAAGGTAAGAAGATGGGTAAAACCGCATCAGGCGCTGTCTGGCTTGATCCAAATAAAACCACTCCATTTGAATTCTTCCAATATTGGAGAAATGTCGAAGACGCTGATGTGATGAAATGTTTCAAGCTTTTAACATTTGTACCTTTAGATAAAATTAATGAAATGGAACATTGGGATGATTCTCGTATTAACGAGAAAAAAGAAATTCTTGCCTATGAACTTACTAAATTAGTGCACGGGGAAGAAGAGGCTAATAAATCTTTACAAGCCGCTAGAAACTTATTCACTGGAGTTGGTGATGATTCCACAATGCCAAGTATTGAACTTGAACTAGAAGATGAAGTTAATCTACTCGACTTATTAGTAAAAGCGGAACTCGCTACTAGTAAAAGCGAAGCGCGTAGACTGGTCGAACAAGGTGGCATCTCAATTGACGGAGAGAAAAAATCAAATCCTAATGAGATGATCAAAGTTTCTGAATCAATTAAAATCAAAAAAGGAAAGAAAATCTTCCTTAAAGTCATTAAAAAATAAGGATTAATCCTTATTTTTTATATTTAATAGATAAAGCAAATTTCTAATATATAGGATATTTAACCTTTTGTAGTCTAGTTGATGGATAATTTGCTCTACCTTCCTTAGCCTGAGGCTTACCGTCTAACATTACTAAGTCCCCAGTAAAGCCACATGTCATATTGTTTACAAAATAGGTACCCACTCCATATAAATCAACAGGAACATTAAGAGCTTTCCATTCTTTGATTTTTTCTGGTCCAAAAGAAGAAGAAACGATGATTTTAACGCAGTTAAATCCTTCTTTATCTAATGCTTCCCTAAGAGCGAACACCAGTTCTTTACACACGCCGTGAGGGTCAAATCCTGATGTATCTTTATCATCAAAATAATGGTCAATTAAAGACTTGGAAGTATCAATTCTTACTCCGTTTAAATCTTCTTTTAATGCGCGCGCTAAAATTAGAGAATCTTTAACTACATTATTATTGTAATCAATTAAAGCGGTCACTTTCTCATTTGGATAAGTCTTATGATAGATTTGAGCAGCTTTTACGACATCTCCACCACATACTTGAATTAGAGCGTGTGGCATTGTGCCCATGCCGGCTCCTCCCCACCACACTCCTTGAGCGTCAGTAGAGACTCTAGAAATTCCTGCTACGTAAGTGGCATAGCCGTCTCCTACTTGAGTGTGATAATCATCTTGTCTATCTGCCATAGAAAATACAGGAGTATCTCCTGCCACTCTAAGCACTTCTCTAACATTAGTTGCGACACTACTTCTTCTAGCTAAAATGCCATCAATAACACTTTCTAAAAAACCAAAGTTCTCATATTTACCAGTTACTTTTAAAACTGGTTCCATATTATTGATAATATCTCCATCATTAAGAGCTTCAATTTCTAACTCTTCTGGGTGAATGGCAAAAGTATGAATAATAGCGATTGCTTCATCTACTCCACAAAGCATAGAATCATCTCTTCTTTGAAACCACTGCATCGTGACTTTATGATTAGGAACATTTTCTTTAACAATCTTATTACTTTTTAAAAAGTAATTAGCCGCGTAAAATCCTTCGCCTAATTCCTTTTCAAATTTAAATGTTTTGTTGGTAAGTCGAGATATCTTACCTTGTTTTTTTAATTCTACTTCTATCATTTATTTGACCTCCGAGAGAAAGAAATCCATATTCTCTTTTATTTTTTCATCTATTTCAAATAATCTTTTATCGTTTTCATCTTTAATATATAAATCGTAATAGGAACAATATTGGCCTTTAGAGATTTGATAATCTCTCATAAACGTACCTGCTTCGCAAAACACCATTAATTTGTTGTTATTAATTTTAGTGATATATCCTGAGCCGTGTTTATAATCTAATAGTTCTAAATTATATCTAGCTAAAATGCCATTAATGACGTCAATTAATGGATTAGCGGGTAAATAAATAATCCCGCTATATTTGATCTTCGCGTACTTAATAAAGTTTTTGAGCTTATAGCCCACTATTTCTTGCTCATGATATAAAATATCAACTTCACCTAAAGAAGTAGATTTATCTACCTTTTTATCAGAAAAAAGCACCAAAACAGTGTTATCTAATTCATGATTGTTATATAGTCCGTAATTTTTAATCATAACCCTAATACCGCTCGCTTAATACTGATGCCTTTTGTAATTGCTTTAGTTTGATATTCGCTCACTGCATCATCTTCATCTAAGCCATCATAATCGTAAGTGACATTAATCTTTTTAAATCCAGCTTCACTAAACATCTCTAAAGAGAAATTAAATAAGTCTAAATCATCAGTTTTAAATATTAATTGACCGTCTTTTTTTAAGATACGTTTGTATTCTTCTAAAAAAGAGATACTAGTTAATCTTCTTTTCGAATGTCTCTTTTTTGGCCATGGGTCAGAAAAATTAAGATAAATCTTATTGACTGAATTCGGCTTTAATAGACGAATAACTTCCGCACCATCTTTAAAAAGAAATTTCACATTATTTAATTCTTTTTCCACAATCTTTTTTAAAGTGATACCTGCACAAGTGACATTTTTCTCCACTCCTAAATAGAGGCGTTGGGGATATTTCTCCGCCACTTGGATAATAAAGTCACCTTTGCCACTTCCAATTTCTAAATATAAATCATCTAATGAAGATATCTCTTCATCAGTTAGTGAATATTCTTGATGTTCTTCTAGATATGGAATGGTCCAAGCTTTAAATTTTGTGCGCATTTTATTTCTTTAAAACTTCTCCAAGTTCATATATCGCTCTCGCGTAGATGCTCATCGCTTTAAATAGGTCTTCTTTTTTAGTCATTTCTCCTGGAGAATGCATTAAACTATCAAATCCAGGGAACTGCATACCAAAGGCTACAACATTATCAGCACATTTCGCATAAGTTCCTCCGCCAATAGCAAGAGGCTTACTTTTTAAATCACCTGTCTCTTCTTGATAAGCTTTTAATAAAGTTTTAATAAGTTCACTATCTTGAGGATAGAAAAGGACTGGATTATTTTCTCCTAACTTAACTTCAAATCCTTTATTTGCTTCTTTAATAGAAGCCATTAATTCTTTATAGTCACAAGAATTGATATAACGGAAATTAATAGTTAATTCAATAACTCCATCTTTATAAGAAATTAAACCCATATTAGAGGAGTTATGGCCCATTTCCTTATTTGTTGCACTACAGCCATATCCTTTGCCGTCTAATGGTTCATATAATTTTACAAGTCTAAGTAATGTTTCATTTTTTGAAAATTCAGCAATTGATTTAAGGGCCATCATTCCAGCGTTAACACCTTTTTCAGGAGCAGAGCCATGAGCAGCTTTTCCAAAGAAAGTCACAGTGGTTACATCATCAACCGTACAAATTTCAGCTTCGTTACGATGGAAACGCTCCATAATGAATTTTAAGAAGTCTAAGTTAAGATCAACTATAAGTTCACATTTATCGATAACTGCGTTACTCGCAGTGCCGCCTTTAATAGAAATTAATCCTGGCACTTCAACTTTGGCTTTAACAGTAAAATTAGTAATGCCTTTTTCAGCATAAATTAGAGGGAAATCACTATCAGGAGAGAATCCTAAAGTAGGTTGCTTCTTTTTAAGAACATTGAAATAATGATGCATACATAAAGATCCGCTTTCTTCATTACCACCAACTAAGAATCGAATCTTGTATCCACCTAATAAACCTTCATCTCTAAGAGCTTTTAATGCAAAATATGCTGCAAGTAATGGACCTTTATCATCAGATACGCCTCTACCATATAAGACGCCTTTTTTCTCCACCATTTTAAATGGAGGATCAATCCAACCATCACCTGCAGGAACAACATCTGCATGAGCCATGATGGTTAAATTCTTATTTCCTCTTCCATATAAAATTTCCACTATTTTATTATCATAATTAGTCACTTCAAAACCATCACTTCTAGCTAAATTTGTGATGTAATTTAAAGCGTCAGAAACACCCGCTCCAAATGGATTTGTCTCATTAACTGTAGACTCGTCATAACTCGAATTAATAGCGACAAATTCTTCTAATGATTTTAATAAAGGCTTTTGGAATTTCGCTGTTATCTTATCATATTTAGTCTTTTTCATTTTTCTACCTTCTTTTTTACATAAATTGATAATCCCTCTAAGCAGAGGTTTTCATCATAAATATATGGGGCTTTGATATCTTTTAAAACTTTTGGGGCATTGCCTCCAGTAAAGATATGTAAGCACTTATATCCAATTTCGTTTTCATATCGCTCAAGTAAACCGTTAATCATTTCAACATGCGCGTAATAAACACTGCTATTGATTACATCAATAGTGTTTCTAGATTCACTTAGCTTTTTTACTTCGTCTAAATCAGTGTTTGGAAGTAACTCTGTTGCTTCATTTAAAATACGTTTACTAATTCCCATGCCAGGAAGAATAACGCAGCTATTAAAGACATTTTCTTTAGTGATTAAAAGAATTTTCGTCGCCGTTCCCATATCAACAATTAACATAGGAGATTGATATTTATTTACCGCTCCCACTAAATCAAAATATAAATCTAATCCTAATTCATTTTTATTATCGATTTTTATTTTTAAATTAGAGAGATCGCTAACAGAAAATTCTAGAATGTCTAATTGATATTTTTTATTAAAATATGCACTTAATTGTTCGGTGATTTTAGGAGCCACACTACTAACATAAATTGATTCAATATTATCTTTAGATAATAAAGCATCTAATTTTTTTTCACTTATCTCACTATTAAAGCATCTTCCTAAAAATAAGAAGTCACTATCTAAAGCACCAAACTTTGTGGCGGTATTTCCAATATCAATTAATAATTTCATTTTAAATCGCAACGATATTTACAATTTTGTTTTTCACAACGATGACTTTTTTAATTTCTTTTCCTTCGGTGTGATGTTTAATCGCTTCTAATTCAAAAGCGAGTTTTTTCACAGTCTCATCATCTAAATCTTTGTTAACGTCCAAAGTTGCTCTAAGCTTACCGTTCACACTCACTGCGATTTGAACATTACTTAAAACAATTTTAGAAGAGTCAAATGTTGGCCAAGGTTCAAAATCAATTAAATCCTTATGGCCTAAGATTTGCCATAACTCTTCTCCTAAGTGAGGTGCAATACACGCTAAAGCCTTTAAGAATCCTTCTAAATAAGGAAGATAAATCTTCTCTGCTTTATAAAGTTCATTAGTAAAGACCATCATTTGACTAATCGCGGTGTTAAATCTAAGAGCTTCAAAGTTTTCAGTAATCTTTTTAATTGTGAAGTTATAAATATAATCAAGTTTACCGTCATTTTCACTAGTGAACTTTTTAGTGTTCTCTTCTTCGGTAAATAAACGGTACACTCTATCTAAATATCTTTTGGCCCCATCTAAACCAGTATCGCTCCACGGTAAAGAAGCTTCTAAAGGTCCCATAAACATTTCATAGAGTCTTAAAGAATCCGCTCCATAATTAGCGACCACATCATCAGGATTAACAACGTTCCCTCTAGATTTAGACATTTTTTCTCCATTAGATCCTAAAATCATTCCTTGGTGGAATAATTTTTTAAATGGTTCTTTACTAGATACTATTCCTTTATCATAAAGGAATTTATGCCAGAATCGTGCGTAGAGTAAATGTAAAACCGCATGCTCTGCGCCGCCTATATATAAATCTACTGGTAACCAGTGATCTAATAATTTCTTATCGCCAATACATGAATCATTATGTGGATCAATATAGCGAATATAATACCAACAACTTCCTGCCCATTGAGGCATCGTGTTAGTTTCTCTAGTTCCATGTTCTCCATTAGGCAAAGTCACACTTAACCATTCTTTAGCGTTAGCTAAAGGAGATTCACCAGTGCCGCTTGGTTTATATTCTTTCATTTCTGGAAGAACTAATGGTAAATCATAATCTTTAAGTGGAACTAAATCACCATTATCTTTAATGATAATTGGGATTGGTTCACCCCAATAACGTTGACGAGAGAATAACCAGTCTCTTAATTTATAATTAACTTGTTTTTCTCCATTTCCTTCTTTAATTAATTTATCTAAGATAACTTCTTTAGCTTTTTCGATATTTAATCCATTAGCGATATCACTATTAATGTGAGGTGCGTCTTCCACAAAAGCAGCTTCAGAGATATCACCTTCTAAGACTTGTTTAATAGGTAAATTATATTTTTTAGCGAATTCATAGTCTCTCTGGTCGTGAGCAGGAACTGCCATCACTGCTCCAGTACCATAGCTTGCTAAAACATAATCACCAATATAAATTGGGACTTCTTCTTTATTAACTGGATTAATCGCGTAAACTCCTAAGAACACTCCAGTTTTATCTTTATTTAATTCTGTTCTTTCTAAATCAGATTTAGATTCCACTTCTTTTAAATAAGCTTCAACTGCCTCTTTTTGTTCCTTAGTGACTAACTCTTTAACTAAAGGATGTTCCGGAGCAAGGACGCAATAGCTACATCCATATAGAGTGTCTACTCGAGTGGTAAATACATCAAATGATTTATCAGTACCTTTAATTTTAAAGGTCACTTTAGCGCCAACACTTCTACCAATCCAGTTTTTCTGCATTTCAAGCGTAGAAGCTGGCCAATCTAAATCTTTTAAATCTTCTAATAATCGATCTGCGTATTTAGTGATTTTAAGTAGCCACTGTCTCATTGGTTTTCTTATTACTGGATAGCCACCAACTTCGCTTTTACCGTCGATTACTTCTTCATTAGCGAGAACTGTTCCTAAAGTTGGACAGAAATTCACTGGTCGATAATCAACATAAGCTAAATCAGAATTGTATAGATTAAGGAAAATCCACTGTGTCCACTTATAGTAACTAGGGTCACTAGTGGCGATTTCACGAGTCCAGTCATAAGAAAATCCTAAGGATTTAATTTGTCTTCTAAAATTATTGATATTCACTTCGGTAATAATAGATGGGTGTTGATTAGTTTTCATCGCGTATTGTTCGGCAGGTAAGCCAAAAGAATCCCAGCCAATAGGATGAAGCACATTAAAGCCTTGCATTCTTTTCATTCTCGCTAAAACATCGCTAGCGGTATATCCTTCAGGATGCCCAACATGTAAACCTTGTCCACTAGGGTAAGGAAACATATCTAGAATGTAATATTTTGGTTTAGAAAAATCGTAAACGTCGCAGGTATAGGTCTTATTTGACTCCCATACTGCTTGCCATTTCTTTTCAATATTTTGATAATCGTAGCCCATATATACCTCGTTTTAATTAATAATTAACCAACAATTTCTTTATATAACATGTGGTAAGAGTTACCACTTTTCTCCCAACTATTATCAGTAAGTAAGGCATTCTTTACTAGCTGACGGTGGGTATTATTATCCCATACGAATATATCGTATGCATAGTGGCAAGTTTGAATCATATCAAATTCAGAGAAATTATCAAAGCCATATCCATTTGATATATCTTTGTTAGAGGAATCATAATTAATAACTGAATCTTTTAATCCGCCTGTTCTTCTAACAATTGGTAAAGTTCCATATCTTTGAGCGATCATTTGCCCAAGTCCACATGGCTCAAATAAGCTTGGCATCATGAAGAAATCACTACCAGCGTAAATTAAATGAGCGAGCTCATTATTATAGCCAATATAAATTCCTACATGCTCTGGATAGTCTCTTCTTAAGCGCTCCATTTCTTGTTCATAGTCATATTCACCACTTCCAAGAAGAATAATATTTGCCCCTCTATCTAATAAAGATCTCGCCGCAGCAAACACTAGCGACATTCCTTTTTGCCAAGTGACTCTACTAACTAAAGAATATATAGGTAAAGATTCATCTTTAATATTAAATCTTTTTAATAATGCTTTCTTATTAGCCTTTTTACCAGTGACAAAATTAGTAGGCCCATAGTTTTTAGCAATGAGTTTGTCACTACCAGGATTAAATTCGTTATAATCAATCCCGTTAAGAATACCGCAGAAATCATATTCCTTATAAATAAGGATATTATTTAAGCCCATACTTCCTTCTGGGGTTAATAATTCATTTCTATGATTTGGAGAAACAGTTGTCACTTTATTAGCGTACATAATGCCCGCCTTTAAAGAGGAGATTTTATCTCCAAATCTCACTGTGCCGTTATCGTATAAATAATCAGGTAAGCCAAATAAATCTCCTAAAGCGGAACGATCTAATATTCCTTGGAAAGCTGGATTATGAATCGACATCACAAATTTTGTAGAGTCGAAAAACGACATCCTTTTTTCTCTAATGTAGCAAAATAACATTCCTGGCTGCCAATCGTGAGCGTGGATAATATCTGGTTTATAATTCACCATTTCTAATAGTTGAGGGAAGGCAACAGAATAGAACGCAAAGCGTTCTCCATCATCATCATAGCCATATATTCTATCACGTTCAAAATAGTGTCTATTTTCAATAAAATAGTACTTAATACCATCTTTAACTAGATAATAAACATTTGCTCCTTCTACTCTCCAGCCTAAGTTAGTTGACATATAGCCAACATAAGTTAAAGGAAGGTTTTTAGCCTTGATGGAGTTATATAAAGGAAGGACAATCACTACTTCTTCACCAAGTTTTACTAATTCCTTAGATAAAGCATAGGTGACATCGGCTAATCCGCCAGTTTTCACAAAAGGATTAGCTTCGCTACAAGCCATCGCGATTTTCATTACACTTTCACTCCTACTTTGATATAAACAACATCATCTGGAGTTCCAGTGATTCTTTTAACTTCTTTAATTGAAGCATTTTTATCAGAAAGGACATATTCAAGTTTGGTGTCTTTTCCGATTTGAGTTTGCGTAAAGATAATGCAGTTTTTAAGTTCTGCACCTTTTTCTACAACGACATCACGAGAAATGATACAGTTATGAACTTTACCTTTAATAATTGCCCCATTAGCGACAAAGCTATTTTGGACATCTGCGTCCTTACCGTATAAAGCTGGTGGGGTATTATGTGTTGTTGTATAAATTGGCCAATCTTCTAAGAAGAGTTGACTTCTAATATGATAATTAAGTAGATCAAATGAATGATTAACGTAATTTTTTAAATTTAAAACAGGGACAACATAACCATCGAATTTCACACCATTAACTTCCATTAAGGCTTCATTTATGTAGTAATTAATCATGTCTTTTATAGAGAATAATTCACTAACTTTAGTCCCATCAGAAATTATTTTTCTTAAAGCTTTTTTAGAAACAACATATGTATCTAAACTGATATCAGCTTCTTTAGATCTTAATAAATTAAGAGAAGATTTAACGACTTTGTTATCGTTAAGTTTATATTTATCCGCTCTTAGATAGTCACTATCCGCATTATCTACATGAACATAAACGCTAGAGATTTCCGCTCCTGAAGCAATATGCTTTTCAATAATTGGTCTAAAATCCATACTACTTAAGTAGTAGCTAGGAGCAATAACTGCAATATCAAAATCAAGTTCATCAACAGGAACATTATCTTTAATATTATTAATATCAGTGTTAAATGCTGGATGACGTAATCCTTTTTCATTTAATAATAATTCGATATAACCAAGTCTGGTGTTATTGGTCCAAATAGAACCACTACCAATATGTCTTCTTAAAGCAACGATTCCTTTTTTAACTAAAACATAGACTCGATCAATATGTGAATTGGAGAAGTTAGATAAGGTAAAATCAATTAAGCCATATCTTCCTAAAAAAGTCACAGCACCTAATGGGCGCTTTTCAGTTAAACCACCTAAAGATGGCTCGTTATGTAAATCACAAATTCCAATAACTCGTCTCATACTTTTTCTCCTTAGGCAATTAACACCACTTCATCATTGCCGACATTTATTTTCTCATCGGCTTCTACTGTCACTCCTGGAGCAATAATCGCGTTATGAATTCTTGCTCCTTTTTTAATATGAGCGTTTTCCATAACGACGCATCTAGTGAGCTTACAAGTAGATTCAATAATGACTCCAGTAGAAATCACACAGCTATCGACATCACCTAAAATAATCGCTCCTTGATTAGCGATGCTTCTAGTGATGTGGCCTTGTTTGCCAATATATTGAGGCACACTATAAGTGTCTTGCGTATAAATTCTATTGCCAGTATCTTGCTCATATAGATTGAGTTCCATCTTGTCTAAAGCAATATCCATATTGGCTTCATGTAAACTTGATAAGGTTCCAACATCTCTCCAGTAGCCTTTATAGCGATAGGCCATAAGTTTACATTTATCTTCTAACATTGCTGGAATAATGTTTTTGCCAAAATCATGTTCACTTTTTTCATCTTTGACATCACGTTTTAAATATTTGCGTAATGTTTTCCAGCTAAAGACATAAACACCCATAGAAGCTAAATTACTTTTTGGAACTTTTGGCTTTTCTTGGAATTCAACAATTCTATCTTTTTCATCCACTGCCATAATGCCAAATCTAGAAGCTTCTTTTGGATCAACTTCAATAACAGAAATAGTGACATCAGCTTTGCTAACTTCATGAAGGCTAATCATATCAGCATAGCTGGTCTTATAAATGTGGTCTCCGGAAAGAATAACCACAAATTCCGGATTAGCGTTATCTATAAAATCAATATTTTGTGCGATGGCGTCTGCCGTTCCTTTATACCAGTTAGCGCCTTCTTCAGTTTGTCTAGGTGCTAAAGTATTCATTAAGCAGTGCACACCATTAAGCCCCCATTTTTCGCCATTACCAATATAAGAATCTAATTCAGTAGACTCATATTGAGTTAAAACCCCCACGACGTTAATTCCACTATTTGCACAGTTGCTGAGTGGAAAATCAATGATGCGATATTTAGCGGCAAAACTTACTGCAGGTTTTGCAGTTTTTTTAGTTAAGGCTTCTAATCTAGTGCCTTTTCCGCCAGCTAATATCATCGCTATGACTTTATTATTATTAAGCATTTATACACCCTCCATTAACAATCATACTCTTTTAATACTCTTTACTAAAGAAATAAATATAATTTATTTATCTAAAAATTTTATAACCAAGCAAAAAATTTATATGTCGATTAGTTGTTGTAGGTTATTATCATATTTAGCTTCTTTACTGATTTATTCTTTTAAGATAAAATAGTTTGCATGGTTTTAAAAATACATCCTTGGAGAATTACGTGGCGATATTTACTTGTTTATATCGTTATCCTTGCTATTGCTTTTGGAAGCTGCTTTTCTATTTTCTTTAAAGTTGATGAAAATGGATCGGTCTCTTTTGCCAGCTTTGGTGTTTCTCAGGGAATATTTATCGCCGTATTTGTTGGTCTATTTATCGCCACTTACCTAATGGCGTTATTTGGTCAAAAATATATTATTGAAAATAATTATTTTATTGTAAAAAGATTGACCAGAGAATATCAATACGATTATTCAAGCATTCTTTTTATTGATATCGAACAAAGTAGAAGAAAAAAGATGGTGATTCTTTTCACCAAAAAAAGTGGGCTTAGATATCTCTTAGGAGATAAAGAAGGTAAACTATTAGAAACACTGATCAAAAAGTGTCCAAACACCATGACTGTGGAAGAGTTTAGAAGAGCCTACCCTCAAGAAAGATATTAATTTTATAAATTAGTTGTTGAAATAACTAATTAATTTGTGATAGTCTTTACAAGACGCTTAAAAGGAGGTGTCGATATGTCAAGAGTATGTCCAGTTACAGGTAAAGGTCCCGTTAGCGGAAACCGTCGTTCACATTCTTTAAGAGCAACTCGTAGAAGATGGAACACCAATTTACAAGTTCGTACTGTTATGGTTGATGGCAAAGAAGTACGTGTTCGTATGTCTACTCGTGCTTATAGAACCCTCAATAAAGCAGAGAAGTAATATTAACTTGTTAATATTAAAAAAATTGACCTCGCGGTCATTTTTTTATTTCATCGTTAGAAGAAATATCGGTAATAAACTTAATATTCCAAGTGGATACATCATCCACTCTATAAAGGCTAAAAATATAAATCTCTTACGAGAGTAGGTTCCATCTTCATTTTGAACATTTTTAAAATCAAATAATTTTGGATTTAAAATAGATATTAAAAATATCAGAACAAAAAAGATTGAGATAATCAATGCCGCTAAAGCGTAATTATAAGTATATTCGCTATATTTATATACATTAAACGAATAAAAAGCTTCAAAGCCGAATAAAGCAAGTAAAGAGACTAACGCTCCTAAATCTAAATATAAATGTTCTCTTAATTTATTAATGGATATAAATGGAAGGCAGCCTAAGCAAAACAATGCTAAAGTTGCAAAAATTGCCATACATATTGTGTATACATTCGTAGTTTTTGATAAATAAAAAATAAAAGGAAATAAATTTATTAATAAAGCAAAAATGAATAAATAATTAATGAAAGAATTCTTTTCTTTAAATCTCGGCGCTATTTCAAAAATAAAAGTATTTTTAATATTTAAAGCTTTCTTTTCGTTAGATTGATATATAAGCGCTAAAGACAAAAAGAATGTAGCCTGAAATAGAATTGTTAAAATTAAACAAGTTAAAATTAAATTATTTATCATTTTATTCTTTTAATTTTTTGATTCTTTCTTTAATGTCGTCGTGACCAAATAGATAACTACCCGCCACTAAAACATCAACTCCTGCCATTTTAGAAACTCTTGCGGTCTCTTCATTAATTCCACCATCAATCTCAATTAATACCTTTTTAATCTGATTAACTTCCATATAGTTTCTTAATCGAACCACTTTACTAGCGGCTTCAGGCATAAATTTTTGTCCGCCAAAGCCAGGTTCAACAGACATAATTAAAATCATATCGATAGAAAATAAAAATGGATATACTTTCTCAATTGGAGTATTTGGCTTAATCGATAAACCAGCTTTAGCGCCACATTCATGGATCAAATCAATAACTCTAAATACTTCGGAATCGCTTTTACACGCTTCGTAATGGAAGGTTAAATAATCTGCTCCAGCTTTAATAAATTCAGGAGCATATTTATATGGATCAGAAATCATGATGTGGACATCATTTATTAAAGAATGTGACTTGCTAATTGATTTGAGAACTGGCTGTCCAAAAGAAATATTTGGCACGAAATGTCCGTCCATCACATCAAAATGAAGCCATTCTGCTCCTGCGTCTTCTACTTTTTTAATATCTTCTAGTAAATGATTAAAATCAGCGCTTAATATACTAGGAGCAACAATAATCTTACCCATATTAATATTTATCTCCTTCTTGTAACAATTTTAAATAGTTTTCATAAGCAATAGAAGGAATATTTCCTTCTTTTACCTCTAAAAGTATTTTACAATCTTTTTCTTTTTGATGTAGGCAATTTGAATAAAAACACGATAAATAATGCTTTTCAAATCCTGGAAAATAGTGAGCGATTTCTAGTTTGGATAGATTTAAATCTAAAGAAGAAAAGCCAGGAGTGTCTGCAATATATCCATCAGCAAAAGGAAGTAACACCACTTCTTTAGTCTTGTGTTTTCCTCTTCCTAAAGCCTCGCTATATTCCCCAACTTCTCTATCATAGTCAAAATTTATTGCGTTAAGTAAAGAGGATTTACCGACGCCTGATTGACCGACTAAGACAGATTTCTTGCCTTTTAAAAGCATTTTAATATCATTAATTCCTTCTTGAGTTTTACTACTGGTAACATAAGTTGGAATATTTAATTTGCCAAACACTTCTTTAATCTCATTACCTTGTTTATCATCTTTGTCACTTTTAGATAAAACAATAACTGCAGGAATTTCATTATAGTTAGCATATGTCAGATATTTAAAAGCTAGAAAATAAGAGAAATCTGGTTCCACTAGAGAAAACACCAAAACAATTTGATCAATATTACTAATCTCTGGTCTTTTTAAAAGTGAATGTCTTGGAAATACATCTTCAATAATGTAATTAGTGTCTGTGAAATAAACTTCATCGCCAACATAAACATGACCTTTAAATTTTAGGCTTCCTCTAATTGAGGCATTATAAATAACTCCTTCACTTAGAATAGAATAAGTAGAATATTTTTTAGAAATAACAGTTCCAATCATTATTTAAAAATCCTTTTTAGTGGTCCTTCTTTTTTTAAAGGAGTTTTTGCCTTTATTTTATTAATATCATCTAAAAATTCTTTGGATGATTTATAACGGTAGCTAGGATTAAAATATATCGCTTTATTAATTATATAATTAATATCATTATCGTTAACATTGATAAAATGTTCTTTTATTCTGACAATATTTTCTTTAGCGTTTGCCTTTAAAATAGATTTTGAGTCTTCCCTAAGATAAGGGACTTCCCCTGTTAATAATTCATAAAAGATAATTCCTAAGGAATAAATATCAGACTGAATAGAATATTTTTTATTATTAACTACTTCAGGAGCTAAATAATTAATCGTTCCTAAAATATGTTTTTCTGTTTTTTGAGATATATGGGTTGCCGCTCCAAAGTCCACTATTCGAATTGTGCCATCAAATAATAGATATAGATTATCTGGTTTTAAATCATTATGTAAAACGCCTAATTTATGCATTTCATTAACGCCAAGCAAAGTTTGACTAATATAATCTAAAGCTTCATCGATTGATAGTTTCCCTCTATTATCTAAAATGTCCTTTAGAGTTTTCCCTTTTAATAATTCATAAGATACATAGGGTCTATTAATATAAGTTCCCACATTATAAATAGATAAAATATTTGGATGATTAAATATAGAAATGAATCTAGCTTCATTTTTAAATTGTTCTAAAGAATCAGCATCTTGCAAAAATTTCTCTTTTAAAAATTTTAAGGCGACTGGTTTATTTAAAATGACATCTTGTGCCTCATAAATATCCGCCATCCCACCACTAGCAACGTGACGAAACAAGATATATCGAGAATCAATTAATTTATTTAATTCCAAGGTCATTAATTCTCGCTCTCCCATAAAATAAGAGCCATATTATCACTACCACCATTAAAATTACCAAAAGCAATTAATTGGTTGGCTTTTTTATCTAAGGAATCATTACCTCTAATAATTGAGGCTAAATCACTTTCAGGAACGTTATTATATAAGCCATCACTACATATTAAGATTCTTTCATTATGATAATCGATGATATTAATATCGACATTAACTCTACTTTTAGTCCCTAAAGCATTAGTAAGTTCATGTCGCTTTGGATGAGTATTAGCAATTTCCTTAGGCATCCCTTTACTTTTAATTAAGTAATTGACATAAGTTTGATCTTCGGTGATTTGTTTTAACTTATTATCTACAAGTAGATACACTCTACTATCTCCTACTTGAGCAGTTAATAATTTATCTTTGACAAGTAAAACAAGAGACAAGGTTGTTCCCATCCCTTTAAATTTCTCATCGCTATTAGCCTTTAAATAAATTTTACTATTTGCTTCTTTAATAACTTTATAAACCCATTTAGACATTGCTTTTTCGTTCTTGAATTCTTTTTCTAAAGAAAGAAATTCACTGGTGATGTATTTGACTAAGTTTTTAGAGGCTACTTCCCCTTTTTGGGCTCCACCCATTCCATCAGCAACCATCATTAAGACATTACCAAAAGGATTAATCAGCGCATTAGCGTAGTCTTCATTAATCTTTCTTACTTTGCCTTTATCGGTTAAACAATAATAATTTCCAGATAAATATTGGCTCATCTTAATCTCCAACTTTAGCTTTTAATTGTCCGCAAGCAGCGTCGATATCACTGCCAAATTCTTTTCTAATAGTGGCTTTTACTCCACCTTTCATTAGAATATCTAAGAAAGCGTGAACGCGGTTACCACTACTACGTTTATAGTCATTTTTATTTGTTTCGTTATATGGGATTAAATTAACATATCCATTAGTCCCTTTAATTAAATTAATTAATTCTTGGGCACATTCTTTAGTGTCATTGATACCTTCTAAAAGAAGGTATTCATAAGTCACTCTTCTTCCTGCTACTTTTTCATAATCTTTAATAGCAGGCATTAAAACTTCTAAAGGATATGCTTTATTAATTTTCATTAATTTATTTCTAAGCTCATTATTAGGAGCGTGAAGAGAAATCGCTAAATTGGTTTGAAGTCCTTCTTTAGAATACTCTCTAATTCTTTCTGGTAGCCCACAAGTAGAAACAGTGATATGTCTAGCTCCAATTGCTAAACCTTTTTGCGCGTTAACAATGCGAATAAAATCCATCACGTTATCGTAATTATCAAAAGGTTCGCCTGTTCCCATTACAACAATATGAGTGACTCTTTCTCCGCGTCCTTCTTCTTTAAGAAGATTATTCATCACTAAAATTTGTCCCACCATTTCATGTGGTTCTAGATTTCTTTGTTTACCTAATATGCCGCTAGAGCAGAAACTACACGCCATATTGCAGCCTACTTGACTAGAAACACAAACAGCGTTTCCATAGTTATATCGCATTAAAACAGTTTCTACTTTATAGCCATCTTCAAGCTCTAATAAGAGCTTAATAGTGCCATCACTAGAAATTTGCTTCGTGTGAATTTTAGGGATCGAAAGACAAAAATCAGATTTTAAAACATCTCTAAATTTAATCGAGATATCACTCATCTCATCAAAAGATGTCGCTCTTTTTTCATATATCCAGGTATATAGTTGAATAGCGCGATATGGTTTTTGGCCATACCTCACCATTAAATCTTGTAGTTTCTTTAATTCTTGTCCGTATAGATTAATCACTTTATTTCTCGACTTTCTTTAATCGAGCAGAATATAAACATGAGTCATATACTTCAAATGGGAAGAATTGTCTTTCTTCGATAAGCTCAAAATCTTTGTTATCCACTAAGAATTTGGCAATGACGTTATTACTTTCTTTTCTCGATAATGTAGGGACCATATAAACTAATTCCCCACCATCTTCAACATACTTGGAGCACTCTGCTAAACAAGCACTTTCGTTAGCGATTAATTCATCTAATCCCTCTTGCTTAATTCTTAAAAAATAATCAGGAGTGCTTCTTAAAAGATCAAATGTAGAACTTTTTGGCATACAAATCATCGTATGTACTTTTTTAGATAAGCAAGTTAATAAACTTGTATATTCTGCTTCATATATAAACATACGATGTTTTCCAATTTTTTCAAGGTTTCTTTTTGTTTCGTAATAACAACTAGTGTTATTAATTATTAAATCCGCTTTAGCCTCTTCGTTAAATCTCGTTAATAAATCTAAATAGATGTTATTAGGGACTTCAGTATAAATCGCAATTCCTTTTAAAACATCTAAATCTAAGGAATCTAAAATCACCTTAGTGGCCATCTTCATAAAATAGAGACTGCCATCTTCAAATTGAGGCATTTTCTTTGGAGAATTTCGGCCTTGATAAATAATCATATTATCGACTGGAGCTTTAGAGAAATCAGGATGTTTAGCTAAAAATTCATCAATATCGATTTTCTTTTCATTAACTCTAATAGAAGGAACGCTTTGTCGATAATTAACTTTAAGAGTTTTAAAAACAACACCTTTACCGTATTGTTTTTGCCACATTCTAATCACCCAGGCTGGGGTATTGTATCTTAAAGAAAGAAATTCTGGAGAAGACTTATCTAAGTCATTTGGAATAATTTCATTAGTAGACTTCACAAAATTATATAAAGCGTAGATTTGTTCTTTGTCTAAATCTTGTTCCGATAAAGCGATTAATTCTTTTTCTGAGAATCTTTTTAGGAATAAGCCATTAGCTAAAGCAAATCTTAAATATACTGTTTTTTCAAATTCCACACCTTCGAAAAATCTATTAATTAAATTGTCAAAAATATAGTGATGTCGAAGTTCACATCCCACTAGTGCTGCGACATTACTTTTCTCGACAGAATCGGAATTATTCTTCTTAAATGTGTTTTTTAAAGCAATAGTAAAAGGGACATCTTCATTCACTAATTTTAATAATACAGTTTTGGATGTTTCGAAAATGTTCATGGGAATATTATACTCATTTTTGCGCACGTATAAAGAAAAAACGACCAAGTCGTTTCTTCAATTTGATTTTATCTATCTATTTAGCGTGTCTTTTTTTAATCAAAATCAATAAGCCAAGACTCACTAAAGAGAAAGCAAAAATTGTGATAGATGGAGCGCTAGTTGAGCCTCCACATCCTCCTGCTGATGGTCTAGCCTTTACTTCAACTTTAAAGGTAACACTTACTCCGTTATAAGAAGCGGTAACGGTGATTTCACCGGCTTTAGAACTATCAAAGCCAGTAAATGTTGCTTCCACTTCTTTTTCTTCACCATTATCATAATGTCCGGTGACTACTGGAGCAACAAATTCATCACCAACAAAATATTCATTTTGATATTCTCCAATAGTAAGGCTAACAACTTCTGGATTTTTAACAGTTACAACATACGAAGTTTCTTTGTCGTCATACGTCACAATGATTGTATATTTTCCTGGAGCGTCGCTAGAGAACCCCGAGAAGGTCGCGTTTACTTCAACTACTTGCCCATTATTATATGCACCAAAAACTTTTGGAGTAACAAAATCGTCTCCCACAAAATAATTTGTTTTGGCGTTATTTGAAACTTCAATTGACACTAATTCGGCAGGGACAACATGAACTGTATAAGAAGCCACTAGATCCCCAAATTTGACATCAATAACATAATCACCAAGTGTATTGAATGGACCAGGGGCGGTCACAGTAACTGAATTTGTGACGTCGAGTGTACTATTATCTTCATAATGGCAAATTGCGGTAATATTTGGAACGAATTGTTCATATTGAGCGTAAGTGTCTCTATGATTAGTGACTTCTAAAGAAGTTGGTTGTGGCTCTTTGATGGTTACAGTATATGAGGTGATTAAAGAACCATCACTATTGTAACCATTATAGACAACATAAACAGTGACGGTACCGGCTTTAGAACTATCAAAACCAGAGAATGTTAAGGAACGAGGTTCTTTAATAACAGAATCATAAGTCACTAAATAGTTTTGTGAAGGAATGCGACAAATAACTTCGATGGTTGGTCTTTGAAATTCCTCACCAATAAAATAAACGTATTTATTAGCAGCATATTCATATAAATTAATGCTAAGTTCTTTACAACCCTTCATTTCTATTTCATATGTAGTGGTAACAGTAACATTGTTACTAGTAAATGAAGCAGAAATAATTTGAGTGCCCATTTTAGAGCGGTCAGAACTATCAAACCCTGTAAATATTGTGCGGTTAGAAACATCTTCAGAACTATTATCAGTATAGTAGGCTGTTACTGTAGGTCTCACAAAGCTATCACCAGTTTCAAAACTAGTCTTAGCTGAAGAAATTTCAATTTTAGAAGGTGTTTTAGCAAAATTACACCCACCTAATTTGTATAATCTAACAGGATTATTCACAAAGTTTTGACTCGATAACGAATAAGGTCGTATCATGTTTAATTCGCTGTTATAACGGAATTCATAATATGTGTTGCCAAGAGTGCCGATCCCAAACACAAATCGCTGTGGAGAATATTGTGGTTTTTCAAGTGTGATCTTAGCTCTTTTATTAAGTACTTCATAACTTGAAGATGCTGAAATAAAGTAAATGCCATTCGCAACAGATACATCGTTATTATATGGTGAATCAGACATCGCTAAACACTTAGTGTTTTGGTTTTGATACAAAACTCTAAACATATCCACTGCGTTATATCTTTCAATCGTAAAAGCAGATTTTGTATCAGTTAAATCAGCTTTTTTGATGTAGCGAGAAGAATAATTAAGAGTTACAAAATTATTCTCGCCATATGCGTTAGTATAACTATTTGGATGAAAGACGCGCATTGAGGTGCCATCATCATAAGCTAAAATATATTCTGAATTATAGCGATCTGCATAATTTTGTTCTGGACCGTCCATTAATTCATAATAACCACTCAAATCTTCTGGTTTTGTTTCTTCAGCCTTAACTGGTTGAACAGTCTTTGTAACAAAGAAAGATGCTAATCCGCATAAAGAAATTAAAGATAAGCAAAAGAATTTTTTCACAATTAAATACCCCTCAATAACATATTTATTCTAACATATTGAAATATATCCAAAAATAGTTTTTCAAAGCCTATATTCAATTATAAATTGAGTAATTATAAAAAAATCCGAATGAATCGGATTATTTTAAACCTTCAAATATATCTCCAGTATAAATCTCGTCGTCCCCTTCACCTTCTTGTAGGTCTTCAGGATATTCGGTTTCAATTTCGATATCATCTTTTTCCTCGAGATATAAAGGATATTCTTCGTTAATTTCTAGGAAGTGATGATCCATTTGGAAATACTTAAATAAGATTTCTACGTGAATAGCGATTTGTTTGATATGATGGACAATTACTTTTTGAGCTTGGTCTTGTAAGACTTCAAGCTTTTTAGGAACGTTAACTTCCACGATTACTCTCCAAGAAGTTTGTTCCGCTCTTTTATGGAACACCATTGTGTTAGGAGCAACAAAGTTAATATCATCTTCATCAACTTCATAAACTTTAGCTAAATCTTTACCTAAAGAAATAGATAAATCACCAACTAAGAATTGATCTAAACCATATATAAATACACTAATCATAAATTTACCTCGCCTAATACTATACTACAATTATTATAAATTGTAAGGGTCAATATTCACCGTTAAAGAGATTCCGCTTTTATTAAGGCTACTTTTTAAGAGTTTTTCTAAGGCAGGCTTTACTATTTCGGCTTTGCGATATTTAACCATAATTGAGCGAATATGCTTATTGTTCTCATAAGGAACATAAGGAGTGGTTGGACCTAATATCATCGCTTCTTCTTTTAATTCCTCCGCTAACTTATCAATAATTCGATAAACTGTATCAATGGTAAGTTCTTCATTTTTAGAGGCAACGACAATACTAGCAATAAAGGAATAAGGTGGATAGAATTGTAGCTTTCTAATTTCCATTTCTTTTCTATAGAAAAGTTCATAATCTTGTCTCGCGGCCATTGTAATTGCGTAGTGAGTAGGAGAATAGGTTTGAATAATTGCTTCACCTTTTTTATCACTTCTGCCACTTCTTCCAACTGCTTGAGTGATAAGTTGAAAAACTCTTTCACTGCTTCGATAGCTTGGTAAAGATAAACCAATATCAGCGTTAACTACACCCACCAAAGTGACATCAGGGAAGTCATGACCTTTGGCAATCATTTGAGTACCAATTAAAATATCTGCCTCTTTATTTCTAAACGCTTCAATGATTTGTGGAATCTTAGTTCTGATTTTAGCGGAATCACTATCAAGTCTAAGGGTTCTTGCTTCTGGGAATAATTTATGAACTTCTTCTTCAATTCGTTCAGTTCCATAACCCACTCGCATTAAATATTTAGAACCACATTCAGGGCAAAGTTCACGATCGACTTCGCAATAATTACAATGATGACATTTAAGCATTCTATCGCTCTTATGATAGGTTAAAGGAATATTACAAATTGGACACTTAAAAATATGTCCACAACTTCGACAATATACACTAGTAGAGAATCCTCTTTTATTAATAAGAAGGATAGTTTGATTAAAGTTATCTAAATTCTTTTGAATCGCACTTTTAAGTTTTAAAGAAAAGATATAGCTTTCTCGATCAATATTATGGTAGTCAGTCATATTGACAATTGTTGTTTTTGGAAGTTCCTTTTCATTAATTCTTTTGTTTAAAGTTAATAGATGATAAACACCTTTACCTGCTCTTGCTCTACTTTCTAAAGACGGGGTGGCACTACCTAAAAGAACTTTACAGTTATGCATTTTACTTCTTAAGATTGCTACCTCTCTAGCGTGATAAAAAGGAGGAACATCTTGTTTATAACTTTCGACATGTTCTTCATCTAAGATAATTAAACCAATATTAGCAAGTGGGGCAAATATTGCACTACGTGCGCCGACCACTATTTTGCATTTATTAGAAGCAATTTTACGATATTCGTCATATTTTTCTGCAGGTGTTAATTCACTATGAAGAATCGCTACATCTTCTCCAAATCTAGAGATAAAGTTTCTCATCATCATGGGAGTAAGAGATATTTCAGGCACTAACATTAATACCGATTTACCTTTTTCTAGTATTTGTTTAGATAAATGTAAATAAACTTCGCTCTTCCCACTACCAGTAACCCCCTCTAATAAATAGATTTGATCACTAGAATTATTAAACTCATCAACAACTTTTTTCTGGTCAATAGTCAAATTAGGAATATTGACTCTATCATATTTAGGAATTTGTAATCTTCTTTTTTCTTTTTTAATGATTTCAACGCGATTATATTCAATTAATTTATTTAAAACACTAACCTGTTTAATTTCTCTTTTTAAAACAGGTGCATTTTTACTAATTAATCGCAGTAATTCAATTTGAGTAGAGGTTAAATCACTTTCATCATAATCCTTAATTACAACATATTGGTCGTAAGCAATTTTAGGAGCTTTTAAAGAACTTCTCCTCGGACTTAAAGAAGGCGGCAACATCGTTTGAAGAACAGAGATTTTACTTGCTAAATAATATTCACTTACTTGACTAGCAAGTTCCATTAAGTCTTCATTTAATAATGGAGAAGAATCAATCACATCTACAATTTCATCGATATTAAAACCTAATTCATCTTCTAATTCTTTTTTAGTTTTATTAGTCTTTTTAACTTTAATGACATAGCCCACTAATTCTTGGTGATTAAATTTCACTAAAACACGATATCCTTTGTCGACGGGTTTATCACCAAAATAAACATAAGAAAAAGGACGATTCAACGAATAATTATTATGCTCAATGAGTAGTTCAATTATTTTCATGTTCGTCCTTAACTTTTTAATTTTCTATTGATGAGATCTACAATTTCTCTACTGGCTCTAGCGACGTCGTCATTGAGAATGACGTGGTCATATTGGTCAGCTTTTGTCATTTCACTCTTTCCTTTATTAAGTCGAGCCTGAATGACTTCTTCGCTTTCTGTTTTTCTTCTTCTAATTCTAGATTCTAATGCTTGAATATTTGGTGGCATTAAGAAGAAGGAGATAACGCGATCATCAGTGACTTTCTTCATTACTTCTGCTGCCCCGTTAACTTCGATTTCTAGAAAGACGTTTTTCCCTTTATTTCTAAGCTCTTCTACTTTGTCTTTAGGAGTGCCATATCGATTTCCAACGAATTCTTCCCATTCTAAGAAATTATCTTCTTTAATATTGCGGTCGAATTCTTCATTACTAACAAAGTAATAATCGACACCTTCGACTTCCTTTTCTCTTTGAGGCCTAGTAGTCATAGAAATGGAATAAGAAAGTTGGATATCATAGTTATCCATGATATATCTTCTGATTGTTCCTTTACCTACACCAGAAGGACCTGACAAAATAATAAGTAACCCTTTTTTCATTTTTATATATTATAAGTATCTATTTATCTTTTATCAAACTTAATCTTATGAAATAATAAGGCTAGATGGAAAAATTAAATCTAAATGGCGTTTTTCAAATTAAAGAAGATTTAGACAAGAAAATTATTAATAGCTTTATCACTAACGTGGTTGTGATAAACTCACATGATATCTTGTTATCGTTTTCTTTTTATAATAAAGAGAAGCTTTTAATCAGCTTAAACCACTCTTCTCCATTTTTAGGTTTTGTAAATTCAGATTTTAATAGCCATACAGTGTTAGGCCAATTAAACGATAATTTAAGAAAATACTTAAAAGGATCTTATGTTGTTGCTATTGATGTTGTAAATAAGGACCGAGTAATTAAATTCACCTTACATAAATCTAACGACTTTTATGAGAAAGAAACTTATTACCTTATTTTAGAGTTAATTCCCACTATATCTAATTTAATTTTCTTAGATTCAAAAGAAAATATCATCTTTGCTAAACATTATTCTGATTTAACGGCTTCTAGACCTGTAATTCAAAAGATGAAATATGTGCCTTTAAATAAAAATAAAGAATTAGAAATGGGAGAATTTGATTATATTAAATATAATCAAGATATAGCAAAATATGTTTTAGATTCTCTTAATTTAAAGCAAAAAGAAAAAGCTCTTCCTTTATATAATTTCTTTAAAGGAAAAGTGAAATCTCTTAAAAGAAAAGTTAAGGTTTTAGAAAACGAATGTAAGGAAGCAGAAAGTAAACTTATCTATAAAGAATATGGAGAAAGTTTATTAACTTATAAATATGAAAAAGAAGAATTAGATAAAGTAATAGAGTCTATATCCTCTATATATAATAAAGATATCTCTATAGAGGAAAATGCCTCTAACTTATTTAATAAATATAAAAAATATAAGCGTACGATAGAAAATGACCTTAGAGAAATTGAAATCGCTAAAAAAGAAATCGAAGAATTTGAACACTTATTAAATATCTTTGATTATTTAAGCGAAGAAGAAATATTAGAACTGAGCTATAAATATTTACCTAAAACTCAATCGAAAAAACATAAACAAATTGCCTCACCTAATTCTCCTTATTACGTCGAATATCAAGGAATTAGAATAGGCTTTGGAAAAAACAAAGAACAAAACAATGTTCTAACTTTTAAAAAAGCTAATAAAGAAGATACTTTCATTCATGTCGCTAATTATAGTGCTTCTCACGTCGTTATTTTTTCTAATAACGTCAATAAAGAAATCTTACTAGTAGGATTAGAAATTGCTTTGCTTCTTTCAGGAAAAAGTGATGCAGAACTACAGATAGCAAAAATTAAAGACATTAAAAAAGGCCAATTCATCGGCCAAGTTTTACTTAATAAATACGAGTCTTATAATTTAAAAGAAGTAAGAGACTCTACCAAAAAGTTATTACTTAATCAAAAAAGATTTTAATCTTTTTCATTGAATAAGAAATCTTCACCCTTAATTGCCTCATGAGTTGATAAATTAGGGTATTTTAATTGTCTAAGAACTTCATAGACCACTATCGCAACTGAGTTAGATAAATTTAAACTTCTTGCCTCAGGCACCATAGGAATTCTTAATAATCTATCAGGGTGACTTCTTAAAATATCATGAGGGATACCTGTAGATTCTCTTCCAAACATTAAAAAGATATCATGAGTAATTGACTGAAAGTTAAATTCTGAATAGACCTTGTCGCTATATCTAGTGACGTAATAAGTATCAGCGTGAGGATATTCTTTTAAATATTCTTCGTAAGTTGAAAAATAATGATATTTTAAAGAATCAATATAATCTAACCCCGCTCTTTTAAGATCTTTAGCGTCTAAAGAAAAAGAAAGGGGACCAATGATATCAAGTGTGGCGTTAATCGCTACACAAGTTCTCATGATGTTCCCTGTATTTTGTGGTTTTTCAGGTTGATATAAGACGATATGAATCATAAACCGCGAGCGTGTTTTTCCGCTAAATGTTTTGGTTCGATTGTGGTCTTATAGGCTTTGATACAATCTCGAATAATTTGTTTAGCGACATCGACATCTTTGACTTCATCAATGGCGGTAGCTTTATTTTCTAAAGTTTTATAAACAGCGAAGAAATGTTTAATTTCATCCATGATGTGAGCAGGGATGTCTTTAATCGAATTATAAGGAGAATAGAAAGGATCGTTTAATGGGACAGCGATTATCTTTTCATCAAATAACCCGTTATCTTTCATAATAAGAACACCAATTGGTTTACATTCTACAAAAGACATTGGAATAATTGATTCACTACAAAGAACCAAAACATCAAGTGGGTCATAATCTCTAGCGTAAGTTCTAGGAATAAAACCATAGTTTTGAGGATAGTGAGTACTAGTAAAAAGAACTCTATCTAAAATCAAGTGACCAGTTTCTTTATCTAATTCGTATTTGTTTTTACTTCCTTTAGAAATCTCGATAAGAGCTAAGAATTTATCAGGTGTAACTCTACACGCCTTAACATCATGCCATGAATGCATATTTTTTCTCCTTTATATAATAATTATATCTTATTCGTCTTTAAGTGATAATCGATTAAGAGCTCGACTTAAAGCAGCTTGGGCTCTGGTGACATCTAATTCTTCACTACGAGCGTTTAGTCTTTCTTCCGCTCGAGACTTTGCTTCGCTAGCGCGATTAAAATCAATTTCATCTGATCGTTCAATGGAATTTAATAACATCACCGCTGAACGGTCTTTTTTAATATTTAAAACTCCCCCGCCAATCGCGTAATAATTATCAACATTATTAATTCGTAAAGTTAATTTACAAATTTCTAAAGTAGTAACTAGTGGGGCGTGTCCTGGAAGAATTCCTAAAACAGCGACGCTACTAGTGACTTTTATAAAGTCAACGTCGCTAGATAAGTATTTCCCAGTTGGGGTATAAATATCTAAATGAATAAATTTATTCATTATTTAAGTGACTCCGCTTTCTTTCTTGCTTCTTCGATTGTGCCAACATATAAGAAGGCCACTTCTGGAAGGTCGTCTGCTTCTCCGTTAAGAATAGCTTTAAAGCTTCTGACAGTGTCTTCAACCTTTACATAAATCCCAGGAATACCGTTAAAGTGAGAGGCCACATGGAATGGTTGAGAGAGGAAGTTTCTAATTCTTCTAGCTCTTTCGACAATCTTTTTATCTTCAGCGGATAATTCATCCATACCAAGAATAGCGATAATATCGCTTAATTCTTTATATCTTTCAAGTATTTCAATAACGCCACGCGCTACTTTGTAGTGTTCTTCGCCAACAATTTGAGGATCTAAGGCTGTAGAACTACTATTAAGTGGATCAACCGCAGGATAAATACCTAAAGCCGCAGTAGAACGATCTAAAACTGTTTTTGCATCAAGATGCGAGAAGGCTGTAGCAGGAGCAGGATCAGTTAAGTCATCAGCAGGAACATAAATTGCTTGAACTGACGTAATTGAGCCATCTTTAGTAGATGTAATTCTTTCTTGTAGTTGACCCATTTCTGTAGCAAGAGTTGGCTGATAGCCAACCGCAGAAGGCATTCTACCTAAAAGAGCAGACACTTCACTACCAGCTTGGGTAAATCTAAAGATGTTATCAATAAAGAGTAAAACATCTGTGTGTTCATAGTCTCTAAAATATTCCGCCATGGTAAGTCCAGATAAACCGACTCTCATTCTTGCTCCTGGAGGTTCATTCATTTGACCAAAGATTAAAGCAGTTTTAGAAAGAACTCCACTTTCTTTCATTTCATAATATAGGTCATTACCTTCTCTACTTCTTTCGCCAACTCCAGCGAAAACAGAAATACCACCTTTTTCATTAGCGATATTATTCATTAATTCTTGAATTAAAACGGTTTTACCAACGCCAGCACCACCGAAAAGTCCAATCTTACCACCTCTAACATAAGGACAAAGTAGATCGATAACTTTAATACCGGTTTCAAAGATTTCAGTTTTCACTGATTGGTCTTTAAATTTTGGAGGGTTGCGATGAATCGACATCTTTTTAGCATCTTTGACTTCCCCTAATTCAAGTCCGTCAATTGGTTCACCTAAAACATTAAACATACGACCTAATGTCGCTCTTCCTACTGGTACTTCAATTGGTTTTTCAGTAGAAATAACTTCTAATCCTCTAACTAATCCTTCAGTTGGTCCCATAGCGACACATCTCACCACATCGTCTCCGATATGTTGAGCAACTTCAACAGTAAGAGTTTTTCCTTCAGGTAAATTAATTTTTAAGGCTGTTAATAGTTCTGGGAGATGTTCATTACTGAATTGAACATCGACAATTGGTCCCACGGCTTGTTTGATATAGCCTTTTACGACAGGTTTTTCTTTCATATACCCTCCTTTACATCGCTTTGGCTGCTGAGACTATTTCGGTAATCTCTTGAGTAATGGCAGCTTGACGTGCTTTATTAAATTCAATATGTAATTCGTCTAATAAGTCTTTAGCGTTATTTGTGGCGTTTTCCATCGCGTTACTTCGAGCTGCTTGCTCACAAACCGCACTTTCTAATAATTTAGAATAAAGACAAGTTTCTAAATAAAATGGGATAAGTTTATCCACGAGTTCATCAATACTTGGCTCAAATATTGGGGGATAGTCATTACTTTCTTCTTTATTAGCGATAAATGGTAATAAAGTATAGTCTTTTGCTAAGAAAACTAAAGAGTTCTTATATTCAGAATAGATGATGTGAATTTCTGAATATGTCCCTTTGATATATTCTTTAAGAATATAATCTTTAATTTTATTCACAAAAGCTTTATCGGTAATCGCAGTATTTTCTTCAAATCCAGAGATTACTTTAAACTCTCCTTTAGAGTATCTAGTTATACCTTTTTGTCCTAAGATAATAGCGTCATCATCTTTAGTGATTTTGGCATCTGACACTTTAAAGATATTAGTGTTATAGCTACCACAAAGCCCTAAAGTTGAAGAAATAATGACATATAATTTTTTGTTGGCCTTTTCGTTAATCTTCATAAAAGGAGAAGTAGTCTTTTTAGTAAAAGACAAAAGTAAATCCACAACTTCATCAAGTTGCTTATTGTAATCCTTATTAGCGAGCATCTTGTTTTTCCACTGCTTTAATTTAACAGTAGAAACAAGTTTCATCGCACTGGTTACTTTATAAGCCCCAGTTACAGACTTAATTCTCGATTTAATTTTGACAACGTTTTGACCCATAAATATTATTTATATTCTTCTAAATATAATTCGTTAAATTTCTCAAATTGAGCAGTTAACTTCTTTTCCACATCTGGAATAATTTCTTTATTTTCTCTAATGCTATTAAGTAATGATTTATCACTACTTAAAGAATATTCGTATGCTTTAGATAAATAAGAGGCAATCTTATGTTTATTTAAAGAGTCTAAATATTTATTTTTAGCAGCGAAAAGATAGAAGATTTCTTTCTCCATTGGATAAGGGTTATATTGCCCTTGTTTTAAAACTTCAAGTAAAGCTTCTCCGTGTTTTAATATCGCTAAAGTAGAAGCATCAAGATCACTACCAAATTGAGAGAAAGATTTCATTTCTTCAAAGCTTGCAAGATCAATCTTTAAGCTTCTAGCGACTTGTTTCATTGCTTTAGTTTGCGCGGCTCCACCAACACGAGAGACAGATAAACCAGCGTCAATTGCTGGTCTTTGACCAGCATTAAATAAGTCAGTCACTAAGAAGATTTGTCCATCTGTAATAGAGATAACATTAGTAGGAATATAAGCAGAGATATCTCCAGCTTGAGTTTCTACAATTGGTAAAGCAGTAATAGAACCACCACCATACTTGTCATCTAATTTACAAGCTCTTTCAAGTAAACGAGAATGTAAATAGAAGACATCACCAGGATAAGCTTCTCTTCCTGGAGAACGTTTTAGTAATAATGATAAAGTACGATAGCTAACAGCGTGTTTACTTAAATCGTCGTATACAATTAAGACATCTTTGCCTTGGTGCATCCAATATTCCGCCATTGCTACTCCAGCATATGGTGCAACATATAGCATTGGGGCTGGCTCACTAGCAGTAGCAGAAACTACTAAAGTATAATCCATAGCACCAAAAGATTTTAATTTATCAACGATTTGCGCCACTGTGGAATTCTTTTGACCAATAGCGACATAGATACATAAAACATCTTTGCCTTTTTGATTGATGATAGTATCAATAGCAATCGCGGTTTTTCCAGTTTGACGGTCACCAATAATTAATTCTCTTTGGCCTCTACCAATTGGGGTAATGGCGTCAATTGCGGTAATACCTGTTTCTAAAGGAGTATCAACACTTTTTCTTGTGATAACCCCAGGAGCAATAACTTCGATTGGTCGAGTGTCTTTAGTTTCAATTGGTCCAAGTCCATCAATTGGTTGGCCAAGAGCGTTAACTACTCTTCCGAGCATGTTATCTCCAACTGGGACTTCCATAACGCGTTTAGTACGTTTAACTTCATCGCCTTCTTTAATTAAAGAATCATCACCTAATAAGACCGCTCCAACGTGATCAGCTTCTAGATTCATCACTAAGCCATATATGCCGTTAGTGAATACCAATAATTCACCTAGCATCGCTTGAGTTAAGCCGTATACTAGAGCAATCCCGTCACCTACAGAAATAACTGTACCGACATCACTAGAATCAACATCATGTTTATAGTTCTTAATTTGTTCTTTAATTAAAGCACTAATTTCATTTGCGTTAATTTTCATTTTAATACCTCCTTACTTAAGTA
>Ga0247611_10000548_pt1 | contig 76319 bp, 63 predicted proteins | sample 177DNAGHGhighgp2_FD_192422 | JGI IMG/M metagenome (GOLD analysis project Ga0247611, IMG submission 192422) | Sheep rumen microbial communities from Palmerston North, Manawatu-Wanganui, New Zealand - 1770 DNA GHGhigh gp2 | ecosystem: Host-associated > Mammals > Digestive system > Stomach > Rumen... | reverse complement strand
CGTGCTCGGTAAGGTGAGCGATACGGTAGGAAAATAAAGCAACCTGACTCTCAGGAGAGCCGGTGTCCTTATTGGACTTCCCGTACTTCGCGAAAATCTCTTGCTTTTTCTCAGGCTGTAAATATTCGGCCATGATGCAATGAGGTTAAAAAGTTATCAGTATGCGGGACCTTCCCGCAAAAAAGCCTGCAAATTTAGGCATAAAATCCGATAAAACAAAACTTTTTGTACCTTTGTTCCCGTGATCGAGAAAGTCCATATCGACCCGGTGCTGGGGGAGGTCCGGCTGCGGAGAAGCGCCCGCTCCCGGCGGATTTCGATCCGGGTACATCCCGTCCGCGGCATTCTCGTGACCGTCCCTTTCTACACCCCGTATGCGATGGGCATCGCGTTCCTGGAATCCCGCCGGGAATGGGCCAGGGCGGCCCTCGAACGGGTGGGGGCCCGGAACGCGGACCTGCCGGAAGGGGAGACCGTCGAGTCCCTGCGTACCGCGGCGAAAGCGTATCTGCCGGACCGGCTCAGGCAGCTGGCCAAGCAGTATGGATTCCTTTTCAACCGTGTCACCATCAAGCACAACACCTCCAACTGGGGCTCGTGCTCGTCCAAAGGGAACATCAACCTGAACTTGAATCTCATGCGGGTGCCGCGCCCGTTGCAGGATTACATCCTCCTGCACGAACTCACCCATCTGCGGCACGCCGACCACGGCCCAGCCTTCCATGCGGAGCTGGAGCGCCTGCTTGCAGACCATATTTCCCGAAACGGGGAAGAGAATGATTTTCAGCCGTTTGTCCTGGCTGCTGCGAAATCCAGGGCCCAGTATCCGTATACGCGGACGCTGGAGCGGGCCATCAAGACCTACCGTCCCGTCTGACCTATTCCTCCCACACCAGGTACGCCGAAACGAGCCAGTGATTCATCTTGTCGCCGTCGATGGGCTGGGCGTCCGGGATGCTGATGGTGAGGCGGTGCATGCCCGCGGCCAGTTCGCCGAGCGGGGCGTCATAGGGTTTGGCCTGGGAACCGGGGCACCAGCCGGAGCGGGAAAGGTCGGAAGAAGCGATTTCACGGATGACGTCGTCCGGGCTCAGCGGCGGACGGGGTCCGTCCCGCCGCGTGACGACCGGCTGCCCGTTGCGGAGGTACCAGATGCCGGACGTAGGGTTGAAACGGCGGAATGAGGAGCAGTCCGTGCGCCAGGGAATGAAGTCGAGGACCGGCGTTCCGTCCACGGAGACGAGATTCCGCTGTTTCGTGAACTCGTCGCCCTCGCTATGCCCGCCGTGGCCCGTCACGATGTACCGCAGGGAGGCCTTGGAGGCGAACGCAGGGAGTTCGAAATCCACCGTCAGGTCCTTTCGGGCGAAGATGTCAGGATACTCCTGCCCCACGTAATAGACCGTGTTCACGAGCGAGGTGACATGCCCGCGGGGGATGGGCTCATACTGGCACTCGGTCTCCTGGATGTCGATGTCGACACTGGCCAGGTAGCCTTCCGCGGTCCAGGTGTCGATGAAGACACCCACCCAGGCCTCGCCCTTCAGGAGCGGGTAAAGGTCGGTGATATCGGCCTCCCAGACGGCTTCCGGGGCCCATTCGTCGATGTAGACGGGCTTCCGGGAACGGTAGGTGGAGGTGTCGCGGCGGCTGTAGTAGCCCACGCCGAAGGGGGTCATGAAGCGCATGAGTTCCACCGTGGGCTCAAAGTCGGGCCCCGGAACGGTGCCGACGAGCTTCTCGTAGCGGGTGGAATCGACCTCCGGCCAGGCGGCCTCGCCCTTGGCGACGGACAGGATGTTCACTTTCGGCCCCTTCGCGGGAATGACGAACACGGAGCCGGACTTGTCCCAGCGGTCGCCGTCGGATTCCACGCGGACGGTGAGTTTCACATCCACTTTCCGCTTGTAGTCGGGCACCTGGACCTTCTTGAGGATGATCCGCCCGTTCGTGAGATGGACGATGCCTTCCGCGTCGGCGTCGGTGAAGCCGCCCAGGCTGTCCGGCAGGAACTGGACGTGGGCGTGGTCGAACACGGTGAGATGCGTGTCGCCGACGGCCCGGTAGGTACGGGTGCAGGCGGTCGTGACAAGGACCGCCGCCAGGCTGAGGATCAAGTATCTGCGCATAGTGTCGTTAATTGGCGGTGATGACCTGTCCGGCGCCCTTGTACAGCTTCACGGGGCCGTCCAGGAGGATGGCGAGGACCGTGATGCCCGGGTCCAGCGCCTGTTCGGGAACGTCGATCTCCAGCAGGCCGGGGATGTCGTTCCAGTATACCTTGTTATAGACTTTGTAGTTGAGCATGTTTCCGCTTCCGACCACCCAGACGCGCTGGACCTGGTTCATGATTCCCTTGATCTCCACCGCGCCGTTGGGACGGTAGGGAAGGTACACGTACAGGATGTCACCGGCCTGGTTCAGCGTGGTGTAGCCGGGGGCGAAGCCGGCGGGAATTCCCGCCCTCGTGCCGTAGATGGCCTCCTTGTGCTTCTTGGTCCATCGGCCCAGTTCCTTCAGGACGGCCACCTGCTCCTCCGGGATGGTCCCGTCAGCGCGGGGGCCGATGTCCAGCAGGAGGTTCCCGCCCATGGACAGGCAGTCCACGAAGGTCTTCAGGACCATCTGCGGGGTCTTGAAGTTGAGGTCCGTGTGCTGGAATCCCCAGGAGTCGTTGATGGTGTAGCACAGCTCCCAGTACCGGTCCTCGGGCCGGACGGTCGGGACGCCCTGCTCGGGGGTGCCGTAATCGCCGTAACCCTGGATGCGGGAGTTCACGATGACGTCCTTGTTGTAGGAGGCGAGCAAGTCGATGATCTCGGGCGCGTGCCAGGTCTCGGCGCTCTGCTCCCAGTCCCCGTCGAACCAGAAGAGATCGGGCTTGTAGGCCTTCGAGAGCTCGGTGAGCTGGGCCTTGTCAAAGTCCACGAACCGTTGCCAGCGGGCGGGATCGTCCGCGATGGCGTAGCGGGTCTCGTCCTTGGTGAAGTTCGGGTAGTCCGGGTGCGACCAGTCCAGCAGGGAGTAGTACAGGCCCACTTTCAGCCCGCGTTTGCGCGCTTCCTTGACGAAGGGCGTAAGGACGTCGCGGCCGGCCGGCGTCTGCTTCGGGACACTCAGGTCGGATGCCTTGGTATCCCAGAGGGCGACGCCGTCGTGGTGCTTGGACGTGATCACGGTGTATTTCGCCCCGCTCTCCCGGATGAGGTCCGCCCAGTAGGCCGGGTCGTACTTCCAGGCCGTGAAACCGGCTTTCTGCGCCATGTATTGCTCGTAGGGGAGGTACTTGTTGTAGAAGGACCAGCTTTCGGAGACACCGTCCACGGCGTAGATCCCCCAGTGGATGAAGATGCCCAGCTTGGCACTGTCGAACCAGGACATGCGGGCTGTCTTCTGCTCCGCCGTTTCGCCGGCCCGCTGCGCCTGCAGCGGCAGCACGGCCGCCGCCAGCGCGATGCAAAGGAGAGAAAGTCTTTTCATACGTACAAAGATAGCATTTTCCAAAGATTTTGCCCATCTTTGTATGTTATGAATGTGGAATCGAGATTGTATCGGATCGGCGGACACACGGTGCGTGTGCGGCTGGAGAACCCCTGGACCTTCAAGGCCCTGACGGAGCGGCAGACCGCGCTCGTGGACCGTCTCCACAGGGGGGAGGATATCGGCATCGAAACGGTCCCGGCGGACCGGCAGGAGCAGTATTCCATCAACGACGCCCTGATGGGCAGGGAAGAGATGACGCGGGAGATCTGGGAGACGCTGGACGACGCCGCGCGCGAGGAGTATCGCCATGCCTTGGATTTCCTGCAGTATGCGCCGTTCGAAGTGGCGGAAGGCGAACCCGTCTTCACCCTGACGGTCCGGGCGGAGGTCCCGGCCTGGCTGGAGGAGACGCGCCCGCAATGGTCCCTGGCCACGGCCGTGGATGAAATCGCGCCCTACTATTACGGCTATACCTTCGAAGGCAAGACCATCTACGATTACCTCGTGACCCGGGATGTACGGGCCGGTTATTTCGTGATGAACCAGGACTATACGGAAGGGGAGTACTACCCGTGCCCCCGCATCGGCGGCCGGACGACCCTGTTCCAACTGAACACCTCCCTGATGATCCAGTACACTTTCGCCACGGCGGGGCTTTGGACGCTGCTCCTGCATGCGTCTGTGACGCGCTACGAGGGGCGCGGCAACCTTTTCTTCGGCGTGAGCGGCACCGGGAAGAGCACGCACAGCCGCCTGTGGCACGAATACATCCCCGGAACGGACCTCATGAATGACGACAACCCCATCGTCCGCTATGAGGACGGGCGCTTCCTCGTCTATGGTTCGCCCTGGAGCGGCAAGACGGCTTGCTATCGCAACGTCGTCGCCCCGGTAAACGCCCTCGTGCGGCTGGAACAGTTCCCGGAGAACCGGATTTCGCGCCTGGAGCCCCTCCAGGCCTATGCCAGTGTCATCGCCGCCGTCTCCACCATCCGCTGGAACCACGACATCATGTCGCTCCTCGTCCCCACCATCGAACGTGTAGCCATGACCGTTCCCTGCTACCAGCTCAAATGCCGTCCCGACGAAGAGGCGGCCCGACTCTGTAAAAAAACCATTCAGCCATGAAAATAGGAATCTGCAACGACCACGCGGGCGTGGCGTACAAGAAAAAACTGATGAAGATGCTGCGCGAGCGCGGCATCGAGGTCGTCAACTACGGGACCGACTCCGAGGTAAGCTGCGATTATCCCGACTTCGCCCACCGGCTCGCCGAGGCGGTCGAAAAGGGAGAAGTGGAACTGGGCATCGCCCTCTGCGGCACAGGCAACGGCATGGCCATTACCCTGAACAAGCATCAGGGCATCCGCGCCGGCCTTGCCTGGTGTTCCGAGGTGGGCCGTCTCGTGAAGGCCCACAACAACGCGAACGTGCTGGTCCTCCCGGCCCGGTTCATCCCGTACCGCATCGCCTCCAACATCGTCCGCACCTGGCTGGACACCGCCTTCGAAGGCGGCCGCCACCAGCGCCGCATCGACAAGATGCCTTGCCGATGAGTTTTTTCCAGCCCGTTTCCGGGACGGTCCTGTCCCACGACATCGCCGACTACCCGGACGGCATCGTCCTGCCCATCGACAAACCCTATCGGTGGACTTCGGCCGATGTCATCCGGAAGGTCAAGTTTGCGGCCTTCCGGCACTTCCGCAAGAAGAACCTGAAGGTGGGCCATGCGGGCACGCTGGACCCGCTGGCGACGGGCGTGCTCCTGGTTTGCCTCGGTCCGGCCTGCAAACGCGCGCAGGAGTTCCAGGACCATGACAAGGAGTACGTCGCTGACATCCGTTTCGGCGCCACGACGCCTTCCTATGACCTGGAAAAGGAAGTGGACCGGACCTTTCCTCATGACCGGGTGACGGAGGAGGCCGTCCGCGCCGTCCTCCCGTCCTTCCTGGGCCCGCAGGAACAGGTCGCGCCGCTGTTCAGCGCCAAGTCCGTGGACGGTGTCCGCGCCTATGAAATGGCCCGTAAACTATACCGTAACGCGCAGAAAGGCGTCCTGGACCCGGACTTCGACGCAGCCGCCCTCGAAACCCTCCACCGCAGCCGCATCACCATCTCCGACCTGGAATTACTTGGTTTTATGGAGGCATCCGCGGTACCTCAGGAATCTGCTTACGGGGCATCCGCAAACGGAGTCGGACAAAATTTTTTCGACCTTTTTTCGGGAGAAATAATTTTAGTCCGCGGAGTCTCTGCGGATGTCCAGAACAACGAAAAATCTGCTTCTTCCCGCATCAACGTGGCGGACACATCTTCGATGGGCCTGCCCGAGGCGAAGATCCGGATCGCGTGCTCGAAGGGGACGTACATCCGCGCCTTTGCCCGCGACCTCGGCGAGGCCCTCGGCACCGGCGCCCACCTGTCAGGCCTGGTGCGTACGAAAACAGGCGCCTTCCGCCTGGAAGACGCCCTGTCTCTTGAGGAAGCGTTGGCCCTGCTGGCCGATTAGATCCGCCCCAGCTTATTGGCGATATAGGTCATCCGGCGGGCGAATTCCTTGCGGCCGATCAAGGAAATGATGGCGGCGATGCCGAGGCCGCTGGCGCTGCCCGTGAGGGCGAGGCGCAGGCTGTTCATCACCTTGCCCATCGGATACTCGCGCATCTTGATGTAGTCCTCGAGTTCCTTCTCCAGGGCCGGGACTTCCAGGGAGCCGCGATAGACCTCCAGGTCATCGAAGCCGAACTCGCGGCCGGTGATGTGCTGGCACACCTCGAAGCAGTACTCGTACCATTCCGGTTTCCAGAACTTGTCCACGTCCTTCGCCAGGAAGGGAGCGGTGGCCGTATCGTCGTACACCTTGGCGCGGGGATCGACTCTCTCCGGCGCAGCGACGGCGGCGCCTGCCTTGATTTCGAAGACGGCGTAGTCTTCGGGCGCGACGAACAGATAGGGGGCGGCGTCCCAGAAGTCGGAGACGAAGGTGGCACGGTCCCGCAGCGTTTCGACGACGCGGGCCACATAGTCTTTCGTGAAGATATGGTTCTGGAAATCAAACCCTTCCGGGGACAGCTCCGAGCCGGCCACGAGGGCGCAGGCGGGGCAGTCCACGACCTTGATGCCGTGTTTCTCCAGGATGGGGGCGTACAGGTCGGCCAGTTCTTCGGCCGGCTTCATCCGGAGATACTCCTTGTTGTACCACTTGGCCTTGTCGGCGTTGAAACGGGCGCCGGACTTGATGACGCGCTCCAGCGAGAACACCGGAACCAGCTCGTCGAGGGTGTAGAGCTCGGTGTCGTCGCCCGGGTTCCAGCCCAGGAAGGCGAGCATGTTCACGAAGGCCTCCGGGAAATAACCGTCCTCGCGGTAACCGCGGGAAACTTCCCCCTCGGCATTGACCCACCGAAGCGGGAACACCGGGAAACCCAGCCGGTCGCCGTCGCGCTTGGAGAGCTTGCCCTTGCCGTCCGGCTTGAGCAGCAGCGACAGGTGCGCGAAACGGGGCATGGTATCGGTCCATCCGAAGGCCTCGTACAGCAGGTAATGCAGCGGCAGGGAAGGAAGCCACTCCTCGCCGCGGATGACCTCGGAGATCTCCATCAGATGGTCGTCCACGATGTTGGCGAGGTGGTAGGTCGGGAGCTCGTCGGCCCGCTTCCAGAGAACCTTGTCGTCCAGGGTGTCCGTATTGACGGAGATGTGGCCGCGGATGAGGTCGTCCATCTCCACCACCCGGTTCTGGGGCATCTTGAAGCGGATGGTCCAGCCCGTCGTTTCCGCCAGCAGGTGCTCGACCTCGCCCGGGGAAAGGGTGAGGGAGTTGCGCAGGGACATGCGCGTCACGGCATTGTAGGTGAAGGTCTGGCCTTCCGCCTCGGCGGCCTTGCGGCAGGCGTCCAGTTCCTCGGGCGTATCGAACGCGTAGTAGGCCCACCCGGCCTCGACCAGCTGGTCGGCGAAGTCCCGGTACAGGGGACGCCGCTGGCTCTGGCGGTACGGCGCGTGCGGATGCTGCGGGGTTGAGGACTCCACGATCTTGCCGTCGGCATCCACGCCCTCGTCGGGCACGATGCCGCACCAGCGCAGCGCTTCGATGATGTATTCCTCCGCACCCGGAACGAACCGGTTGGAGTCGGTATCCTCGATCCGGAGGATGAAATCACCTCCGTGCTGCTTGGCATACAGGTAGTTATACAGGGCCGTCCGGACGCCGCCCATGTGGAGCGGGCCGGTCGGAGACGGGGCGAAACGGACGCGTGTTCTTCTTTCCATAGCGTTCTTTACAAACTCGAATTGACGATTGGACTGCAAAGATAGCTATTTTTTCCCTTCATGCGCGCGGCGGATGGCCGGAACGGCCTCCAACTCGCTGATACTTTCGCCGGGCTCCACGCACAGGCAGGGCTTGTCCGTGTAGTGGAAGCGGCGGGTGGGTTCGGCCGTGTTGAAGCCGACCTTGATGGACGGGGCCATCTCTGGGAGGGGCACTTCCGCGCCCTTGTAGACGGTCTCCCACTGGAAGTCCCGGTCGATGATCACGATGTTCCCCAGGTTCACGTCCGTGATGTGGCCCAGCTGGCCCATGTCGAATCCGGTGACGATGGCGGTGATCCGCACCTTGTCGCCGATCTCGGGATCGTCGTCCCAGATGAGGCCCTTCTTGAAACGGTTGGCGCTGCCGGTGTACTGGGTGATCATCTCGTCGATGGTTTCCAGTTCCTTCATCTTGATACCGCGCTCGTTGTTGCCGGAAGTGATGTTGATCAGGACGTTCTTCGCGGTCTTGAGGTCGAAGTCGTTCAGGAGCGGGGACTCGAAAGCGCCCTTGACGGCGTCTTCCAGGCGGTTGTTGCCCGTCCCGAGACCCGTGCCCATCAGGGCCATGCCCGAGTTCCGCATCATCTTGGACACATCCTTGAAGTCCACGTTGATGTAGCCGGGCTGGGTGATGACCTCGATGATGCCCCGGACAGCGGTCGCAAGGACCTCGTCGGCCATCGGGAAGGCCTCGTGGGCGAGGGTGTCGCCGAAGAATTCGTACAGTTTCTCATTGTTGATGATGAGGAGGCTGTCCACGTTCTTCTCCAGCTCGTGGATGCCGTCCACGGCCTTGGACTGGGATTCGTTGCCCTCGTTCTTGAACGGGATGGTGACGACGGCGACGGTGAGGATGCCGCGGTCTTTCGCCATCTTGGCGATGACCGGCGACGCGCCCGTGCCGGTGCCGCCGCCCATGCCGGCGGTGATGAAGAGCATCTCGGTGCCGTTGTCCAGCACCTTGGCGGCGATTTCATCCTGGGATTCCAGGGCGGCGTTGCGGCCTTCCACGGGGTCCGTGCCCGCGCCGAGGCCCTTGGCTCCCATCTGGATCTTCGTGGGCACTTCGCTCTTGAAGAGGGCCTGGGAGTCGGTGTTGCACACGACGAAGTTGCAGCCCTTGATCTTCTGCTTGTACATGTAATTCACGGCGTTGCAGCCACCGCCGCCTACGCCGATGACCTTGATGATGGAGTTCTCCTCGCTCCAGTCACGGGGCATGATGTCGTGGTCCAAAGTGATATCCATTTCCTTGTCCTCCTCGTTTTACTTGTTTTCACCGCCATTCAGGGGCTCATCCTCTTCTTCCCGGGTCATCTCGTCATAGAAGTTCAGCACGCCGGTCTTGACCTTCGAGCCCAGGTCCTTGAACCACCGCATCGTGGGCTTGTTCGGATCCTTTTCCTTCTTGACTTTCTCTTTCTTGACCTTCTTGGTTTTCTCCGGCTTCTCCGGACGGGCTTCCGGCTGCTCGGCGGGGCCGTACTCTTCCTCTGGGATAAGCGTGCCCTGTTCGCCCTGCTGGAAGGTCGCATCCGGGACGAAGAACGGCTCTTCCACCTCGTCCGTCTCTTCCTCGCCGGCTTCCTCCGCCTCGGGGGCGTCGGCCCAGACCGGTTCCGGGCGGGTGACGCAGTCGGGCATGCGGTCGTCCTTGGCCGCGAGGACCATGCCGATGGCCGCGGCCGCCGACGGGTTGTATACGCCCGCACCCACGGATGCGGAGAACAGGTGCCTCGGGAAGCCGATGCGCACCTCATAGCCGGACAGCTCCTTGAACAGGTTGGCGAAGTTCACGAGCGAGGCGCCGCCGCCGGTGAGGACGATGCCGCCGCGCAGGTTGTTCTCCAGCCCGCTCTCCTGGATGTAGTACAGGACCGCGTGGATGATCTCGCGGGCCCGCGCGTCGATGACTTCGGAAATGTACTTGACCGTCACTTCCTTATACGGCTCGGTGAGCCGGATCTGCAGGACCTTCTCGCTCAGGGAGGCGAGCTTGCCGGGCATGCAGGCGCCGAACTTGAGCTTGATCTTCTCCGCGAGGTCCTCCGAGATGGAGCACTCGGTGCGGATGTCGCCGGTGATGGTCTTTCCGCCGAAGGGAATGGCCACATACGACCGCATGATGCCGCCCTGGTAGATGGCGACGGACGTGACGCCCGCGCCGATGTCCACGAGCGCGACGCCGCTCTGGCGGTCTTCCTCCGTGAGGACGGTCTTCGCGACCACGTCCGGCAGGAAGTATTTCTTCGCGATGGCGATGCCCATCGAATTGAAGATCTTGTCCACGGCGGTGGTGGCGCGGCGGCTGCCGATGAAGACCTTGAAATTGCCCTCCAGTTCCTTGGAGAGGGTGCCCACCACGTCGCTTTCCACGAGCTGGATCTGGTCGTCGATGGAGAAGGACTGGGCGACGGCGCCGTACATGATCTGGCTCGTCTCGTCGTCCAGCGGGTAGGACTCGAGGGCCATCGCCTTCAGGTTCTCGACCTCCTCCTCGGTGATGTACTCGTCGGGGTTGGACCGGACGATGCCGCCCGTGGCCGTCTCCTGCCGCACGTCGCTGCGGGGCATGCCCACGACCACCTGCAGGATCTTGATCATGAGTTCGTCCTCGGCCTCCTGGATGGCCTTCTTCAGGGGGAGGGACGCCTTCATCGGGTTGGCGACCACGCTGCCGCGGATGCCGGCGGACGGCGTCTCCTTGTAATAGACGACCTGGACGTCATCCCCCTTCACGCGGGCTACGCAGAGCCCGAGTTTGGAGGTGCCCAAGTCAATGGATGCAATGTAACGTTCTTCCATATCGTATAACTATTTGTTTCTGCAGATGATCTGGCTGTCAAAGCGCACGTCCACCGTCTTGTACGGCGTCTCCCGGGACGGGGCGATGCTTTCGTAGTAGGTGCGGATGCGGCCGAATTTGGCCTCGATGTCGGTGGGCGTGCCGAAGATGAATCGCTCGGCGCCTTCGCGCGGCACCAGGACCAGGTTGCCGTCCTTGCGGACCGAGATCTGCCCCACCAGGTCGTTCCATTCCTTGCGGGCGCCCAGCCAGCGGACAAGGTCCAGCATGGAAAGGACCCACTGCTTCTCCTGTTCCGTCTGGGGTTCGCCCTTGAAGTTCTTGTCGATCTTCAGGGGCAGGGCGCCGTCCACGACCGGGACGCGGGCGGTGTGGCGCATCTGGAGCGGGAACAGGTAGCCTTCCGCATCGGCATAGAAGCCGCCGGAGGCGCCCTGGAAGCGGACGACCGGCGCACGCTGGGTGACGCTGACGTGGAGGACGCCGTCGTCGGTGAGCCAGGCCTGGCTCTTGCGGACGGCGCTCTTTCCGTCGATGACGGCCTCGACCTTCTTGAGGTCCACGCTGTCCAGCCGGAGTCCGAGGTAGGTGCCGTAGTCCGCCATCCAGTCCTTGATGTCGTCCGGGGAGATGAACGCGAGGCTGTCGGCGATGATGGCGTCGACGCTGTTGCAGGTCACTTCCCGGCGGTTTTCCGCACCGATGCGGTCGCCCACCAGCCAGAGGAACAGGCAGGCGGTGACGGCCGATGCGGCGATGATATAGCGGACGGCGGGTTTCATCAGCGGTTCTTCACGAGTTCGGTGATCGGTCCGATGAAGCGGTCGATGTTGCCGGCCCCGAAGGTGACCAGCACGTCGACCGGCTCTTTCTCCAGATAGTCCATCAGCTTCTCCTTCTCCACCAGCACCTTCTCAGGGGCGGTCACGTCCCGGAAGATGATGTCGGAAGTGACGCCGGGGATAGGCTCTTCCCGGGCCGGGTAGATGGGGAGGAGGATGAGCTTGTCCACCGCGCTCAGGGCGGCGGCGAACTCGGGCGCGAAGTCCCGGGTCCGGGTGTACAGGTGCGGCTGGAAGATGCCGGTGAGCTTCCGGCCCGGGAAGATGTCCCGGAGGGAGGCGATGGCCGCCGCGAGCTCCGCCGGATGGTGGGCGTAGTCGTCCACGTAGGCGGCGCCAGGCTTGTTCACATGGACCTCCAGGCGGCGTTTGACGCCCTCGAAGGTGCCGATGGCGTGCTTCACGGCCTCCGGGTCCAGTCCGTAGGTGAGGGCGACGGCGGCCGCGGCGATGCTGTTTTCGGCATTGACCCGTCCGGGCGCGCCGACGCGGATGCCCGGAAGGACACCGCCCGGCCACCGGAGGTCGTAGATGAAGTTTCCGCAGGCATCCGGATGCGGGTCCACCGCATGGAAATCGGCCTCCTGATCGGTATAATGGTAGGTTAGAAGGTTCGCTTTCGTGTCCGCCGCCGTGATGGGAACGCCTTTCTTGGCGATGACGGTCCCGCTCACTTGGGAGGCGAAGATCCGGAACGCCTCCAGGACATGGGCATAATCGCCGTAGATGTCCAGATGGTCCGCGTCGATGGCCGTGATGACGGCGATTTCCGGGAAGAGCTGGTGGAAGGAGCGGTCGAATTCGTCAGCCTCGGCCACCACCACGTCGTTGTTGCTCACGAGGAGGTTCGTCCCATAGTTGCGGGAGATGCCGCCGAGGAAGGCGGAGCAGCCTTCGCCGCTCTCCGTGAAGATATGGGCGACCATCGTCGAGGTGGTCGTCTTGCCGTGCGTGCCGGAGACGGCGAGACAGCGCTGGCCCTTCGCGACCTCGCCGAGGGCGAGGGAGCGCTTGACCACGCGGTATCCGTTCTCCCGCACGAAATCCAGCTCCTTGAGCTCGTGGATGGCTGGCGTCCAGATGACAAGGGTCTCCGCCACATCGGCCGGAACGAGGTCCGGACGGTCGTCGTAGTGGACGCCGATCCCTTCCGCCGCCAGCTGCGCCGTCAGGTCCGACGGTGTCTTGTCATAGCCGGACACTGCGTATCCCTTGAACTTGAAGTACCGGGCCAGGGCGCTCATCCCGATACCTCCGATGCCTATGAAATATACGTTCTTCATACCAGTTTATATGCTTCGTCGCAGATCACCTGCGCGGCTTCCGTCAAAGCCATCTTTCCGGCGTTCTCTTCCAGGGTGGCGATGCGTCCCGGGTCGGCCAGGAGTTCCATGGCGGTCGCCATCAGTTTCTCGGGCGCATCGGCATCCTTCACGATGAGGGCCGCATCGCGGCGCACGAGGGCCATCGCGTTGTGCGTCTGGTGGTCCTCCGCCACGTTGGGCGAGGGCACGAAGATGGCCGCCTTGTGCATCGCGCACAGCTCCGACACCGTGCTGGCGCCGCTGCGCGTCACGACGGCGTCCGCCGCCGCGTAGGCGAGGTCCATCCGGGCGATGAAGTCATAGTGCCGCACACCCGGGCAGGGATGGCCGGCCATGAATTCGTCCACGCCTTTCTTGTAGTACTTGCCGCACTGCCAGATGACCTCGATGTCCTCGCCGCCGGGGCAGCCGGCTTCGATCCATTTCTTCATGGACCGGTTCAGCGTGCCGCTGCCGAGGCTGCCGCCCACGATGAAGAGGTGCTTCTTTTCCGGGTCCAGCCGGTAGAATTCCATCGCCTCTTTCTTCATCGCGGCCGTCGGCGGGGTGGAGACCTCCTTGCGGATGGGGTTGCCGCTCATCACGATCCGGTCGGCCGGGAAGAAACGTTCCATGCCCTCGTAGGCCACGCAGATCTTCTGCACCCGCTTCCCGAGCAGTTTGTTCGTCAGGCCGGCAAAGCCGTTCTGCTCCTGGATTAGGGCGGGGACTTTCATTCCCGTCGCAGCCCAGAGCAGGGGGGCGCTGGCGTAGCCGCCCACGCCGATGACGATGTCCGGCTTGAATTCGCGGATGAGTTTCTTCGCCATCGACACGCTTTTCAGCACCCGGAAGGGCACCTGGATGTCGTTGACGATGTTCTTCAGGTTCAGCTGGCGTTGCATCCCGACGATAGGGAGGCCGACGATCCGGTAACCGGCCGCCGGCACCTTCTCCATCTCCATCTTGCCGGTGGCGCCGACGAAGAGGATCTCCGTGTCCGCGTTCAGTTCCTTCAGTTTGTTCGCGATCGAGATGGCCGGGAAGATGTGTCCGCCCGTGCCGCCTCCGCTGATGATGGCTCGCAGTGGTTTATACTCCATAGTCTTGGTCGTTGTCCAGGTTGACGGTTTCCAGGTTGTCGAGGTCGTCCAGGCTGGCCTGGACCTCGTCGGCGGGTTCCCGCTCGATGATCGGGACCGCCTCGGCCTCGCGCTTGCGCATTTTCAGGTAGGTCTCGCGGCTGATGGACAGCAGGATGCCGAACACGGCGCTGAACACCAGGAACGAGGTGGTTCCGTGGCTCACCAGGGGCAGGGTCTGGCCGGTCTGGGGAACCAGCGGGAAATGGACATTGACCATCATGTGCATGAAGGCCTGTCCGGTGACGAGGATGGCGAGTCCCGCCACCACGATCTTGTCGAAGTAGTTGTCGCAGTCCCGCGCGATGGTCGAGCCGCGGGCGAGGAGGCTGAAGTACAGCAGGATGATGAGGATGGCCCCGATGAATCCGGTCTCCTCGATGATGAAGCTGAACATGTAGTCTCCGAAGATGACCGGGACCGCATATTTCTGGGTGCTGTTGCCGATACCCTTTCCGAAGATGCCGCCTTCCTTGATGGCGAGGAGCGCGCCCACGGGCTGCCGCAGCTCGTCGCGGGCCGCCTCGTATTCCGGCGAGCCGATCTTCGAGGTCAGGAGGACCTCCATCGTCGCATCGTCGTCGTTCGTGATGCGGCTGATGGCGGTGTCGATGCGGTTGCTCTTCAGAAGCCCCGTCTGGTAACCGATGAACAGGATGCCCGCCAGGGCCACGCAGCCGGCGAAGAACAGGGCGATTTCCTTGAAATTCACGCCGCCGATCAGGATGATGAGGATCAGGACGGCGGCCAGGAACAGGGCCGACGAGTTGGAGCCCGCTGCCACGAATCCGATGGTCAGGAGGGCGGGAAGGTAGATGTAGACCAGTTTCTCGCCGAGCGGCCGGGTGGTCCAGGTGAACAGCTTGGGGGAGAGGGTCGCGAGGAACTTGTTGAGCCGGAATTCGCCTTTCTTGTAGGCGTCCAGCGCCCAGGCGAGGTACAGCACCATGAATACCTTGACGAATTCGTACACGTGGAGCTGCTTCCCGAACACCTTGATGATACGGCGGGCGCCGTTGATTTCGCCGGCCTGGATGATCCCGAGGTTCAGGTTGAAGACCAGGATGACGAGCATCACCAGGGACAGGGGGTAGCACCACTTGCCCATCCAGCGGTAGAACCCGCTCCGGCCGAAGATGTACAGCAGGAGGATGACGAGGACGCCGAGGCCCACCACCTTGAGCTGGGTGGTCATGATGCCGATGCGGTCCACGCCCGTCTCGATGGCCAGCAGCGGGGTGGAGGAGAATACGGAAATGACGGAGATGAGCATGAGGAGCAAGGCGATGATCAGCACCACCTTGTCTCCCCGGAACCCGTCCATCCAGTTCCAGATGTTCCTTCTCTTACCTTTTTTCATTTACAGTTTCCTTACCGCTTCCTTGAACTGCTGTCCACGGTCCTCATAGTTCTTGAACAGGTCGAAGCTCGCGCAGCAGGGGGAGAGGAGGACCACATCTCCCGGCGCGGCGAATTCCGCCGACTTGCGCACCGCCTCCTCGGCGGAGAGGGCGTCGGCCATGGGCTTGCCCATGGACCCGAACGCCGCATGGATCTTCGCGTTGTCCACCCCGAGGCACACGATGGCCTTCACCTTCTCGCGTACGAGGTCGTTCAGGATGGAGTAGTCGTTGCCCTTGTCGGTACCGCCCACGATCCAGACGACAGGACGCTTCTGGCACTCGAGGGCGTACCAGGCGGAGTCGATGTTGGTGGCCTTGGAGTCGTTGATGTACAGGACGTCCTTGATCGAGAGGACGGGCTCCAGGCGGTGTTCGATGGGCTGGAAGGTGGCCAGGGAGTTCCGGATCACCTCATTGTCGATGCCGGAGGCCTTGGCGGCCAGGGCGGCGGCCATCGAGTTGTAGATGTTGTGCTTGCCGCCGAGGGCGAGCTCCTGCAGGTAGAGGTCGGTCTCCTCCTCCTCGTAGCGGAGGACGATCTTGTCGTCGCGGAGGAAGGCGCCCTGCTCCACTTCCTTCTCCTGGGAGAAGGGCAGCATCTTGCAGCGCAGGATGATGTTGTCCAGGTGGCCGATGGTGATGTCGTCGTCGCTGTCGAAGATGAAGCAGTCGTCGCGGGTGAGGTTCTTGGTGATGTTGAACTTCGCGGCCACGTAATTCTCCATCTTGTGGTCGTACCGGTCCAGGTGGTCCGGGGTGATGTTCGTGATGATGGCGATGTCCGGCTTGAAGTCGTACACGTCATCCAGCTGGAAGCTACTGATTTCCAGCACGTAGTAGTCGAAGTGCTCGGTCGCGACCTGGTAGGCGTAGGACTTGCCGATGTTGCCTCCGAGGCCCACGTTCAGGCCGGCGTTCTGCAGCAGGTAGTAGATCAGCGAGGTGGTCGTGGTCTTGCCGTTGGACCCCGTGATGCAGATCTTCTTGGCCGGGTCGTACCGGCTCGCGAACTCGATCTCGGAGACGATGTGCGTCCCCTGCGCCCGGAGCTTCTGCACCATCGGCACGGTACCCGGGATACCCGGGGACTTGACGACCTCGTCGGCATTGAGGATCAGTTCCTCCGTGTGGCGGCCTTCCTCGTAGGGAATGTCCCACTTCTTCAACGTTTCGACATACTCGTCCTTGATCTTCCCCTTGTCGGACAGGAAGACCTCATGACCTTTCACTTTTGCGAGGACGGCTGCGCCCACTCCGCTTTCAGCGCCGCCCAGAACCACGATTCTCGACATATATACTTATCTTTTTTTCTATTCTTATCTGATTTTCAACAGGGCCAGCGTGGAAACGGCCAGGAGGATCTGGACGATCCAGAACCGGAGGGTGACCTTCACCTCATGGAACCCGTGTCCGTTGTTCGGCTTGGAGAACCGGTTGTTGAGCCCCTCGGGGATCATCTCCACGTAGGTCCAGGGCTCGGCGCCCTTCACTTTCTTCCAGGACTGGTAGTGATGGTGCAGGGGAGTCATCGACCAGATGCGACGGCCCTGGCCGCGCTTGATCCGGGTGAACTTGAACCAGGTCCGCTGCAGGATCACTGACAGGCTTTCCACGAAGAAGATGCCGCACAGCAAGGGAAGGAGCAGCTCCTTCCGGATGAGGACGGCGCTCACGCCGATGATGCCGCCGATGGTGAGGCTCCCGGTGTCGCCCATGAACACCTGCGCCGGGTAGGAATTGTACCAGAGGAAGCCGATCAGGGCGCCCACGAAGGCGGACATGAAGATGGCGACCTCGCCGGTCCCGGGGATGTACATGATATTGAGGTAGTTCGAGTCGATGAGGTTGCCGCTCAGCCAGGCCAGGATGCCGATCACCACGCCCACGATGGCCGAGGTGCCGGCCGCGAGGCCGTCCAGGCCGTCGGTGAGGTTGGTGCCGTTGGAGCAGGCGGTGATCACGAGGACGATCATCAGCACGTAGATGGCCCACTTCGCATACCAGCCCCAGGCGCCCTTGAAGGGAGACAGCCAGCGGTAGTCGAACTCATGCCGCTTGACGAAGGGAATGGTGGTCTTGGTGGACTTGACCACGTCCTCCTCCTGGTAGCGGCCGGAGGTGACCTGCGTCTCCGTGTTCACGTCCAGGTCGGAACGTCCGGTGACGACCTCGATGGCGGGATCGGCCACTTTCTCGCGGACGACGATGTCCGGGCTCATCCACACGGTCAGGCCCACGATGAATCCGAGGGCCACCTGCCCCAGGAGTTTGGCCTTTTCGGGGAGTCCGTCGTGCTTCTTGGCGTCGCGGACGCCGTTCGCGCTGACGACCTTCTTGTCCTTCAGCTTGAGATAATCGTCGGCGAAGCCCAGGGCGCCGCACCAGAGGGTGCTCACAAGCAGCAGGATGACATAGACGCTCGTCAGGTCGCAGAAGAGCAGAACGCCGGTGAGGAGGCCCAGGATGATGATGATGCCGCCCATGGTGGGGACCCCCTTCTTGAGCTCGGCCCCGTCGAGGCCCAGGTCGCGGGGGATGTCGCCGATCTGGTGACGCTGCAGGATGCGGATGATCCGCTTGCCCACGAGCAGGGTGAACAGGACCGCCGCCACCGTGGCCATCATGGCCCGGAAGGACAGGTAATGCATCAGTCCCATGCCGGGGATGTCCACCCCGGCCCGTTCGAGATATTGGAACAGATGGTAAATCATTACAGGATCAGTTTGAAGGTTTCAGTAACTATCTCTTTTTCGTCAAAATGCAGTTTTTCGTGCCCGATGATCTGATAATCCTCGTGGCCCTTGCCCGCCAGCAGGATCGTGGCGCCTTCGGGCGCCGTGAGGATGGCGGTGCGGATGGCTTCGCGGCGGTCCGTGATGAACACGGCCTTGGCGAGCCCTTCCCAGTCCAGGCCGGCCCGGATGTCATTCAAGATGGCCTCCGGATCCTCGGTCCGGCAGTTGTCGGAGGTGACGACGAGGCGGTCGGCGAGCCGGGCCGCGACCTGCGCCATCTCGGGGCGCTTGGTCTTGTCGCGGTCGCCGCCGCAGCCGAACAGGCAGATGAGCTGGCGCTCGGGGGCGACGTCGCGCAGGGTGCCCAGCACGTTCTCCAGGGCGTCCGGGGTATGGGCATAGTCGATGACGACGGCCAGGTCGCGCGGACCGCGGAGGTTCTCCAGGCGGCCGGGGGCGGACTGGAGGTTCGACAGGGCCACGAGGACCTCGTCCGGGTCCGTGCCGAGGCACACGGCGGTCGTGTAGATGGCGAGGAGGTTGTAGGCGTTGTGCGCGCCGATGAGGCGGCTCCAGGTCTCCTTCCCGTCGATGCGGAGGAGCATGCCCTCGAAGCTCTGTTCCAGGATGCGGGCGGTGTGGTCGGCCGGGCGCTTGCAGGCGTAGGTGACCACCTTCGCGGCGGTGTTCTGGACCATCACGGGGCCGTTCTTGTCATCGACATTGATAATCGCGAACGCGGACTTGGGCAGGTTGTCGAAGAAGAGCTTCTTGCAGCGCAGGTATTCCGCGAAGGTCTTGTGGTAGTCCAGGTGGTCGTGGGTGAGGTTGGAGAAGATGCCCGCGGCGAACCGGAGTCCGGCCACTCGCTCCTGCTCCACGCCGATGGAACTCACTTCCATGAAGCAGTATCCGCAGCCGGCATCGACCATCTCGGCGAGGAGGCGGTTGATGGTGATCGGGTCGGCCGTCGTGTTGGCGGTCTCCAGCCGGCGGTCGTCCACATAGTTGGCGATCGTGGACAGCAGGCCGCAGGGATGGCCCAGGGCCTTGAACAGGCGGTACAGCAGGGTGACGGTCGTGGTCTTCCCGTTCGTGCCGGTGATGCCCACGAGCGTCAGCTTCCGGCTCGGATGCCCGTAGAAGGCATCCGCAACCATCGCTACCGCATGGCGGCTGTTCGCCACTTGCACGAACGTGACGTCATTCCCGGCGGTTCCTGAGCTTGTCGAAGGATGATCCGGGATCTCTTCGCAGATGACCGCCACGGCCCCTTTCTCCAGGGCCTGGCCGATATACTTGTGCCCGTCGGAGGCAAAGCCTCGGACGGCGATGAAAAGGGCGCCGGGCGTCACCTCCCGGGAATCCCCGGTAACGGCAGTGACGTCGATGTCCTGGGAGCCGCGGATCTCCACGGCTTCGATATCCTGTATGAGTTCTCTCAGTTTCATTTCAAAGTCAGTCGGATGGTTTCTCCCTTCTTGAGGGCGGCGCCGGGCGCCGGATGCTGGGCCGTCACATGGCCGGTCCCTTCATACACACATTTGTAGCCGGCGTTCTCCACGGCGTACAGGGCGTCCATCAGGGCGAAGCCCTTCAGGTCGGGCGCCTTGCCGCTCTCCGCCTGGATGTTGCGGGCCGCCATCGCGGGCAGGGCGCCGGTGGAGGTGATCCGGCCGGACCAGGTGTCGTCGATGGCGTAGATTCCGTCCACGATCTCCCGGACGGCCTGGGCGGGTTTTGTGCCGCCGTAGAAGCTCGCGCCGGACAGGTACGAATAGACCGTCACGAGAATGGTGTACTTCGGGTTTTCGGCGGGGAAGAAGCCCACGAAGGTTCCCTGGTTCTTCTTGCGGCCCCAAGGGTCGTGGTAGGGATCGGCGCTGCCCTTGCGCTCCTTCGGAGTCAGGACCACCTGGGCGGTGCCGGTCTTGCCTGCCACGGACAGTTTCGCGTCCTTCAGGCGCTTGGCCGTACCGTCGTTGACGACGGCCTGGAGCGCGCGGGTGACCGTATCGGCCGTGGCCCGGGTGCAGATGTTGTTCAGCACCGAGGGGCCGTACTGCTTGAGCACCTTGCCGTCCTTCTCGACGCTCTCCACCACATAGGGCTTCATCATGCGGCCCTTGTTGGCGATGGCGTTGTAGAAGGTCACCACATGGAGCGGCGTGACGGACATGCCGTAGCCGTAGGCGGTGGTGCCCAGGGTGGTGCGGCTCCATCCCCGCGTGCCGGGCCGGTTCACGACCGGGGTGCCCAGGCCGTCCAGGTCGAAGTCGAACTTCTCGCCCAGGCGGTAGGCGTAGATGTGGTCGAAGAACTCCTGCGGGTTGCTCCCGTAGTACTTCTCCGGGAGATAGGTGAACACGTAGTTCGAGGAGATCTCGAACCCGTGTTTCACCGTGATCTCACTGCGGCCGGTCTGCCGTTCGTAGTCCAGGATATGGACATCCTGGTTGTAGCCAGGAACGGCGCCGTGGTTGGTCGGAATAGTTTCTTCCAGGCTATGTACGTGCCCGTCCTCGACCAGGGACAGGAGCGTGACGGTTTTCATGACGGATCCCTGCTCGCCCACTTCCTTGAGGACGAGGTTGTCCCGTTCCCAGAGCTTGGAGCCCGGGATGGTGTCGCGGGAGAGGTTCACCATCGCGCGGATGGCGCCCGTCTCCACCTCCATCAGGACGGCGATGCCGGCCCGGATCTGCGGGTCGTCGGCGATCTGGCCGCGGAGCGCCCGGTCGGCGATGTCCTGGAAGTCGATGTTCAGGGTGGTGCGGACATCGTTGCCGTCCACGGCCTTCACCGTAGTGCTGTCGAAGTCGCGGATATACTTGCGGTCGTCGGTGACGCGGCGCCATTCGACGCCTTCCTTGCCGTGGAGTTCGTAGTCGTAGGTGCCTTCGATGCCGATGCGGTTCTGCTCCCGGACGTAGCCGATGACGCGGCGGGCGAGGGTGTCATACGGATAGATGCGCTCGTCGTGCTCCTCGGCGATGAGGCCGCCCTTGTAGGCGCCCTCCCGGAACAGGTGCAGCGTCTTCAGGGTCTGGAGGGTGGCGTGGTTCACATTCCTCCGGATGAGGACATGCTTCTTGCCGTTCTCGCGCCCGGAAAGGATGTCCTTGTAATATTGGTCGGCGGATTTGGCGGGGAACAGTCGGGCAAGTTCGTGGGAAAGCGTGTCGGCCTTGGCCTGCCACGCCTTCTCGGCCGCGGCGCCCTTGTACTGGGGGGCGGGGGCTTCCTTGCCGTCTTCCTGCAGCCGCTTGATCCGGCGCGCTTCCTTCCGGTCCATCTCCTCGAATTCGGCTTTCCGGACGGTGCAGTCCATATAGATATCATAGAGGGGGGCCGTGATGGCGAGCGGGCGGCCGTCTTCGGCGAGGATGCGTCCGCGCTTGGGCTCCTCTACATAGCGGTCCGGCCGGGGACGGAAGAGGTTGATGACCCGCTTGTCCACGGAATAGGTGGCCTGGATGTGGCCGATGCAGACGAGGATGCCCGCCGACAGGGCGATGAACAGCGTGGTAAGGCCGACCATCACCAGGTGGATGCGGTCCCGGTTCTCGTAGGTGTCCCGGATCTCGGTCTTCTGTTTCTTCTTCGCGCTCATCGCTTGTCAATCTTGATGGCCGGCTGCCCCGGCAGTGTCACGTCGGAGCCCAGCTGTTTCAGGCGTTTCGCCGTGGTGGAGGCGCTGTGCAGGCGCACGAGCTCGGCCTCCTTCTCGGCATGGTAGATTTCCAGGTCCTTGAGGGCCGCCTTGTTCTCCTCCACCCGGGTGAGGGTTCCGTCCACCTTCAGGCTCAGCAGGATCGAGATCCAGGCGAGCACGAACAGGTAGAGGATGTGCATGTAGTATTTATGGGCGCCGATGGAAAGGAGGAGTTCCCCCTTGCCCAGCGCACGCCAGAAGTTCTTGAAGCTCCGGCCGATTCCCTTCAGACTCATTCCGCGGCCCTCCTTTCGGCTATCCGGAGCTTCGCGCTGCGGGCGCGGGTGTTTCCGGCGATTTCTTCCTCCTGCGGCAGGACGGGCTTCCGGTTCACGGCGACGAGCGGCGTGACGGCGCGTCCGTACAGGTCCTTCTCTTCCCGGCCTTCCACGTTGCCGGTCCTAATCCAGTTCTTGACCATCCGGTCCTCCAGGCTGTGGTAGGTGATGACGACCAGCCGGCCGCCTTCCTTGAGGGAAGCCGTGGCGCCCTCGAGAAACTTCTCCAGGGAACGCATCTCCTGGTTCACCTCGATACGGAGGGCCTGGTAGATCTTGGCGAGGACCTTGTGCTCGGCACCCTTGGGGAGGATGCGGGCGACGGCGCGGTCCAGGTCGCCGGTGGTGCGGATTTCCTGCTGGTCCCGCGCGGCGGCGATCAGCTGGGCGACCCGGCGGGGCTGGTCCACCTCGCCGTACAGGCGGAGGATGCGCTCCAGGTCCTCGACGGCGGCACCGTTCACGAGGTCGGCGGCGGTGGTTTTCCCGTCCGCGTTCATCCGCATGTCCAGCGGGGCGTCCTCGTAACGGAACGAGAAGCCGCGGTCCGCGGTGTCGAACTGGTGCGAGGACACGCCCAGGTCCGCCAGGATGCCGTCGAAACGGACCCCGTAGTGGCGGGCGTAGTTCTCGATGAAACGGAAATTGTTGTGCACCATCGTCAGGCGCTTGTCGTCCGGCGCATTGCGCACGGCGTCCCTGTCACGATCGAAGGCGATGACGCGCGCGCCATCGTGTAAGCGTGAAAGAAGTTCGGCAGTGTGGCCACCGCCTCCGAAAGTGGCATCGGCGTAAACGCCGTCGGGATTGATAACGAGGGCCGAAACGCTCTCGTCAAGCATTACAGGGGTATGGTATTCGGACATGGTGCGAAACCTCCTATCTCTTTGCGGACAGTTTCGCTGCGGTTGCCTGGAACGTTTCGTCCGCCATGAGGGTGGACTCGCGACGTTCCTTGGGCCAGATTTCGATCTTGTAGCCGACCCCCGCGAACACGACTTCCTTGGTGATACCTGTCTGTTCAAGCAGTTCTGAAGGGATGTTCAGGCGGCCGAGTTTCCCGTCGGGGACGACATAATAGACGCCGTCGTTGAATTTGCTCCAGAACGCGGCGTGTTCGGGATTGAGTTCAGGGTCGAGTCCTTCCAGGACCTGGTCGCACCTGTGGTCCCACTCTGCGCGGGTGAACAGGTTCAGGCAGTTGCCCTGGACGCTCTTCTTGACCACCAGGGTCATGTCTTCCTCGCCCGCCCGGGCGAACTCGTCCCGGAAGACGGCAGGGAACACGATGCGTCCCTTGTCGTCCACCTTACCGAGTGCATTTCCGCGGAATCTGACCATGGCTTTTAGTGTTGAACTTATCTTTCTTTCACGCTGAGTGCAAAGATAGGAAATTCCTTCCATTTTCATCCATAAATTTCCAAATTTTTCCACAAAAAGTTATCAACAGGCGCTGTGGATATCTCCGGGGCGTTTTTGGGAATATTCACGAGTTATTCGGAAATATTGATTAACTTTGCATATTCTGGCGCAGTGTGCGCCGGAGGTGAAGCATGAACAGGAAAGGTACTATCATAGCGATCGTCGCGATTGCGCTGATGCTGGCAGGCATCGCCTGGGCGGTGAGCCGCCTGTATCGGGAAGACAAACCCCGGCAGGCGTCGGTCAACACCGAATATCCGCTCCTGCGGGCCGTTCCGGCCGATGCCGCCGCGGTGTTCTGTTTCGACGGCAGCGCGAAGGCGCGCAGTGTCCTGGCGGACTCCGTCGGCGTGCTCAAGGCCTTCGTAGCGCCGGAGGACCCCGCGCTGATGACCTATCTGGCCAAGGCAGGGGAGAACCGGATGCTGGTATCCCTGCATAACAGCGGCTCGCTGGTCCCGCTCGTCGCGGCGGAAATCGCATCCGCCGATTCCACCCTGCTCGCGCCCTACGAGGCCCTGGCCGCGAAAGCCGGCCTCAAGACGGCCTATCAGGACGGGCTCTTCCTGGCTTCCCGTTCCGAGACGCTCCTCAATTCCTCCCGTCGCCATCTGGACGAGGGAATCTGCATCCTCGAGGCGCCGGGCCTGGAGGAACTGACCGGCCGCATCGGCGGGGCCGCCGTGGCCTTCCTGTCGGCCCGCCAGACCCCGAAGCTGCTCCAGACCTGGTCCACGGCCCGGATCCGCCAGCACACGGACTTCGTCCGCACCCTGGCCGACTGGACGGCTTTCGAGCTGGCCGCGGCCGACGACAAGCACCTCTTCCTGAAAGGGACGTCCACCACGCCGGAGAAGGGAACCAGTTTCCTGCGGGCGTTCCGCGGGTTCAAGATGCCGGCGGCTTCCTTCGGGGACGCCCTCCCTTATTTTGCCGATTATGCGCTCTCCATCCCCGTCGGGGACGTATCCTCCTATCTGGAACGCTACCGTTCCTTTCAGGATGCGAAAGGAAAGCTCAATCCCTATGACAAAGCGCTGAAAGACAAGGCGGGACGCGACTTGGGACCCGAGCAGTGGGCCCTCCATTTCGGAATCAAGGAAGTCGTCCGCGCCGCTTATCAGCTGGACGGCATCCAGCAGGACGTCGTCCTGGTGCGCTCCTCCCGCGACATCCCGTCTGGAAGCAATTCCTATCCGGGCAACCTCGCCACCCTGTTCGGGCGGCTGTTCGATGTCGTGGACACGTTGTGCGTATCCCTTCCCGGGCACTGGACGGTGATGGGCAGCGCCTCGTCCGCCGGTCCTTTCCTGGACAAGAAGTTCCTGGACTATCCGCTCCGGGAGCGGCTGTCCGACGCGGGCCTTTCCGTTCCCGCCGGTATCGTGGCTTATGCATCGGCCACGGATTTCCCGGCCGTTCTCACGGACCTCTTCTCGCCGACGCCGGCCCAGGCCCTCAGCGCTTATGTGACCGGATCGGCCTATGCCCCGGCGCTCGCCGGCGTGGACTTCTCCTCCGGCGATCCGGACATCCGGGTCTCGCTGGACAAGCGCGCCCTCAAGGGCAACAAGGTCCAGGTCCTGGAGCGTGACACCACGGTGGTCATCCCCACCGGACCCTTCCCGGTCCTGAACGGGGAAACCGGCAAGACCAATTCCTTCTACCAGAACGCGAACCTCTACCTGTGCCTGAACGACGAGAACGGCAAGGGCCTCTGGGGCGTTCCGTTCAAGCAGCCCCTCTGCGGTTACGTCGAAAGCATCGACTATTACGGGAACGGGAAGATCCAGTTCCTGTTCGCCGCCGGGCAGGGCCTGTACCTGCTGGACCGCCTGGGCCGCTTCGTGAAGGACTTCCCGGCCGATCTCGGCAAGCCGGTCCTCCTGGGGCCGAAGGCCTATGACTTCACGGGCGCGCACGGGTATACCGTGATGGTCCTCCACAAGGACAATTCGCTGGAAATGTACAACCTCCATGGCCAGAAGCCGGCCGCATGGAAGGGCATCTACGCCCCCGAGACGGTTAAAGCGCTTCCGGAGCTCCTGGAGGTCAAGGACAAGAAATACTGGGTGGTCCGCACGTCCATCCGTACCCTCGTGTACGGCTTCGACGGCGGCGAGCCCCTCACCAAGGACGAGGGAGGGAAGATGATCCGTCCCGACTCCCAGATCACTCCTTCCTCCCGCGGCATCTCCGTCGACTGTTACGACGGCAAGACCCGGGACATCAAACTTTAAGTACCGAAACCGACCTTAACAACCCGAAAATGGAATTCAAATCCGTCAACAAGATCATCGAGAACAGCTTCCGGGAAAACTGGGACCGTCCCGCCCTCTCCAACTACCAGGGCGTGACGCTCAATTACCGGGACGTGGCGCGCCGGATCGCCAAACTGCACATCGCCTTTGAGCAGTGCGGGCTCCAGAAGGGCGACAAAGTCGCCATCTGCTCCCGCAACCAGGCGAACTGGGGCGTCAGTTTCCTCGCCGCCCTTACCTACGGCGCCGTGGCCGTGCCCATCCTGCACGAGTTCAAGCCCGGCAACATCCATTACCTGGTGAACCATTCCGAGGCCCGCGTCCTCTTCGTGGACGAGGTCATCTGGGAAGGCCTGACCCAGGATGAGATGCCCGGCCTCTCGGTCGTCGTCCAGATCAATACCTTCAAGTTCCTGTATGCCGACACCGAGGAGCGGCAGAACGTGCGCGAGCACCTGAACGAGTCCTTCGGCAAGAAATATCCCGACTACTTCGGTCCCGAGCACCTGGATTACTACGAGGACGGCCCCGAAGAACTGGCGCTCATCAACTATACCTCCGGCACCTCCGGCTTCTCCAAGGGCGTGATGATCCCGTACCGGGCCCTGTACTCCAACATCGACTTCGCCCTCAACGACGCCTGCCCGATGCTGAAACCCGGCATGCAGTGTGTGTCCATGCTGCCGTCGGCCCACATGTACGGCATGATGTTCGAGTTCCTCTACGAGATGACCTGCGGCATGCATGTGCATTTCCTGAGCCGTGTCCCCAGCCCGAAGATCATCATGAAGGCCTTTTCCGAGATCCATCCCGACATCATCATCGCCGTTCCGCTGGTGATGGAGAAAGTATACAAGACCAAGCTCAAACCGCTCATCGACCGGAGGAAGATCAAGCTCCTGATGAGTATCCCGGTGCTGGACAAGGTGATTGCCAAGCGTTTCTGCACCGAGCTCACGACCGCCTTCGGCGGCCAGTTCGAGGAGGTGATCCTGGGCGGCGCCGCCTTCAACCCGGAGGTGGAGCAGTTCCTGCACAGGATCGGTTTCCACTATACGGTGGGCTACGGCATGACCGAGTGCGCCCCGATCATCGGTTACGCGCACTGGAACAAGGTCAAGGTGGGTTCCGCCGGCCGTGCGGCCAAGAACATGCAGATCCGCATCGACTCCCCGGATCCCCGAAACATCCCGGGCGAGGTGCAGGTCAGCGGTCCGAACGTGTGCCTGGGCTATTTCAAGAACGAGCAGGCCACCCGCGACTCCTTCACCGAGGACGGCTGGTTCCGCACCGGCGACATGGGCATCATCGACGAGGACGGCTACCTGTTCCTGCGCGGCCGCTCCAAGTGCATGATCCTGGGTCCTTCCGGCCAGAACATCTATCCGGAGGAACTCGAGGCCGTGATCAACAACTACACCTATGTCGTGGACTCCCTCGTGGTGGAGGACGACGGCGGCCTCACCGCCCTCATCTATCCCGACTGGCACCAGGGCGAGCTGGACGGCCTGACCCGCGACGGCCTGAAGGAGCGCCTCCTCAGCGTCCTCCCGGACATCAACTCCGAGCTCCCGAAATATGCGCAGATCCGCAAGGTCGAGTTCATGCCCGAGGACTTCGAGCGCACCCCCAAGAAGAGCATCAAGCGTTACCTCTATCAGCGCAACTAATGGAAAAATTCGACCATAGCTACCTGGAAATGGCGCAGATCTGGGCGCAGAACTCCTATTGCAAGCGCCGCAAGGTGGGCGCCCTCCTCGTGAAGGACCGGATGATCATTTCCGACGGTTACAACGGCACTCCTTCCGGCTTCGAGAATATCTGCGAAGAGGACGGGGTGACGAAGCCTTATGTCCTGCATGCGGAGGCCAACGCCATCACCAAGGTGGCGAAGTCCGGCAACAGCAGCGAGGGTGCCACACTCTACGTGACGGCGTCCCCCTGCCTGGAGTGTTCCAAGCTGATCATCCAGTCCGGCATCAAGCGCGTGGTGTACCGGGACGAGTACCGGCTGACGGACGGCATCGACCTGCTCCGCCGCGCCGGGATCGAAGTCGAAAGAGTGGACTGACCCAGGTATGGACAACAGACAACAACGCTGGATCCGCATCGCGGAGGTCCTCCTGGGCGTGCTGCTCGGCGTGTTCCTCACGCTCACGGTCGTCCGGTACCGGGAGACGCACCGCATCCTGAGCGCCCAGTACATCGAGTGGCGGAAACTGAACCTGATCCTGTCCGAGATCGAGCGGAACTATGTCGACACCCTCGACCAGGCCGGGATGACGGATGCCGCCATCGCCGGGGCCCTGGCGCAGCTGGATCCGCATTCGGTGTACCTGCCGCCCGTGAAGCGGCAGCAGGCTGACGAGGAACTGGCCGGCAATTTCGAGGGCATCGGCATCCAGTTCAACGTGCCGAACGACACGGCCATCGTGCTGGAGGTGATTCCCGGAGGCCCGGCCGAGAAGGCGGGCATGCAGCCGGGCGACCGGCTCCTGAAAGTGGATGACAAGGTCATCGCCGGAGTCAAGTTCCCGCAGGACAGCATGGTCCGGCGGATGAAGGGACCGTCCGGCACCAAGGTCGTCGTGACCGTCGGCCGCGGCCGGGACGTCATCCCCTTCGAGATCATCCGCGGGAAGATTCCGCTGCACAGCATCGACGCAGCCTTCATGGTGGACGACACGGTCGGCTACGTGCGGCTTGCCAAGTTCTCCTCCTCCACGCGGAAGGATTTCGTCGAAGCCTATACGGGCCTGCTGGCACAGGGCATGAAGCACCTGATGATGGACCTTCGGGACAATACCGGCGGTTTCCTGGACCAGGCGCTGCTGCTGTCCAACGAGTTCCTTTCCCGGGGCGATACCATCGTGTACATGGAAGGCCTGCACCGGCCCCGTGAGGTGTTCCGGGCCGATGGCAAGGGCCGGCTCCAGGACATCGGCCTGACCGTCCTCATCAGCGAGAACTCCGCCTCCTCCAGCGAGATCTTCGCCGGAGCCATCCAGGACAACGACCGCGGCACCATCGTCGGCCGCCGTTCCTTCGGCAAGGGCCTCGTGCAGGAGCAGTTCGCCTTCACGGACGAATCCGGCCTGCGGCTCACCGTGGCGCGGTTCTACACGCCTTCCGGGCGCTGCATCCAGAAGCCGTATGACGACTACGAGTACGACATCTACAACCGGTACACCGGCGGCGAAGTCTTCTCCGCCGACAGCGTGAAACTGAATACGGAAGATGTCCATTACACCCGTGGCGGCCGCGTCGTGTACGGCGGTGGCGGCATCATGCCGGATGTGTTCGTGCCCATGGACACGACCAGCGCATCCCCCTTCTACATCGCCTGCAACCGGAAAACGACGCAAATGCGATTCGCCGCAGCGATGTTTGACAAGTATTCGAAACAGCTCCTGGCCATCGACAACTATCGGGACATGGATACCTTCCTGAAGCGGATCGACATCCCTGGCCAGTTCCGTCGCTTCGCGCTCAACCGCGACGGCATCACGGTTTCCGACGCGGAATACGCGGAGACGCTCGAGTACCTGCAGCCGCAGCTGAATGCCCTCGTGGCCCGATACTCGAAGCTGAACGAGAACGCCTTCTACAAGTACTATCTGCCGGTAGATGTCACCGTCACGGCGGCCCTCAAGTCCATCCGGGAATGATGATTACCCTCACCGGCTTCATGGGAAGCGGAAAGACGACAGTCGGGAAGGTCCTCGCGGACTTTCTCGGCTGTCCCTTTATGGACCTGGACGACCTGGTCGTGAAGAAGGCGGGGAAGAGCATCCCCGATATCTTCGCGCAGGACGGGGAGCCGGCTTTCCGGGAGCTGGAAGCCCAGATCCTGCGGAAAACCGTGGCGAAGTATGCGGAAAGCACGGCCGTACTGGCCCTCGGCGGCGGCGCCGTCCTCGCGCCCGCCTCGGCCGCCCTCCTGCACGAAAAGACCGTCTGCATCTATCTCCGCGCCACGCTCGGCACCCTCCTCGAGCGCCTCGCCGGCGAAACCGCCGGCCGCCCGCTTTTGCAGGAGATCCCCGATCAGGTCGGGGATGACGGAGGTTCGGTCGTCATGCCCGGCCCCGACCGGGCATCTGTCTCCGCAAGACTCGCCTCCCGCGAACCCCTCTATGAAAAAACCGCCCATGTCATCGTTGACACGGACGGTCTGTCTCCGGACGAAGTCGCGGACGAGATTATCATCTCGGCCCTCTAGAACAATGTCCAGTCGGTGAAATCGGCGGCGGGCTCTTCGGGCTCGTCTTTCTTTTTCAGCATCGCCGCGGCTTCGCCGCCTTCGGGGGCGGCAGGAGCGGATGCCGGCGTCTCGGGAAGATCCGGAATCTCTTCATCCAGTTCGATGTCGATGGGCTCCTCTTCCTCGGGGGCGATGTCGTCCTCGGGCTTGTGGAGCGGCTCGATGAATTCGACCGCCTTGAGGTCCAGGCTGCTGCATTTCTTACCCTTGGCCGTGAGGCCCTTCTTGGCGATGAATTCCTCGGCGTCGATCACTTCCGCCTCGCGGCCTTCCTGGCGTCCGCCGAAGGTGAGTTTCACCTGCGGGTGCAGGTCGTCGGACAGGTCGATAAGCTTCGAGCCCTTGGCGTCGGAGATGAAGGAGACGGGCGTGTTGTTGCTTTCGACGAAGCTGAAGCGCTTGATGTAGTAGGCCTTCGCCGCGTTGTCCCAGTAGAGGACCGTGTAGGTGCGGTTCGGGTCCAGCTTGCCGATGCGGATGACGTCGCCCTGGTACTTGTTCACCAGCTCGTAGTTGGTGGTGTAATAGGAGCCGTCGGAGAAGATGGCGAGGACGCGGTCGTTGCCGCTGTACTGGCCGATGTGTTCGCCGCGGCCGTCCTCGTTCAGGCGCTGGATGTCCGGGTCGTACCAGATGTCCTTGCCGCCCAGGGTGGTGACACCCTTGGACTTGAGCTGGATCTTCTGGACGGGATACTTCGTGACGAGGTTGCCCCGGGAGGTGCGGCCTTTGATGCCCAGGGTGGAGAAGTCGTACTCGAGCTGGGACTTCTTGATGCCCTTCTTCGGGCGCAGGGAGATCTTCACCGTCTCCGCCTCGCCGTTGTGGTTCACGCTGAACCACAGGATCTTGGATCCTTCGGCGCCGGTGGTGATGTCATACTCCTTGTCGCGGGTGATGGAGGTGATGGCGAAGCGCTTGGCGTAGTGGACCGGGCCCTTGCCGTCGCGGTAGATGACGTTGTAGATGGTGCGGGCGTCGTTCCGGTTGAACACGCCGGCCCACAGGAGGTCCTTCCCGAAGAAGGCCTTGTCGGCCACCTTGGTCACCCGGTACTTGCCGTCCTTGCCGATGACGATGATCTCCGAGAGGTCGGAGCAGTCGGCGATGTATTCGGCCCCTTCGGAATTCTTGAGGCCGATGCCCACGAAGCCTTCCGCAAGGTTCGCGTACAGCTTCGCGTTGTTGTTCACGACCTTGGTCGCGGCGATGGTCTCGAAGGAGGTGATCTCCGTGAGGCGCGGATGGTCCTTGCCGTACTTCTTCTTGAGGGAACGGAACCAGTCGATGGTGTACTGCGTCAGGTGCTCGAGCTTGTCCCGCACGTCCTTCATCTCGTCCTCCAGGGCGTAGATCTTCTCGTCCAGGGCCTTGGTGTCGAACTTGGATATCTTGCGGACCGGCTTTTCCACGAGCTTCAGGATGTCGTCCATCACGATCTCGCGGTGGAGGAGGTCCTGGTACTGCTTCATCTGGGTGAAGATGTCCTCGAGCTGCTCCTCCCAGTCGCGCTGGTTCTGTTCCAGCACCTTGTAGATGCGGTTCTCGAAGAAGATGCGCTCCAGGGAGTCGTAGTGCCACTGGTCCTCCAGCTCGCCGAGCTTGATCTCCAGTTCGCGGCCCAGGAGTTCGCGGGTGTGGTAGGTGTCGTACTCGAGGATGTCATTGACGGACAGGAACTGCGGCTTGTCCTCCTTGATGACGCAGGCGTTCGGGTTGATGGTGGTCTCGCAGTCCGTGAAGGCGTACAGGGCGTCGATGGTCTTGTCCGGGGACACGTCGGCCGGGAGGTGGATGATGATCTCCACCTTGTCCGTGGTCATGTCCTCGATCTTCTTGATCTTGATCTTGCCCTTGTCCTTCGCCTTCAGGATGCTGTCGATGATCATGTGCGAGGTCTTCCCATAGGGGATCTCGCTGATGGTGACCGTGCTCTTGTCCACCTTCTCGATGCGGGCGCGGATCTTCACCTGGCCGCCGCGGCGACCGTGGTTGTACTTCGAGCAGTCCGCGAGGCCCCCGGTGGGGAAGTCGGGATACAGCTCGTAGGGCTCCTCCTTCAGGATGGCGACGGAGGCGTCGATGAGTTCGTTGAAGTTATGGGGAAGGATGCGGGACTGCATGCCCACGGCGATGCCCTCGGTGCCCTGCGCGAGCAGGAGCGGGAAGCGCACCGGAAGCTCCGTCGGCTCCTGGTTGCGGCCGTCGTAGGAGGTCATCCAGTTGGTGACCTTCGGGTCGAAGATCACCTCCTTGGCGAACTTGGAGAGCCGCGCCTCGATGTATCGGGCCGCGGCGTTGGAGTCGCCGGTGAGGATGTTGCCCCAGTTTCCCTGGCAATCCACCGCGAAGCCCTTCTGGCCCAGCTGCACGAGGGCACCCAGGATGGACGCGTCGCCGTGCGGGTGGTACTGCATCGCCTGGCCGACGATGTTCGCCACCTTGGTGTACCGGCCGTCGTCCATCTTGTACATCGCGTGCAGGACGCGGCGCTGGACGGGCTTCAGGCCGTCCACGATGTGCGGGACGGCACGCTGGAGGATTACGTAGGACGAGTAGTCCAGGAACCAGTCCTTGAACATGCCGGAAAGCTTGAACTTCCGGCTGTCGCTGCCCAGCAGGCGGGTGAACTTGCCCGTCGGCTGCGCGTTTTCGTCAAGGGCCTGCTCTTCGTCGAGATTCTGTTCCTCGTCGAGGGGTTCTTCCTGGATGTCGTCGAATTCTTCGCTCATAGTCGGTTTATGGTTTTAGAACTCATACCCGAAGCGGCGGAGCTCCTTGCGGGACTCGCGCCAGTCCGGATCCACTTTCACAAACGTGGAGAGGAAGACCTTCTTCTGGAAGAAGTCCTCCATCTCCAGGCGGGCCTCGGTGCCCACCTTCTTCAGGGCCGCGCCCTTCTTGCCGATGATGATGCCCTTCTGGGACTCGCGCATCACATAGATGACGGCGCTGATCTCGTAGCGCTCCTCACCCTCGTGGAAGGCCTCGATCTCCACCTGGCAGCTGTAGGGGATCTCCTCGCCATAGTTGAGGAAGATCTTCTCCCGCAGGATTTCCGAGGCGAAGAAGCGGAGGTTCTTGTCGGTGAACTGGTCCTTGTCGAACCAGGCCGGGGCTTCCGGAAGGCGGCTGGAAACCGCCTCCAGGATGCTTTCCAGGTTGAACTTCTCCTGGGCCGAGGCCGGGATGATCTCCGCCTTGGGGAGTTTTTCATGCCACCACTGCATCAGCTCGACGACCTTCTCCTGCGAGGAGATGTCGATCTTATTGATCACGAGGACCACGGGGCACTCCACTTTCGCGAGCTTCTCGATGTATGCCTCGTTCTTGTCGCCCTTCTCCACCGTGTCGGTGACGTACAGGATGATGTCCGCGTCACCGATGGCGGTGTCCACGAAGTCCAGCATGCTCTGCTGGAGCCGGTAGTTGGGCTTCAGGATGCCGGGCGTGTCGGAATAGACGATCTGGTAGTCCTCCCCGTTGACGATGCCCATGATGCGGTGGCGCGTGGTCTGCGCCTTCGCGGTCACGATGGACAGCTTCTCCCCGACGAGCGCGTTCATCAGGGTGGACTTCCCGACGTTCGGGTTGCCGATGATGTTGACGAATCCTGCCTTGTGTGCCATTATACGTACGCTCCCATCTTCAGGATGTTCACCTCGCCCTCGGTCAGGTAGCGCCAGTCGCCCTTCTTGAGGCCCTTCTTGGTGAGGCCGGCGAAATAGACGCGGTCCAGGGCCTTCACTTCGTAGCCCATGGACTCGAAGATGCGGCGGACGATCCGGTTCTTGCCGGAGTGGATCTCGATGCCCAGCTGGCGGTGGTCGCGGGCGTCGATGTACTCGAGCTCATCGGCGGCGACGACGCCGTCCGTCAGCTCGATGCCGGCGAGCACCTTCTCCTTGTCCTCCTCGGTGAGGGGATGGTCCAGGACGACCTGGTAGATCTTCTTCTTGTTGTAGGACGGGTGGGTGAGGCGCTCGGCCATCTCGCCGTCGTTGGTGAACATCAGCACGCCGGTGGTGTTCTTGTCCAGGCGGCCGACCGGGAAGACGCGCGTCGGGCAGCCCTTGAGGATGTCCATGACGGTCTTTTCCGCGTGCGGGTCGCTGGCGGTGGTGACGTAGCCCTTGGGCTTGTTCATCACGATGTACACCTTCTCCTCGCCCTTGAGACGCTCGCCGTTGAAACGGATGTCGTCAGTGAGGACGTTGACCTTGGTGCCGAGCTCGGTGACGACCTCGCCGTTCACGGTGACGACACCGCTCTGGATGAGCGTGTCGGCCTCCCTGCGGGAGCAGACGCCGGAATTGGCGATGTACTTGTTGAGGCGGACGACCTCCTTGATCGGGGTCTTCGCGGTATCGTCGTCGGACCAGGCGCCGCCGCTCACCTGCGGCTTGCGGCTGAGCATCGCGCTCATGCCGGCGTCGGCCTCGGAACGCTTGCCCATGGGCTTGCGGCCGCGGGGCGCGCCCGGCTTCGTGCCGAAGGACGGCTTGCCGAAGCCCGCCTTGCGGGGCTTGTCGCCATACGGCTTCTCGCCGTAAGGCTTGTCACCGTGCGGCTTGCTGCCGAACGGCTTGCGTTCGCCGTACGGGCGCTCGCCCTGCGGGCGGTCGCCATAAGCGCGGTGCTCGCCCTGCGGGCGGCCTTCGCCGTAGGCCTTGTGTTCTCCATAGCTCCGGCGTTCCCCCTGCGGACGGGCCGGACGGGCGCCATAGGCGCGCTGCGGCTGCTGGTCCGAATCAAAGGAACGGCTGGTGCTGTAATCTTCCCGATGTGGGCGGTATCCGCCTTCGCGGCGGCCGTATTCCACTTTCTCTGCGCGGCCTTCGGCAGGCCTCCTGGTGAAATGGGTGCGTGTACCCTTCTTGTTGTTTTCCATTGTTCTGGCCCCTTCACGGGGTTCTAAAGTGATAAAAATCAATGACTCACGTCATTGCGTGGATAAAGTGTTGCTTTTCTTCTACTGCAGTTTGAAGATGTAGGTGATCGTGCCGGTCTGCACGACAGGCGCGTCGGCCTTGGTGTTGAAATGGGCCTTCATGGCGGCGTTGCGGGCGGCGTTCCAGAGCCCGGAGTCGGTGACCGTGGTCCCTTCCACGCCCGGAACGGCTTCCGTTACGTTTCCATACTGGTCCACCTTGACCCGCACGACGACGGTGCCTTCGAGCTGGGCGTTGTAGGTGGGGCGGGGCAGGGTGCCCACGACGTTGCGTCCGCTCAGGTGCGCGTTGGCGGCTCCCTGGGTGCGGCCTTCCTTTGTGTTGCCGTCCGGCTGGCCGGCCTTGAAGCCTTCACCGGCCTCGGAGGCGCTGTGCGGCGCCGTGGCCTTGTCGTCCTGCTGGCTCATGCCCGGGAACGAGGCGCGGGGGTCCAGCTTCGGCTCCTCCTTCTTCGGGGGCGCGGGAACTTCCACGTCGCCGTGGCCGTTCTCCTTCGTCGCCGGCGTCCGGTTGGGCCGGTCGTTCACGTTGGGCGACTCCGCCTTCTGCACCAGTTCCACGGGCTTCGTGGGATCCGTCTCCTCCGCCTGAGGCTGCCGTCCGACCTTAGTGTCGACCGGCTTCTCGTTCTCCAGGACCTCTTCCTCGAAGTCGATGAGGAAGCTGGTCTCCGGCGGCGGGGGATCCAGGTACTTCAGCCCCGCGGTCAGGCAGAAGACGAGGGCCACGACGTGGACGAGCACGGTGGCCGCGAGACCCGTCAGGCGGGCCCGCTTGTCCTCAGTCTGTCTGGAGCGGAGATACGGCTGCATCGCTTATTCGGGTTGGGTCGCCAGGATGACCTTGTAGTGGTTCCGCTTGGCGATGTTCATGATACCGACGATTTCGCCCACGGGGACGCTCTGGTCGGAGAAGATGGAGAAGGTCGGGTCCTCTTCGCCCGAGAGGAGCTCGATGAGCTCGTCCTCCACTTCCTCGTAGGAGGCCGGGTCCTGGTCTCCGTTGATGTGGTAGGTGTAGGTGTCGTTGCCCCAGTCCTTGATGCTGACGCTCACCGTGGCCTTCGCCCCGATCTGGCCCGTGCTCTTCGGGAGGAGGAGCTTGAGGGCGTTCGGGTTGATGAGAGTCGAGGTCACGAGGAAGAAGATCAGCAGCAGGAACACGATATCCGTCATCGAGGATACCGAGAACGACGCGTCCACCTTCGTGTTTCTCTTGAGTGCCATAGACTATTCTTCTCCGGGTTCGTGAAGGACGATGTCGATGAACTGCATCGTGGAGCTCTCCATCTTGTACACCAGGTTGGAGACCTTGGAGGTGAGCCAGTTGTAGCCGAAGTAGGCGATGATGCCCACGACGAGACCGCCCACGGTGGTGAGCATCGCGGTGTAGATGCCGTCGCTGAGGAGGGTGATGTCGATGTTGTTGCCGGCCTTGGACATGTTGAAGAAGGCCTTGACCATACCCAGCACGGTGCCGAGGAAACCGATCATCGGGGCGCCGCCGGCGATGGAGGCGAGGATCGGGAGACCCTTCTCCAGGCGGGAGACCTCCACGTTGCCGGTGTTCTCGATGGCGGACTGGATGTCGGCCATCGGACGGCCCAGGCGGTGGATGCCGGTCTCGATCATCCGGGCGACCGGATTGTCATACTTGCGGCAGAGGGTGACGGCGGACTTGGTCTTGCCCGCGTTCATGTAGTCGCGGATGTCGTTCATGAAGTTGCCGTCGATCTTGGAGGCCTTGTTCAGGGTCCACCACTTCCATCCGATGATGTAGATGGCGAGGATCGAGAGGGCGAGGAGGACCCACATGAGGGGACCGCCCATCGTGAACATCGAGAAGAGGCTCTCGCTCATCTGGGTAGGCTGCGCGGTCGGAGTCGCGGCGACCTGCTCCAGGGCCTCTCCGGCGGCCTGGACCAGCGTGTCAGTTTGCAAAAGGAAAAGCATATCGTTTAACTGTTTTGTTACAATTCTTTCAACCTACAAAGGTACAAATAATTTTTCGTATCTTTGTGTTGAGAAAACCATGCCGCGATGAAAAAACTGTTGTCCGCATTCCTTTTCTGGATTCTTCTTTCCGTTACCGCCTGGGCCGGTCCGGTGGAGGACGCCGTCGCCGCCTTCGACAAGAACCCGACCGAGGCCCATGCCGCCGCATTCTTCGCCCTTCTCCAGCAGGAGGAGTACACGGACGAGCCCGTCGTCTTCGCGCCGGGAACGCCGATGGAGGAGATCTCCGCCCATGTCTGGTACTGGGCCGGCGACTGGTATTACAACCTGCAGGACTATCCCAACGCCGTGAAATACGCGGAAAAGTCGCTGCCGGTCATCCCCGAAGGGGACGACGCCGAGCTGCTCAAGGCGGACTGCCTGAACCTCCTCGCCATGGGCTATGTCCGGCTGTCGGATTTCGCCAAGGCCGCGGATTACGCCCGGCAGTGCTACGTGCTGGACGAGAAGTCCGGCGATGCGGACCGCATCAGTTCGTCCCTGAACACGATCGCCGGCATCTACATGGCCGGCGACCAGCCGGAGGAAGGGGAGAAGTACATCCTCCGGGCGCTCGAGTACGCCGCCAAGGCCGATAATCCGCCTCGCATGGCCGTCCTGCACGGGATGGCCTCCGAAATCTTCCACGCCGAAGGCAAGGACGAGGAAGCGCTCAAATACGCCGATATGGCCTTCGAGGAAGAGAAGGCGCTCGGGCGGGAGTACCAAGCTGCCGTGCGGCTCACGCAGAAGGCGTCCGCCCTCATCGGCCTGAACCGCTGGGATGAGGCGGAAGCCCTGCTCGAGAAGGTGATCCCTTACTTCAAGGCCGTGGGCGACGTCCACTCCCAGGGCATCGCCGACAACAAGATGGGCATGACCGTCATGGCCCTCAAGCGCTATGACGATGCAATCCCGTACTACCGGGAAGCGGCCGACATCTTCGCCGCCATCCAGGACCCCTACAACGAGATCCAGGCGCGCCGGGGCCTGTACGAGTGCCTCTGGCGGACGGACCGGAAAAAGGAGGCCAACGACGAATTCTACCGCTACAACGACCTCCGCGATTCATTATATAAGGTAGCATCGGCCGAATCCCTCGCCAAGTACGACGCCGAGTTCGGCAACGACTGGTTGCGCCTGGAGAACCACGCCGAGCGGCAGGCCCGGATCCGGATCACCCTCATCGCCCTCGCCGTCGCCCTTCTCGCCGTCCTTGTGTGGTGGCTGATGCATCGCCGCAACCGCCGCCAGGCGAAGATCAACGACGAGCTCAACGAGAACATCCGCGACCTCCGCGAGAAGTACAGCCAGCTCCACATCCACTACGACAACGCCATGCTCACGAACAAGGCCCCGCAGGACGAGGCCGTGGACATGCCCCAGGCGCATCGGGAATTCCTGGAGCAGACGGTGGATATCATCAACGAACTTTTCTCCAAGGAATCCGTCAGCGTGGAGACGATTTCCCAGCGGATGAACATGAGCCCCTACCAGTTCCGCCAGCGACTGCAGAGCATCACCGGCGAGACGCCGCAGTCCTTCATCCAGACCGTCCGCATGCGCCGCGCCCGCTACCTGCTGGACAACCATCCGGAGCTCAACATCAGTGAAGTTTCGCGACTCTGTGCCTACGGAGACGTCCCCAGCTTTACGCGCGCTTTCAAGAATGCCTTCGGAATGACACCGAGCAAATATCTGGGCAGATAGGCTCATTTTTTACGAAATGCTAAAATAATTTGACGGGGTGCTAACAAGCGCCCCGTTTTTGGTCGTTAACTTTGCTTTTGGTTAAATGTACCCTTACCCATGGAGAAAACCGACGAGCAGGAAAAGGCGACCAACTTCGCGTTGAAGTACCTCGAGCACCTCATCGAAAAGGAGCTCGAGGCCTCTGAATCCACCCCCACCCCCTCCACCGGCAAGGACGATCCCAAGAAGAAAAATCAAACGAAAAAATAGGATGGCTATGGAAAAGCAAACTTATGTCGCGCCCGTAAGCGAGGCTGTCTACCTCAGAATGGAGATGAACATCATGTCTCAGAATGAGGGCAGCGTGATTGTCGGTCAGCTGGGAGCCCGCAGAGACGACGGTTTTGATCATTATGACGGTTATAATGATCCTTATGATCGATGAAGAATAAATCCTGTTGCCCTATGAATACGAAGAACTTTTATCTGTCAGCGCTGATGGGCATCTGCTGCCTGACTGCCTGTTCTATCCATGAAACGGATATCGACCAGCCCCTTGCCCAGCCCCCCAGGGAGGGCGAGGCATTGACCTTTTATGCTGATATAGAGGAGAATGATCCCAATACCCGGACTACGGCCGTGGTGCTGGAAAATGGGGTGAATGTCCAGCACTGGTGGAATCCTGGCGATTCTCTCAATATTTTCTATGGAAACATGCTGGACCAGTCCGGTTCGAAATTCAAGGCGACCACGCAGGAAGTCAGCCAGACGACCAACTTTACCGGGACGTTGGGCGCTTTCGTGGGCGTAGCGGAGGGCGGCTCTTCCCAAACGGATTATTTCTGGGCGACCTATCCTTATTCGGAAGATAACAGGAGCGACGGCAATTCCGTCCTCATGACCATGCCGGCTCAGCAGGAGATTCCGATCGATTCCTGGGATCCGGCCTCCGACCTCTATGTCGCAAGATCGAGAGGGCTCAATCTGTATTTCTATCTCGTAGGTACCGGCGTCCGTTTCACGGTCACCCAGCCGGGCATCGCCAGGATCGATTTCCGGGCCAACGGCGACAACGCTCCGGCGCTGGCCGGCACGGTCCGTGTCGCTTTCGGGGATGACAACAAGCCCTATGTGACAGAGGTGGTTTCCGATGCTTCCCCTGTAGTCCGGGTGACGCCGAAAGACGGAGCCTGCTTCGTCCCGGGACAGTATTATTATGTCCATTTCCTGCCGGGGACCCTTGTCGACGGCCTCTCGGTAACCTACTATGATCTCGATGGCATCCCGGCCAAGTATCCGATCAACAGCAGCCTTCAACTCCAGAGAAAGGAGATCCACACGCTGGATGGGAAAGATGCCGACCTGGTGTTCGCTGTCCCGAACGACCAGATCTGGTACAAGACGACGGATGGTCAGGCGTTGGACATAGCAGATTACACCTCCGTACCGGGAGAAAGCGGCTGGTTTATCCTCACCCATTCTACCCAGCCCACGGATTTTTTGGATGTAGAATGTGCCCTTTTCCAAGACCAGCCCCGTTTGCAGAACGTAAGTCTTCCTAGATCGGTGACATCTGTTTATGAGTATGCCTTTGCTGATTGTTCGGCATTGGAGACCATCGTCCTTCCCGCTTATAACGACCCTTCTAATTCTTTCGGTATATCAGAGGGTGCATTCATCGGGTGTACATCCCTCAGATCTGTCGAGTTCCCGGAAATATGGTCGTTTGATGAAAATGTGTCCGGGGATGACGTTTTCGCTGGATGCACAGCCCTCTCAGTAGTCTCCGGCGGTCACACTTCCTCAGACTGCCATGCCATCGTTTTCAACGGCACTATGGTCTATTTCGCCGGGGCGGGGATAGAGTCCTACACCATTCCTAATGAAATCACCGCCATTGGCGACGATGTTTTCAATGGCAACACGACGCTCAAGTCCCTGGTCATTCCGGAAGGGATTACCTCCATCGGGAAGCAGGCGCTCATGGGCATGACGAATCCGGAATTCACGGAATTGAATCTACCCGCGTCACTGGAGGAGATAGGAGAAAGTGCATTCAAGGGCAGCAATTTGAAGGAAATCAATATCGCGGCGACCACTCCTCCGACATTGCTGGGGTATGGATGGCAATTCGATAAGCTTATCAACTACACGATTAATGTCCCCTATGGTACCCTGGAAGACTATATGGAAGCCCCAATTTGGGGTGTCTACGCCGGCCATATTCAGACCAGGTACTATGTCATTGAATATTCGACAAATCAAGGGGTCCCCATTCAACCCACAAAAACGACTGGTTATGGTGACGGCGTCAACCTGGTCAGTTTCGGCGAATATGGCAAGTGGAAATTCGATAAACCGGTAACGGCGATTCCGAATGGAGCGTTTCAAAATATGTCGACGCTGAAAACGGTCACTATTCCCGAAACGGTCGTGTCCATAGGAACCGACCCCTTCCACAATTGTCCGGAATTGACAACATTCATCGGCAAGTATGCCATGGATGAAGGGAGGTCCTTAGTTACGGACGATGGCAAATTGGTCTCCGTTGCTCCATGCGGGCTTAATTCATATTCGGTTCCGGAGGGCGTAACCACGATTGGGGAGGGCGCATTCCGAGGCAGTCCAATTGCCTCCGTTGATTTGCCGTCCACACTGACGACTATCGAGCCCTATGCTTTTGAGTCAAGTGCTGTTGAAGATTTGACGATTCCGGGAAATGTAACATCCATTGGTATTTTATCGTTGGCGGCGACCAATCTGCTTTGTGTCCATTTCTTGAACCCCAATCCTTTGGATACTTATCTATTTAACGGCAGGACTTACTTCGGGAATGGCCTCCCTAGGTGCATCATCATAGTCCCCGATGACAGTCTGACAAACTATAAAAATACATGGACCCGTTTCTCTGAAGAAATAATGGTCCCGGAATCGGGAGTTATCTACTACCAGACCTCCGACCATGAGGCGGTAGGAGTGTCACCTGCCGAAGATGATTTTGCCATGTCTAACATTATCCTTCGAAAGACCGGTTATAATACAGCCAAAGACTATGGCATAATCGCCTATGATCAACCATTGACTTGGCTTTCGGACTGGTTGTTCTATCCTACGGGCGACTATGATCCTTCAAATATCATTTCTGTGACAATTCCATCGAAAGTGTTTGCCCTCGGCACGGGTCTTGCATATCTTTCCGGCTTGACATCCTTGACGATTCCAGAATCAGTCACCAGCATTCCAGAGAACGCATTCCGTGGGTGTACGAACCTTACAAAGTTTGAGGGTTCTCATGCGTCGGCGGATGGACGATGCCTCATCTACAATAACAAAGTTGTCGCATTCCTTCCGAATGGTTTGACGCATTATACATTCCCTGAGGGCGTTGAGGAAGTCAACTGCAATATCCTCGGTCATTCTCTGACATCCATCACTTTCCCGGATGGGGTCAAGAAAATCGGTGGCGTTTTCGGGAGCTCTACGACATTGACCAACATTCGATTCCCGGAATCGTTGACACATATCGGATATAGTAGTTTTTCCTGGAATAAGGCACTGAAGAACGTGACCATCCCAGGGAATGTTGTCCAAATCGGGATGGATGCCTTCTGGGGATGCTCCGCCCTTGAGGATATTACTTTCCAAGGAACGACCCCACCGGAGCTCATGAATAATCACTCTCTGGATGGGGATGACACGGGCTTCGGTGAATCCAAATGCGATATACTTGTCCCGTCTTATCCGAGTACCGTCAGGGATGATTACGTGGCGGCGTGGTCTGGCAAGGTCACGTCTACTCGAATCAAGGATTGTGTCTGCGAATTCTCGGTTTCATTCTCGTGGGGTGTTCCCATGAGTACCTACGCGGTGATGAATGCACGGAAAGACCCTTGTGTCAAATCCGTAGAATCTGTCGGCAATAGTACTGTAGTGGTGAAATTGAATACCCGAATTACGGAGTTCTTTCGGGTTGAGGCTATCCTTAATCCGGCTTTCGTTGACGATTATCAAATCAGTGGTTTTACCTTGCCGGATGAAATCACTGAATTCAGGGGGAATGCGTTCAGGCATTTCCCTAACCTCACCAGGGTTACTTCCAAGTATTCACCGACCGGAGAATACATTGTGACGGATGACGGTGTCCTCAGGGCTATCATACCTCATGAAGGGTTCTTCAGTTTTGTGGTCCCTGATTGTGTGACTGCCATCGGTCCTGAAGTGTTTGCCAATCAGGTGAACCTCCAGTCGATTACTTTCCACGACAATATTACCAGCATCGGAAACAGGGCGTTCGATGGAACTCTTTTGACAGATCAACATATCGATTTGCCTGAGAATCTGCAAACAATCGGCGATTTTGCGTTCCGTTGTTGGGCGAAAGAATTCACTTATGGCATTCATCTGGACAGAATAGGGGAGAATGCTTTCTATAACAACCCCCATCTGGAATCGGTCACCTTCAGGAATCCCCATACCCCGAGTCAGTACGCGGGTTTGCAGGAGATTGGCAAGGAAGCGTTCGCCTTTTGTACGAATCTGAGAACCTTTACTCACCCGGGTTTTCTGAACAAGATAGAAGAAGCCGCTTTTGCGGGATGCTCGTCTTTACAATCGATTAACCTGTCGCGAGCAAGGCAGATAGGAGATAATGCCTTCAACAGCTGCCATGGCCTTACTGAACTCAACTTCAGCTGGCGATTGCAGAGTATTGGAGAATCAGCATTCGTCGGTACTTCTATTACAAGCTTGGTCCTTCCGGAGGGAGTGAAAACCGTTGGTAAGAGGGCGTTCAAAGGTAATTCGGCATTGGAGTATGTCTTGATCCCTGCTTCGGTAAGGACCTTCGGGGATGAAGCATTCTTGAATTGTACAAGCCTTTCTCAAATTGTTTTTGAAGGTCGTCCGTCCGATGTGGATTATGGGGCGTATATGTTCAAGAATTGTACTTCTTTAAGGCAAGTTACCCTACCGTCATTAATGCGTTCCATGCATGGAATGTTCTACGGTTGTTCCTCCCTTCAGACAGTTGTGATTCCGGGACCGCATACCTATACGCCTTCGTCTTCCAAGAACTTTCACATCGTCGGTGACGATTTTGCATACTGTACTTCTCTGACTACGATAGACATTCCTTCGAATGTCAAAACTATCGGTAGGGGTACTTTTGAGGGCTGTACCAATTTGAGGCATATCAATATCTATGGTGAAGCCCCTCACTTGTGGTATGGTGGCGGTCTATATAGCCTGAAAAACTATCAGATTCATGTCAATTCGTATGATGATACTCCGACTACTTATACATGGGATAATGGATGGAATGAGGTGTGGGACCATATCGTTTTTGACCTCTAGTCCTCGTGCCTGACTGTATTTGATCCTTCCCGGCCGGCCGCTTTTCCAGCAGCCGGCCGGGGTGCCATTTCCCACAATTCTGCCGTTTCCTGCGAGATACGATGCATTTTGTGCAGGGTTTATGAAAGATGCTAAAAGTTTTTGACGAAATGCTAAAAAGATTCGTTTAGGGGCGTTGTATCTTTGCATTAAGTGAAATCAATCTTGATGCATATGAAACGCTTTTCTTTGCCTCTGCTGGCCTTGGCGCTCTGCCTTTTCGGCTGCACGCCCAAGGAGAACCCGACGCCCACTCCGACTCCGGACCCGAAACCGGATCCGCCTACGGAGCAGGTTGTCCCGGCCAAAGTCACCCTGAATGAAACGTCCGTGTCCCTCACGGGCGAGGAGAGCAAGGTCGTCACCTTCACCTCCGCGACGGACTGGAAGGCGGCCGTCGCCAGCGACGGGTCGTCCTGGCTGACCGTGAGCCCCGCCTCCGGCAGCGCCGGAACCACCTCCGTCACCGTCAAGGCGAAGGCGAACCCCACCTATGACGACCGCGAGACGACCGTCACGATCACGGGCACCGGCAAGGACAGGTCCACATCGACGGGAACGGTCCATGTCACCCAGGCCGCGACGCTGGGTATGGTCGTGGAACAGAAGGCGTTCGAGGCTCCTGCGGCCGGCGGCACGGTGACGGTGAAGGTCAAGGCCAACACCGACTACACCTATACCATCGACGCATCCGGCCAGAGCTGGATCACGGAAACCACCACCCGTGCTCTCACGGAATACACGCACACCTTCAAGGTCGATGCGAACGACCGGTACGACTCCCGTCAGGGCACCATCACCTTCAAGAACACGAAGACGGGGGAGACGGACCAGGTGACCATCACCCAGGACGCCCTCCTGGGCATGATCGTGGAGCAGAAGGCCTTCGAGGTCGCCGCGACGGGCGGCTCCATCACCGTGACGGTGAAAGCGAACACCGAGTACGATTACGTCATCTCCGAGTCCTGCAAGGAGTGGATCACCGAATCCACCACCCGTGGCCTGACGGAGTACGCGCACACCTTCAAGATCGCCCCGAACGACCAGTACGACGAACGCATCGGCGTCATTACCTTCCGGGATACGAAGTCCGGCGCAACGGAGGAAGTGCAGGTCAAGCAGGCCTCGAAGGAGGGCATTTCCCCGGAGTTCGAGGCGGAACGGGCGGCGCTCATGGCCATCTTCAATGCCCTGGACGGGCCGAATTGGGAATCCCACGAATACTGGGGTACGGAAGCGCCGGTCACTTGGTGGCCGAATATCCTGTGTGACGAGAACGGCCATGTCGTTTCACTGAATCTGAACGACCCCGGAATCAAGGGAAGCCTTCCTCCGGAGATCGGGAATCTGCCCTATCTGACGGACCTGAATATGGGAGGCCCTTATGTCGACTGTCATTTCACCGGCTCCCTGCCGGAAGAGATCGGGAATCTGACAAACCTGAAACGTTTGCAGATGGACAATTGTCCGTTCGAAGGCCGGTTGCCGGAATCCCTCGGGAATCTGTCGAATCTGGAATGGCTGTATATCGCGCGCTGCGAAAAACTGGCCCCGGGTCCGATCCCGTCCTGGATCGGGAATCTGACGAAGTTGAAGCTCATCCAGATCTACGGACACAATTTTACCGGCCAGTTGCCGGAATCCATCGGAAATTTGACCAACCTGGAGCATCTGGATATCAAATACTGCTCGCTGGACAGTACCGTTCCAGCTTCTTTCGGGAACCTGAGGAACCTCAAATTCCTCCGGATGTCCGAGAACGGCAACTTGCATGGACCGATCCCTGTGTCATTGTCCAATCTCCCGGAATGGTGGCGTCTCTGGCCCGGTGTCGTTTACGGGAACAGATTCTCCCAGCAGGACATCGTCGATTCCAACCTTCCTGCGCCGAAGGGGCAGAAACTGACTGCCAGTGACGGAAGCACCCTCGACCTGGATGCCGTCCTCTCCGGGAACAAATATACGTTGCTCCACGCGTGGGACATCGAATTCCCGAATTGTCTCGATTTCATGCAGACTCTCCGCAATTACTACAAGCAGTTGCCTTCCGGAGAATTGTCTGTCTTCGGATTGATGAGTTCCAATCAGCTGGAAAGCGCCCAGGCCCAGGAAGAATACAATCAGGCGAAGGGCATTTATGCCCAATATGACATTCCTTGGAAGCAGGTCTTTGACGAGGTTTATTCGTACAACCGTCCTTTCGGAGATGAGTATGGGGACTCCTGTTATCCCTACGGAAGCATCAATGAGGTGGTTCTGTTCAAGGGAGACAAGGTGGTCAGAACTTCCCTTGCGACGGGCATTCCCAACGACTGTCTCACGTATCTCGCGGATGAGTACGACCTGACGCTGAAGTTCTACGAGTCCACGGACTACTCCCAGGATGGGAAGGTGGAGATGCTCCAGACTGCCAAGGAAGGGAACGGAATCGACCTGGTCGTGATGGGTGACGGTTTTTCCGACCGGCTGATCGCCGACGGAACCTACCGAAAGACCATGGTCGATGCGATGGAGGGCTTCTTCTCGGTAGAGCCGTTCGCCTCGTTCCGGAACCTGTTCAATGTCTATATGGTCACGGCCGTGTCCAAGAACGAGGAATTCTCCATCGGCACCGAAACGGCCTTGGCGGGTTACTTCAACGCGACGGGGACTGTGTGTAACGGTTCGATTGCCACCGTCCAGGAATATGCGCGGAAGGCTGTAGACGAGACTCGCCTCCAGAATGCGACCTGCCTGGCCATTCTCAACAAGGAGATGCCGGCCGGATATGCCTATATGCTCGATCCGGAAGCGGTGAACGATTACGGCTGCGGTACCGGTATCGCCTTCGTAGCCCTCGGAGCTGGCTCGTTCATCGGTTTCGGCGACAATACCATGGCCGAGATCATCCACCATGAGGGCGGCGGCCACGCCTTCGGCAAACTGGCCGACGAATACTACTACGATTTCAACGGGCCGGTGTCCCAGGATGGTCTGGATTACCTGCACCAGGTGGAGAAATACGGCTGGTACAAGAACATCGACAGCGAATCCTCCCCGACGGCCGTCAAGTGGGCGAAGTTCCTCGCCGATCCGCGCTACGCCGGAGAACACCTCGGTGTGTACGAAGGTGCGGCCCTGTGCATCTCCGGCCTGTACCGCCCGACCGAGGACAGTATCATGTTCACGAACAAGGGCCAGTACAACGCCCCGTCTCGCGAAGCCATCTACTACCGTATCCACAAGCTGGCCTACGGAGCCTCCTGGAAATACGACTACGAGACCTTCGTCTCCTGGGACGCGAAGAACCGGTAAAAGTGAATGGGTATCTTGGATCCTACAGCTGCCGCTGGCTGGCTGTGGGATCCAGGCCGGCCGGCGGGCAGTAGATCCGGATCGTCAGGCCGCCGGCGCTGAAGTCGAGCTGGCCGAGGAGGGTGGCTGTGTTCAGGAAGGAGAGGGCCTCGCTGTCCGTGACGATGAACGGGTGCGTGAAGGGCTCGCGCATGTCGCCGTTGTTCTCGATGAAAATGTGGCAGTCGGCTCCGGTCAGGTCCTTGCCCACCAGCATGTAGCGGGCGGACAGCGTCCGGCCGGAAGGCTTGCCCACCTGGGTGTCGACCCCGGTCGGGAGCACCTCGCCCTTGAAATTGGCGCAGTCCACGCTGCCGGCGAAGGGAATCATGGTCACGGACACGGAATCGGCCATCACGGTCTGGGCGCCTTTGATGTCGATCTGGATGGTGAGCACTTCCTGGTAGCCGGGAGGGACTTCCGGCCTACGGAGAGGACCCTGGGCGAGGGCGCAAGCGCACAGCGCGGCGAGCGCAAGAGAAACAATCAGTCTTTTCATAATCTTGGATTTTATTCCGGCAGGTCGGCGAGCTTGAGGAACGCGGCACGGAGGGAGCGCACCTTGCCGTCGGCGAATTCGACCTCGAAGGTGGTCCAGTCCTTATTCGCGGCGCGGATGACACCCTCGCCGAAGACGGTGTGTGTTATGGTGTCGCCGATGTGGAAGGGACTCTTGAGTTCCGCCCGTTCCTCGGTGAAATCGACACTGTCTAGGTCGATGGGGCGGTGCGGGTCGAATTCCTCGTCCAGGACATGGATGAGGTTCCGGGTGCCGCGCCAGAGCTCTTCGGGGATAAAGCCTTCGGTGACAACCATTTCCCGCTTGATTTCCGCGAGGAAGCGGGAGGGGTACTTGTTCATCTTCGTCGACAGGTTGAAGCCTTCCGACTCGGTGAGGAACAGCGCCTTCTCGGCGCGGGTGACGGCGACATACATGAGCCTGCGCTCCTCTTCCTCGCCGTTCTTTTTGTATTCCCGGATGGTCCTGAGGTTCGGGAACACGCCCTCGGACAGGCCGATGATGAAGACGTACGGGAACTCGAGTCCCTTCGCCTGGTGGATGGTCATCAACTTGAGGGTGGGGACGTCCTTGCGGTGGTCGTCGTTCGTGTACAGGGCGATGTCCTGCAGGTAGTCGGCGAGGGTGGACTCGTCCGGGGTGCGGACGGATTCGTAGAAGCGGATGGAGGAAAGGAGCTCGTCCAGGTTCTCCAGCCGGTCTTCGTCCTGGTCCTCGCGGATGTCCTGCTTGAGGCCGGAGCGGTCCAGCAGGCGGTTCAGGAGATCGCTCACGCGATGCTCCAGCGCATAGGCCTTGGCGTCCTCGACGAGGTCGACAAAGGCCTGGGCCGTCGGTTTTCCGTAGCCGTCGCGGATCTGGAGGGCGCTGAAGAGGGAGACGCCGTCGCGGTCCGCATCGGCCCTTAAAGTGTCCAGGAACTTCTTGCCGAGCTTGCGGGAGGGGACGTTGACGATGCGCTCGAACGCGAGGTCGTCGTCCTGGTTGCTGACGAGGCGGAGGTAGGAGAGGGCGTCCTTGATCTCCCTTCTTTCGAAGAAGCGGGTGCCGCCCCACACGGTGTATTCCAGGCGGGCGTTCAGGAGCGCCTGCTCCAGTGCGCGGGACTGGTAGGTGCTGCGGTACAGGATCGCGATGTCATTGACCTTGGCGTCGTGGGCGAGAAGCGTCTTGATCTGCGCGACGATCCAGTCCATCTCCTCCTTCTCGGACTTGCCGTGGTAGTGGATGACCGCGCGGCCTTCGGCCTTCCGGGTGAAGAGGTCCTTCGGGATGCGGTTCTTGTTGTGGGAGATGACCGAGTTGGCGACGTCCAGGATCTTCGGGGTGGAGCGGTAGTTCTCGTCCAGGATGACGGTATGGTCGGCCGCGAACTGAACGAAGAGGTCCGGCCGCGCGCCGCGCCATTCGTAGATGGCCTGGTCCGGGTCGCCCACGATGAAGAGATTGCGGTGCTTCGCCGCGAGCCGCTCCACGAGGTCCCAGTCGTCCAGGTTGCAGTCCTGCGCCTCGTCCACCATGATGTAGTTCAGCGTGTTCTGCCACCATTCGCAGGCCTCCGGGAAGCGGTCCAGGATGTATTTTGTGACGTTGATGAGGTCGTCGAAGTCGAGGGCGTAGTTCTTCATCTGCCGGCTCACGTAGCCCGCGAGGCGGTTGCCCTTCCGCATCTCGTCGGTGATCTTCGCCCCCGGGAGCATGAAGGCCGGGATGTACCCGTTCAGGGCCTTGTCGACCGAGACCATGTCCAGGAACTGCTTGACTGTCTTCTCGGTGCGCTTGAGGCCCATCTCGTCCATCGCCTGCTTAGCGATGGACTTGCAGTCCTCCTCGTCCAGGACGGTGAAGCCCTTGGGGAAGCCGAGGCGGTAGATCTCTTTCCGGAGGAACTTGACGCAGAAGCCGTGGATGGTGCACACGAAGTCGTTGTAGTCGCCGCTGTGGACCATGCCCGCGATGCGGGCGCGCATCTCCGCGGCCGCCTTGTTCGTGAAAGTGAGGCACAGGATGTTCGCCGGGTCGATGCCGAGGACATTGACCAGGTACGCGTACCGGTGGGTCAACGCCTTCGTCTTGCCCGTACCGGCCCCCGCCACGACGCGGATCCTGCCCTCCGTCGTGGTTACGGCCTCCTTCTGGCGGCTGTTCAGTCCCTCGAAAATATCGGTCATGTCGTCATTCCCGGCTTGACCGGGAATCTCTAGATCAGGTGGATCCCTTCCTCCTCCATCGCCTTCAGCGCCTCCACATGACCGGCGGCATCGACCCAGGCGAGGGCGTCCTTCAAGACATAGACCTGGAAGCCGTCCTTCAGGAGGTCCTCCGCGGTGTTGCGGACGCAGTATTCCGTCGCGATGCCGCAAACGAGGACGTTCTTGATGTCCAGGAGCTTCAAGACCTCGGCGAGGCTCTGCCCGGCGGCGTTCACGCCCTCGAAACCGCTGTACTGCTCCTTCGACGGATCCTCGCCCTTGAAGAAGGTCAGATCCTCCTTCACGTAGGGGAGGAGGGATTCATGGACATCGGCCCCATGGGTGCCCTGGACGCAGTGCGGCGGCCACGGACCGCCCTGCGCCGCAAAGGAGCAGTGGTCCGCGGGATGATGGTCCCGGATGAAAAGGATCGGGTACGTGGAAACGACCCCCGTCTCGTCGGCTTCCGTCCCGGCGGTAAGCTGGTCGATGGCCTGGAGCGTGCCTTCGATGGCGCCGTCGGCCCCCTGGCAGGCCATGGACCCATCGATGAAGTCGTAGAGCATGTCCACGACCACCAGGGCGCTGTCTTTCAGTTTCTTTGCCATGGCTAGTCGATTTCAAATTCACGGATCTGCTTCACCAGGTCGTCGATCAGGCGCATCTTGGTGTCGTAGAGGTCGTCGGAGATGTCCACCTTGTAGTAGTGCGGGTTGATGAGGCGGGACTCTGCGGGCGAGAAGTGGTGCAGGTTGTCCTTGAAGAAGGCCTTCTTCTGCATCAGGGTGTGCTGCGGGCATACGCGCTTGCCGTTCGCGATGGCCTGGTGCTGGAGCGGACGGGCCTCGTAGGTCCCGGCTTCGAAGGTCTTGTACTTGAAGGAGTCGTATTCGTCACGGACGGTGATGGTCTCGCCTTTCTGGATGGCGAGGTCCATCTTGTCCCCACGGAGGCAGGTTACATCGGCCTTGAACACGTAACCGTCGATCTTGTTGCCCTTGGAGGAGTCCAGGGCGCTGATTCGCCAGGTGATCTGGAAGCCCGGGTTGATGAGCTTGATCTTGTCCTCGGAGCGCTTCAGGACGGGCTGGTCGCCGATCTGCACGAGCTTGTACACGTTGCCGAAGCAGGGGGCGGCCTTGGAGGTGGCGATGGCGTCGCCCACGCCGTAGCTGTCGATGCAGGCGCCCTGACGCTCCAGGTCGGTGATCAGGTATTCGTCCAGGCTGTTGGTCGCGAAGATCTTGCACTTTTTCATCCCGTGTTCGTCCAGGATGTGGCGGACTTCCTGCGAGAGGTACGCCAGGTCGCCGCTGTCCAGCCTGATGCCATATCCACCGGGATAGCTGTCGTCGATGCCGTTCTCGCGGAAGGCGCGGATGGCGTTCTTGACGCCGCACTTGAGGGTGTCGTACGTGTCGATCAGGAGGATGATGTTCTCGCCCCGGTGCGTGCGGATGTAATCGCAGAAGGCCTGGTGCTCGCCCTCGACGGTGCTGCCGTAGGCGGTCACGAAGCTGTGCGCCATCGTGCCGGAGGAGGGGACGCCGTTCATCGCGCCGGTGAGGATGTTGGAGGAGGAGGCGCAGCCGGCGATCTGCGCGGCCTTGCCGCCGTACACGGCGGCCCAGGGGCCGTGCGCCCGCCGGGAACCGAACTCCGAAACGGGCTTGTCCGTGGCGCGGCACACGCGGGAGGCCTTGGTCGCGACGGCCATCTGGTGGTTCAGGATGCAAAGCATCGGGGTCTCCAGGACCTGCGCCTCGATCATGGGCGCGACGACGGTGACGATGGGCTGCGTCGGGAAGGCGATCTCACCTTCGCGCATGCAGTACACCGCGCCGGTGAACTTCATGGTGCTCAGATACTTGCGGAACTCCTTGTAGTCATCCCCGGGGAGGAACTTCTCATAGAATTCCTCCGGCTCGGTACCCAGTTTCTGGATCATCTGGATGATCTCCTCGGTGCCGCTCACCACGGCCCAGTTGTTGTTCTCCGGGGCCTTCCGGTAAAACAGGTTGAAGGTGGCGATTTCCTTGTCCTTTCCGCATTCCAGGTACGACTTTCCCATCGTGTACTGGTACTTGTCGGAGCAATAGGCAGTGTTCAGTTTGTCCATGGTGTTTGTGTTTGTAGATACCACCGGCCGGCGGCATCTACAAAGATAAGAAAAATACCGATAGGGTGTTACCGGAAGAGGATCACTTTCACGTACTCGTTCGTCAGGCCGCCGGAGCCCTTCTGGGAGTCGGCGATGAGGACGAGCGTGCGCCGGCCGTCCGGAAGGACGGGGCCGAGGCACATGCCTTCGAAGTTGGCGAGGTTCAAGGCGCTGGTGGTGAAGGAGCACAGGAGAGACTTGCGGAGGAGGCCGGCGGTGTCATGGACCGGATCCACGACATAGATGTGCGTGTCCGTAAAGGCTCCTTGAAACTTCTCCCAGAGGCTTCCTTGAGGTACATAGACTTCCCGCTCCATCACGAGTAAGCGGCCGTCGTCCAGGGCGGTAAGGGCCGGGACGCCAAAGACGTAGGCGACGGTGTTCCTGCCGGTTCGCGCCGGCTCTCCCATCTGGTAGAAATAGCGTCTGGAGGGCTTCCCTTCGCGGTCGAAGCTCTGCAGGCGGAGGATCCGGGGGAGGAAGGTGTCGGCCTTCAGCGGCGCTTCCGTCGTGGTCCAGAACAGGCCGGTGTTCTCGTTGTAGGTGAGGGCTTCGAAACCCTGGTTATCCACGATTCCCTTCAGGTCTTTCGGCACCTGCAGGCTGGTTCCGGCGTCATTCCCGTTGAGGTCGTAGCCGCGGAGTTCCTGGTCCTTCTCGGAAGATACGTACAGCCGGTTTTCGGAGGGGACGAAGGCGATGCCCTCGGTGTCCCGGGCCTTGCCGCCGGCCGCCGCCGTTCCGGGGGCGACCTGCCTCAGGACCGTGCCGACATTGCCGTCCGCGTCGATGGGAATCGCGAACCGCAGGATGCCGCCCCCCTTCAGGTTGTCGTCCACGACCGCATACTGGTTCCCGCCCAGCCAGGTGATGCCTGAGTACTCGCCGGGGTCGATGTCCAGGAGCGTCGCGGGTCGGGGCGTGGCCCTCAAGCCCAGGTCCGGCGCTTCCGGCGGGAGGAGGGTGGCGTCCCACCGGTATGCGATGCCGGGCTGCATGTCCTTGCCGGGGAGGCGGGCGGACCAGAGGCGGCCGTCCGGCGACTCGGCGACGGCGGCTACCGCCGCGAGGACGCCCGGCTCCTTCGCCATCCACAGGACCAGCGGTCCCGGTTCCGTTACCGGGAGGGTCCGGACTTCGCCTACGACGGGGACCAGCAGGATCCGGTCAACGCCAGACGGCAGACCGTCCAGCTGCATCCGGACAAAAGCGCCGGCATGCCGGACAGTGAAGAGCGAGTCGCTCTTCTCCGTGACCGTGGTGTCCGTCACGAAGCGGTCCTGCGCGAACAGGCTGTCGGCCACCGCATCGCCCTCCACGGGCGTCCCGTCCTCGAACCGGACGGGCTCGTGGACGACCGTTCCCTTCGGCTGCGCGCTGCAGCTGAAGGCCGTGAAACTTGCGAGGAGGAGACTGAGCAGGGTCCTTTTCATCGTACCGTCATTTGCTTGCAAAGATAAGAATAATTACTTTTGCATTATGTCACTGGAATCCTTGTTTGAACAGTATACCGGGTCGGCGCCCGTGGCCAGCGTGGCGCTCACCGGGTCGGCCTCGCACCGGCGGTACTACCGCCTGACGGGGGCCGACGGACGGACGCTCATCGGCGTGGAAGGCACCGACGCCGACGAGAACCGCGCCTTCCTCACCATCGACCGTCACTTCGCCGCCAAGGGAATCCATGTCCCGACGGTGGTCGCTGTCGATGGCCTCTGCTACCTGCAGGAGGACCTGGGCACAACCGTCCTGTACGACGCGCTCGCCGCCGGCCGTGCCTCGGGGAACTACGGGCCGGATGAGGTCGCGCTGCTGCGCAAGACTCTCGCCGCCCTCCCGAAGATCCAGGTCGAAGGCGCCCGCGGGCTGGATTTCTCGGTGTGCTATCCGCAGCCGTCCTTCGATGCCCGGATGGTGGACTTCGACCTGAACTATTTCAAGTACGACTTCTTGAAACTCGTCGGCGTGGAGTTCAACGAGGTTCTCCTTCAGGACGACTTCGACCGCCTGAAGGCGGACCTCCTGGCCGAACCTTCCGACACCTTCCTGTATCGGGATTTCAACGCCCGGAATGTGATGCTCGTGGACGGAGAACCCTATTTCATCGACTTCCAGGGCGGCCGCCGCGGCCCGGTCTATTACGACGTGGCCTCCTTCCTCTGGCAGGCCCGCGCCAAATACCCGGAAACCCTGCGCGAAGAGCTGCTGCAGGTCTATCTGGACGCGCTCCGCGCCTATGGGCCCGTGGACGAAACCCACTTCCGGCAGCGCCTCCGCCTCTTCATCCTCTTCCGGATGCTCCAGGTCCTGGGCTGCTACGGCTACCGCGGCCTCTGGGAAGGCAACAAAGCCTTCTCCTCCAGCATCCCCCCGGCCCTGTCGATCGTCCAGTCCCTCCTGCCGTTCAACGACTATCCCTACCTCTCCGAGGTCTTGTCGAATCTTTGCAGGGGCGCCCTTTCTCCGGAGGGGGTATTCTTTTCCAAACCCTCCGCAATCAAAGATTGCTCCGTCCCTCCCACCGCAAGCGGCGGGCCCCTCCCTCTAATGTGCCCGAGGGTGGGCACAGGTTTGGGAAAGAATACCCCCTCCTCCGGGTCGTCCCTGACCGTGACGGTGTACAGTTTTTCCTTCAAGAAGGGCATCCCCGAGGATACGTCCGGGAATGGGGGAGGGTATGTGTTCGATTGCCGGAGCGTTCACAATCCGGGGAAGTATGAGCGGTTCAAGCAGTTGACCGGTCTGGATGAACCCGTCATTCAGTTCCTGGAGGAGGACGGTGAGATCCTCCGCTTCCTGGACCACGTCTATGCCCTGGTCGATGCGCACGTGGAGCGCTTCCTCGAGCGCGGTTTCACGCACCTGCAGGTCAGCTTCGGCTGCACCGGCGGCCAGCACCGTTCCGCCTACAGCGCCCAGCATCTCGCCGAGCACCTGGTCGCTAAATATCCCGTCCGCGTGCACCTCATCCACCGCGAGCGGGGCATCGAACGCTGGTTGCCGTCCCACTCAAGTTGCTGTGACTGAGATGAAAGCGATGATCTTTGCCGCGGGGCTGGGGACCCGCCTGAAACCCATCACGGACACGATGCCGAAGGCGCTCGTGCCCGTGTGCGGGCAGCCGTTGCTGTACCACGTTATCACCAAGCTCGTCGCGGCGGGGTATGACGACCTCGTGGTGAATGTCCATCACTTCCCGGACCAGATCATCCATTACCTCCACTCCCACGACTTCGGAGCTCGCATCGCCGTTTCTGACGAGCGCGACTTCCTGCGGGAGACGGGCGGGGGGATTCGCTATGCGGCTCCGCTCCTGGGAAGCGAGCCCTTCCTCGTCCATAACGTGGACATTGTCAGCAACTTGGACCTCCAATGGCTGCGGGAGCAGCACCGGGAAGGGGCGCTGGCGACACTGGTGGTGAGCGAGCGGAAGACGCAGCGGTATTTTCTGTTTGATGAGGACCACCGGCTGAAAGGATGGACCAACATGGCGACGGGGGAGGTCCGCAGCCCGTTCCCGGACATCGACCCGGACCGGTGCCGCAAGCTCGCCTTCGCCGGCATCCACCTGATGTCGCCGGCTATCTTCGCCGCCTTCGACAAGTACGGTTTCGGCGACCGCTTCTCCATCGTGGACTTCTACCTCAAGGCTTGCGCCGACTATCCCATCTATGCCGCCGTCCCGCCGGATTTCCAGCTGGTCGATGTAGGCAAGTTCGATGCGCTTCCCGAAGCGGAAGCCACCTGTCGCCGTTTACTGCCGTAGAATGTAAAGAATTGATTGATTGCTCATTGAAAAAAGTGTTCTGGGTTTCTTTCCCCAAAACACTTTTCGTAAATCAATGGTAAACAGGCGTTTCCATTCAACGCCTGGTCCAGGCTACTCGGCAGGTACGGCAGGGTCTTCGTCCGCGGGCTGTTCCTCGGAGGCGGGAGCCTCATCTGTAGGCTGGGGCGCGTCAGCGACCGCCTCGGTGGCGACGGTCTCGTCGGCCGGCGGGATGCGGTCGATGTTGCCCCAGGGGTTCTCGACCCGGATGCGGGAGAAGGCCCATAGGCAGGCGGCGAGGATGATGCAGCTCAGGGCGAAGACCAAGTAGTAGGTGCTCTTGTCCATCATGTCGATCATATACTCATAGTCCTTCAGGCTCTCGATATTGGAGAGGATGACGGAGGTGCCGTTGTTCACGAAGTGGATGATCATCGTGAGGATCAGGGAGCCGGTCTTGTAGTAGACGTAGCCCATCACCAGGCCGATCAGGAAGGCGTTCAGGGCCTGCCAGGGGTTTGCGTGGATAACGGCGAAGAACAGGGCCGACACGACGATGGCCCAGCCGGGCTTCATCTTCGTGAGCAGACCGCGGAGCACCATACCCCGGCACAGCCATTCCTCGAAAATCGGGGCGAAGATGGCCACCGTCAGGAAGGAGGACCAGAGCGGACCACCAGTCATCTGCTTCATCAACTCCTCGAACAGTTCGTAGAATTGGGCCAGGACGGAGGACTTGTTCGTGAGCTGCATGTTCCAGTAGTTGGGCAGGTCGAACGCGAACATGCAGGCGAAAGTCATTACGACGGTGATGAGGATCAGGAGGCCCAGGCCGTAGGGGCTGAAGTGCTTGTTATCCAGCACATAGCCCGGGTCGAACACCATGTTCTTGCGGCTTTGGTTCGCCGCATAGACCATCGCGGGAAGGAACTGGAGCGGATACAGGACGATCATCCCGTAGTCCAGGATGGCCTGCTGGGACATGAACAGTCCCAGGATGAGTTGGACGATGCCGCCCAGCAGGCCGCCCAGGAGGAACCAGCCGATGAAGCCGAACATCCCCTTGATGCCGGGCACGTACCAGGCGTGGCCCGAATAGAGGTCATAATCCTTGACCTTGCGTGCTGAAATAGCCATATCAATACAGGGGGCTGGGATAGACACCTTCTTCCACGAGGGACGCGAACTTGGCGACGACGCCGGGGCGGTCCTCCTTGAAGGTCACGCCGAACCAGTGGGACGGGGTGGAGAGTACCTCGCAGGTACCTTGGCCGGTCTTGACGATGCAGTCCACGGCAAAGGGGATGTAGTACTCTTTCTTGAGCTCGTTGGCATTGACCTCCAGGAACTGCTCGAAGATGGCCTCGCTCTTGGCGAAGTAATCGGGGGTGAACCCCCACATGTTCATCGAGCACAGCGCCTTGGCGTCCAGGGCGACATGCTCTTCGCCGGTGACCGAGTTGTTGCCATACACCACGCCGTCGGCCTCCAGGCCGATCTGCAGGTGCTCGGCGATGTCGGTGAGGTTGCCGGCCTTGTCATAGGCGCAGATGCCGCGGGAAACAGTGCCGTTCTCGGACAGGGTGTTGTCCAGTTCGAAACCGACGATGCAGTACTGGCCGGTCGTCTCCGCGTGGGCGCGGCACCAGTCACCGAGGATGCGGAAGGATTCCTTGCCATAGAAGTCGTCCCCGTTGATGACGGCGAACGGCTCATGGATGACATCCTTCGCCATCAGGACGGCGTGGGCGGTGCCCCAAGGCTTGACACGCTCGGGATTGAGCGGGAAGCGGGCGGGAATCTTGTTCAGCTCCTGGGTGACGAAGACGAACTCGAGGGGTTCCCCGTCGACGGTCTTGACCCCGGCGTACTTGGCCTGGACGGCCTTTTCCATATCGGCCTTGAAGGACTCGCGGACGATGTAGACGACCTTGCCGAAGCCGGCTTCCACGGCGTCGTGGATGGAGTAGTCGATGATGGTCTCGCCATGGGGGCCGAGGCCGTCCATCTGCTTGAGCCCGCCATAGCGGCTGCCCATGCCGGCGGCGAGGACGAGAAGGGTAGGTTTCATAGCTTATACGATTTTTAAATTTGTTGTCACGTAATTCATGCAAATTTACTAATTTCGCAGAAAAGTCGGAAACCTATCCCCGGATTTATGGCAGACAAGAAACAGAAGGGCAGCCTCCTGACGCGGAGCGACCACAACTACTTCCTCCCGTTCGTGATCATCATCACGGCGGTGGCAGCGCTGTGGCTGCTGTTCTTCTCGCACAGCAGCGTCCTGAACTGGGTCCGCGCGAACTGGGAGATCCAGCGCCAGGAGCGTCAGATGGACCAGCTCCGCCGCGACATCGACGCGATGGACGCGGAGATCCGGTCCCTCACGAACAGCCGGGATTCCCTGGAAAAGTTCGCCCGGGAAACCTACCACTTCGCGGCCCCGGGCGACGATGTCTACATCATCGAGTAAATAGCCACCGTGCGGCGCGCTTCGGCGACGTCGTGCACGCGGAGCCAGGTGGCGCCGCGCTGGAGCGCCAACAGATGCGCGACCTGCGTTGCGGGGAGCGACTCTTCGGGCGTGATGCCGAACCGCTTGTAGATCATGCTTTTACGGGAGACGCCCACCAGGATGGGCCTTTGCAGGACCTGCAGGAGGTCCAGTTCTTCCAGCAAGGTCCAGTTCTGTTCCACCGTCTTGGCGAAGCCGAAGCCCGGGTCCAGGATCCAGTCCGTCACGCCGGCCTTCGCGGCGCGCTTCGCAAATGCCTTGAAATAGCGCAGGACTTCCGCCGTCACCCCGTGCGGATAGTCGGTCATCGACTGCATCGTTTCCGGCGTTCCGCGCAGGTGCATGGCGATGTAGGGGAGGCCGAGCCGGCCCACAAGCGGCAGCATTCCCGCGTCGTAGGCGCCGGCCGATATGTCGTTGACCAAAAACGGACCGATGAGGTCGTACGTCCGTTCCACGACGGATGACCAGTAGGTGTCGATGGAAACGCGCGCGTCCGGAAACTCCCGCCGGAGGGCCTGCAGGGCCGGTTCCAGCCGCCGCCACTCCTCGTCCGCCCCGACGGGCTGCGCCCCGGGCCGGGTGGAACAGGCGCCGACGTCGATCCAGTCGGCCCCTTCCGCGAGCATCGTCCCGACGCGCCGGAGGAAAGCGTCCGGTTCCTGCGCCCGGCTCGCCGCGTAGTACGAGTCGTCCGTGAGGTTTACGATGCCGAGGAGATTGATTTTCGGTTTCATAACGCAAAAATAGTTATATTTGTGAGATTAAACGAAAAATCATGCTCATCGTGTTGGAGGGCCTGGACGGGGCGGGGAAGTCCACCCAGGTCAAGAAACTGAAGGAATACCTCACCGAGCGCTGCGGGGCGCTGGAGTACATCCACTTCCCGCGGTACGACGCCCCGGTGTACGGCGACCTCATCGGCCGTTTCCTCAAGGGGGAGTTCGGCAGCATCGAGGCCGTCCACCCGCAGCTCGTGGCCCTGCTCTTCGCGGAGGACCGGCATCGGGCGGCGCCGATGATGCGGGAGGCCCTGGAGGCCGGCAAGGTCGTCCTCCTGGACCGCTATGTCTATTCCAACATCGCCTACCAGTGCGCGAAACTTCCCCAGGGAGCCGAACGGACCCGCCTGCGCAACTGGATCTTCGACACGGAGTATGGCGATTTCGACCTGCCGGAACCGGACCTGAACCTTTTCCTGGACGTTCCCATCGGCTTTGTGGAAAAGAGCTTGGCGGCGCACCGCGAAGGCGATGACCGCTCCTACCTGCACGGCAGCCAGGACATCCACGAGGCGGACATCCGCTTCCAGGTGGCGGTCCGGGACATGTACCGCGCCGAGGCCGCCCGCGATGCGCATTTCCTGCGCATTGACTGCGGCGACGCCGAAGGCCGGATGCTCCCCCCGGACGACATTTTCGCCAAAGTCCGCGCGGCCGTCGACCCTTATCTCGTATGAAAAAGGCACATCATAGAATCCGGCGTTTTTGCGCCATCCTGATCGGCCTGGTGTTCCTCGCTTCGGGCCTGCTGAAACTGCTGGACCCGGTGGGTACCGGCCTCATCGTCAGCGAATACTTCAAGTTTTTCCACCTGGGATTCCTGCAAGGGACCGCAAAGGCCCTGGGCATGGCCCTTTCCCTCGTGGAGGCCGCCACGGGCGCGGCGTTGATCAGCGGCGTCTTCCGCAAGACGACGGCGGTCATCACCTCCCTCCTGGTGGTCTTCTTCACCATCATCACCCTGATCCTCTGGATCGCGAAGCCGGAGATGGACTGCGGCTGCTTCGGCGAGGCCATCCACCTCTCCCATGGGCAGACGCTCCTGAAGAACCTCGTCCTGCTGGCCCTGGCCGCCATCGCCTTCCTCCCGTTCCAGAACTTCGGCGTGCCCCGGAAGGGGAAGTACGTGGCCTTCTTCCTGGCCGTTCCTTCGCTCGTCTTCGCGCTCTGCCACAACGCCAGGCACTTGCCGATGATCGACTTCACGGAGTTCGCCCCCGGCACGGAGCTCTTCGCCTCCCTGGACAACGACTACCAGGAGATGGACGGCAAGGTCCCGACCTTCATCTACGAGCGGAACGGGCAGCGCGGGTCCTTCACCCTGGATGCCCTGCCGGATTCCACCTGGACCTTCGTCGGCGTGGACACCCTCAGCCGCAGCGGGATGTACAAGAACGCCTCCAAGCCGGTCCTTTCCTTCCGCGACGCGGACGGCGAGTACCAGGATGAACTGGCCGTTCTCGGGAAAGTGATGGTTTTCTCCGTGTATGACCCGGAGGATGCCGATTGGGACCGTATCCGCACGCAGGCCGCCGAGGCGCGCGTCTGCGGCGCCACGCCCCTCATTCTCGCCGTTTCCGGCGAGTATACGCCGGAGGATGTGTATCTGGCTGACTATAAACCCCTCATCACGCTGAACCGCGCCAACGGAGGCGCGACCTACTTCAACGACGGGGAACTGATCTCGAAATGGAGCCCCCGCGACGTTCCCGAAGCGGAGGAACTCAAGAACCTGCTCGACCGCGAGCCCGTGGGCCTCTCCACCGATTTCATCACCGGACGCCGCATCCGGGCGCAGGGTTTCACGCTCTACCTGCTGGCCCTGCTTCTCCTTCTATAATACAAAGAAACGCCCGCTTTCGAGCGGGCGTTTTCGTCCAAAGGCGGGTCCTGTTTACAGGCTCCGCTTGATTTCCACGACCGTGAAGGCCTCGATGATATCCCCGATGTGGATGTCATTGAAACGCTCGAGGCCGCAGCCGCACTCGAAGCCGGTGGCAACTTCCTTGGCGTCGTCCTTGCCGCGCTGGAGCGAGGCGAGGGCGCCGGTGTACACCACGATGCCGTCGCGGATGAGGCGCACCTGGGCCTTGGCCGTGAGCTTGCCTTCCTTGACCTGGCAGCCGGCAATGGTGCCGACCTTGGAGATCTTGAAGGTCTGCTTGACCTCGGCAGTGGCGGTGACCTCTTCCTTCTTCTCCGGCTCGAGCATACCCTCGATACCTTCCTTGACTTCGTTGATACAGTCGTAGATGACGGAGTAGAGGCGGATTTCGATGCCCTCCTTCTCCGCGGCGCGGCGCGCTTCGGCGGAAGGACGGACCTGGAAGCCGATGATCACGGCGTCGGAGGCCTCGGCCAGCAGGACGTCGCTCTCGGAGATGGCGCCCACGGCCTTGTGGATCACGTTCACGCGCACTTCCTCGGTGCTGAGCTTGATGAGGGAGTCGGACAGGGCTTCGACGGAACCGTCCACGTCGCCCTTGACGATGATGTTGAGTTCCTTGAAGTTGCCGATCGCGATGCGGCGGCCGATCTCCTCGAGGGTGAGGTGCTTCTGGGTCTTGATGCCCTGGATGCGGATGAGCTGCTCGCGGCGGTTGGCGATGGATTTCGCTTCCTTCTCGTCGGTCATCACGTTGAACTTCTCACCGGCGGCGGGCGCGCCGTTCAGGCCCAGGATGGACACCGGCGTGGAAGGGCCGGCTTCCTGGACTTTCTGTCCGCGCTCGTTGAACATCGCCTTGACGCGGCCGTAGTAGCTGCCGGAGATGATCACGTCGCCGACGTGCATCGTGCCGTCCTGCACGAGGACGGTGGCGAGGTAGCCGCGGCCCTTGTCCAGGGAGGACTCGATGACGGCACCGCTGCCGAGCTTGTTCGGATTGGCCTTCAGTTCCAGGAGGTCGGTCTCGAAGAGGACCTTCTCCAGGAGTTTGTCCACGTTGATGCCCTTCTTGGCGGAGATCTCCTGGCACTGGTACTTGCCGCCCCAGTCTTCCACGAGGATGTTCATCTCGGAGAGCTGGCGGCGGATGGTGTCGGGATTCGCGCCGGGCTTGTCGATCTTGTTGATCGCGAACACCATCGGGACGCCGGCGGCCTGCGCGTGGGCGATGGCCTCCTTGGTCTGGGGCATCACGGCGTCGTCGGCCGCGACGATGATGATCGCGAGGTCGGTCATCTGGGCGCCGCGGGCGCGCATCGCGGTGAAGGCCTCGTGGCCCGGGGTGTCCAGGAAGGTGATGCGGCGGCCGCTGTCCAGCTTCACGCTGTACGCGCCGATGTGCTGGGTGATGCCGCCCGCCTCACCGGCGATGACATTCGTGTTGCGGATGTTGTCCAGGAGGGAGGTCTTACCGTGGTCGACGTGACCCATCACGGTGATCACCGGGGGACGCTCGACGAGGTCTTCCTCCTTGTCCGGCTCCTGCTGCTCGATTTCCTCGGTGAGCTCGGCGGTGACGAATTCCACCTTGTAGCCGAACTCCTCGGCCACCAGGACGAGGGTCTCGGCGTCCAGGCGCTGGTTGATGGACACCATCATGCCGAGGGACATGCAGGCGCCGATGACCTTCACCACGGGGGTGTTGTTCATCAGGGTGGCGAGGTCGTTGACCGTCACGAACTCGGTGACTTTCAGCACCTTGTTCTCGGCCATCGCTTGCTCCATCTCCTCCTGCGAGCGGATGGCGGCCAGTTCGCGCTTCTCCTTGCGGTGCTTCGCGCCGAAGTTGTTCTTGGTCTCGTTCATCCGCGCGTAGGTCTCCTTGACCTGCTTCTGGATCTCCTTCTGCATCTCCTCCTGCTCGGCCTCGGTGAGGACCGGCTTGGAGAAGCGGTCGTTGCCGCGCTTGCGGCCCTTGCCGGCGGCGGCAGGCTGCTGCTTGTTGCCGCCCTTGTTGGGCTCGCCCTTCTTCGGCGTCTTGTCGGCCTGCACCTTGGTGACGTCCACCTTCTGGGAACCGCCGCCCTTGATGCGCTCGCGCTTCTTGCCCTTCTTCGGGTCGAACTGGGTGAGGTCGATCTTGCCGACGACCTTGAGCTGGCTGGCGGGCTGGGCCGGGGCTTCCGGGGCGGGAGTTTCCGCTGGGGTCTGGGCGGAAGGGGTCTCCTCGACGGGGGCGGCAGGCTCAGGCTCTGCGACAGGCTCTTCGGCCGGCTTCTCTTCCGGCTCGGACGCAACGACAGGCTCGGGTTCGACAACCGGCTCCGGCTCCGGCTCCACGACCGGCTCGGGCTCGGGTTCGGGTTCCGGTTCGGGCTCGACGACCGGTTCCGGCTCCACGACGGGTTCCGGTTCGGGTTCGACGACGGGCTCCGGCTCCACGACCGGCTCGGGTTCGGGCTCGACGACGGGTTCCGGCTCCGGTTCCTTCACCGGCTCCGGCTCCACGGTGGCGCGGGACAGGTTGTTGCTCTTGATCACGGTGACGCGCTCCGGCTCGTACTCGTCCTCCTCCTCGCGGGAGCCGGACGGACGGCGGGAGGCCTTGTCCAGGATCTCGGTGAGCTTCACGTCCACCTTCTCGGCGGCTTCCTTGAGCTCGAGGTCCTTGCCGAACTTCTTGTGCAGCTCGGGCAGGAACTCGTCGGACACCTTCAGGTTCGGGTTGGCATTCTCGATGCCGGCCCCCTTCGAGTTCAGGAAGTCCACGAGCGTATCCAGCCCGATGTTGAATTGCTTGATAAGTTTGTTCAGTCTGATTTCTGCCATATAGTAACCCCAGTTTTGTCAGTTTATTCTTCCTCGAATTCGGACTTCAGGATGGAGAAGACCTCTTCCACGGTCTCGTCCTCCAGGTCGGCGCGGCTGGCGATGTCGGCCGGCGCGAGGGCGAGGACGCTCTTCGCGGTGTCGCAGCCGATGGCCTGCAGGCGCTCGATGACCCACGGGTCGATCACGTCGGTGAACTCGCTCAGGAGGACGTCTTCCTCTTCGGCCTCGTCCTGCGGGAGTTCGCGCCAGACCTCGATCTCGCGGCCGACGAGCATGCCGGCGAGCTTGATGTTGCAGCCGCCCTTGCCGATGCCCTTCTTCACTTCCTCGGCCTGCATGTAGACCTTGATCTTGTCCTCGGGGCCTTCGCCCAGGTCGATGCGGGAGATGCGGGCCGGGTTGAGGGCGCGGGTGATCATGAGCTGCGTGTTCGCGGTCCACTGGATCACGTCGATGTTCTCGTTGCGGAGCTCGCGGACGATGCCCATGATGCGGGAACCCTTGACACCGATGCAGGCGCCGATCGGGTCGATGCGGTCGTCATAGGACTCCACGGCCACCTTGGCGCGCTCGCCCGGGATGCGGACCACCTTCTTCACGGTGATCAGGCCGTCGTAGATTTCCGGAACCTCCATCTCGAACAGCTTCTCGAGGAAGGAGTCGGTGGTGCGGGACAGGACGATATACGGCGTCGTGTTGTTCTTCATCTCCACGCTCTTGATGATGGCGCGGATGGTGTCGTTCTTCTTGAAGCGCTCGCCCGGGATCTGCTCGGACTTGGGCATGCGGAGCTCGTTGCCGTCCTCGTCGAGGATGAGGACCTCGTTCTTCCAGGTCTGGTACACCTCGCCGGTGAAGATCTCGCCCACCTTGCCGGAGTACTTCTTGAAGACATTGGCCTTCTCGATGTCCATGATCCGGCCCTGCAGGTTCTGGCGGATGTTCAGGATGCCGCGGCGGCCGAAGGAGGAAAGGCTGAGCTTGCGGGTGTAGGTGTCGCCGATCTCGTAGTCGTCGTCACCGGTCTCCTCGGCGATCTCGTCCACGGTGATCTCCGTGGCGGGATTCTCGACTTTCTCCACCACCTCGAAGTTCTGGTAGATCTCGCAGTCGCCCTTGTCCACGTTGATGATCACGTCGAAGTTGTCGGCGCTGCCGTAGGTCTTGGCGAGCTGGGTGAGGAACACATCCTTCAGGACACCGAGCATCACGGGACGGTCGATGCTCTTCTCTTCCTTGAAATCCTTGAACGCGTCGATCAAGGTGATTTCTTTTTCTTTGTCTTTTGCCATGGTGGTTATCTTGTATTATTTGAAATCGATGTAGGGGGTGACGGAATTGATCTCGGCGAGCGGGCAGGTTTCCTCGTGCTCCACCTTCTCCTTCTTTTTCTTGCCTTCCACGGCCTCCAGGGCGGTGTACTGCAGGGTGACGGCCTCCTCGGTCGCCGCCTTGAGGAGGGCGACGAGCCGGCGTCCGCCCTTGAACTTGACGTCCACCTTGGAGCCCACGGCCTTCAGGTACTGCTTGAGCACCTTGAAGGGCCGGTCCAGTCCGGCGGAGGAGACGGTGAGGGAGTAGTCCTCCACGTCCTGGTCGAACGCTTCGTGCACGACCTTGTCGATGGCGGCGCAGTCGTCCCAGTCCACGATGCCGTCCTCCTTCTCGAGGACGATTTCCACGTCGTTCATGGCGTTCACCGTGACGTCCACGATGAAGCACCCTCTTTCAGCGACCGCCGCTTCCACGGCCTGGATGATCTCTTCCTTTTTCATTTTTCCTTCCGTCATTCCCGACTTGACCGGGAATCTTATATAACAAAAAATAGGGGACCGTCCGTCCTCTATCTCATTCACGGCGGCAAAGATAGCAATTCTTTGCGGAATAACCAAATTTTCCTAACTTTGAACATCGTCCCGCCATGATTCCGTTCCGTTTTCATATCGCGATTCTCCTAGCCCTTTTAACAGCCGTCCCTATGTCCCGTTACCCCGAAAACCAGAAAGTGAGAAAGCCTGCCGTCGCCGGCTCCTTCTATCCCGCCTCCGCCCGAGAAATCAAGTCCATGGCCGGGCCTTGGCTGCATCCCGCCGCCGGGGGCGAAGCCCCGCAGGCGGTCATCGTCCCGCACGCCGGCTATGTGTTCAGCGGCGAAGTGGCCGCATCGGCCTTGAACTGCATCCCGCGGGGGCACGCGTACAAGCGGATTTTCCTGCTCGGGCCGAGCCACCGCGTGGCCTTTACCGGCGCGAGCGTGCAAACCGCCTGCGCCTTTGCCGAAACCCCGCTGGGGAAGGTTCCGGTCGATGTGGCCGTGGGCGAAGAACTCATCCGGGCGGGGGAGGGCGTGTTCACCTACCGGAGCGACGCGCACGACCGGGAGCACTGCCTGGAGGTTCAGCTGCCGCTGTTGCAACTGGCTTTGGGCGAGGTGCCGCCCATCGTCCCGATCGTCATCAGCACGGAGCGGCTCAGCGTACTGGAGCGGATCGCGGAGGTGCTGGAACCGTATTTCACGCCCGAAAACCTCTTTGTCATCAGCTCGGACTTCTCCCATTATCCGTCTTATGAGGATGCGAAGAAGTCGGATTTGTTCATGGCGGAAACCATCGTCTCGGGCGGGCTCAAGGAGTTCTTGAAGGCCCTCTCCGATGTCCACAAGCGGGGTTTCGTGGGCGAGGACACCGCGGCCTGCGGCGCCTGCGCCATCGCCGTCCTGCTGTCCCTGATGGACGGGCAGGGGAGGGACCGCTTCGCCGTGGATCACGTGATGTACCGGAACTCCGGCGATTCCGTCTATGGGGACAAGGACCGGGTGGTGGGGTATAATGCGCTTGCTGTCACGCGGCGGCCTTCGGCGCCTGCGGAGAACGACCATCTGTTCCATTTCACGGAGGCCGAAAAGCGGTCAATGCTCGCCGCCGCCCGGGCGTCCATCTATTCCGCGCTGCGGCTGGACCATGACATCGACGATACCCCTGTCGGCATTCTGAAAGAGAAGGGTTACGGCGTGTTTGTGACGCTGCATCTGGACGGCCGTCTGCGGGGCTGCATCGGCCGGTTCACCTCTTCCAGCACCCTGCATGCTACGATCCGGGAGATGGCCCGGAGCGCCGCGTTCTCCGACCCGCGCTTCCCGGCCCTGTCCCGCAGCGAGGCGCATAAAATCAAGATCGAGGTCTCCGTCCTTTCCCCGCTCAAGCGGATCCATTCCATCGACGAGTTCAAGCTGGGGCGCGACGGCATCTATATGATCAAGGGGCCGTACCACGGGACTTTCCTGCCGCAGGTCGCCACGGAAACGGGCTGGACCACGGAGGAATTCCTGGGCCATTGCGCCCGTGACAAGGCCGGCATCGGCTGGAATGGCTGGAAGGATGCCGAGCTGTACACCTACCAGACGGAGATTGTGGAGGAATGAAAGAGGCCCGGTTCTATATGCCGGTCGAGGGCGGCGTGGAGTGCCAACTCTGCCCCCACCACTGCCGGATCAAAGAAGGAGGCCGGGGCCGATGCCGCAGCCGTGAATGCCGAGGCGGGAAGCTATGGGCCCTGTCCTATGGCGTGCCCTGCGCCCTGGCCGTGGACCCGGTCGAAAAGAAGCCCCTGAACAACTTCCTGCCGGGAACCTGGTGCCTTTCCCTGAGTTGCACCGGCTGCAACCTTTCCTGCCGATGGTGCCAGAATAGCGACATTTCGCAGGTGGCGCCGGAGAGGGTGGATTGCACGGAGTTGTCGCCTCTGGAAGTGGTGGATTTGTGCGTCCGCCGTCGGCTTCCATCGATGGCCTATACCTATACGGAGCCTTTTACGTGGTGGGAGTACATGTATGATATGGCTGTGCTGGCGCACGAGCGCGGCTTGAAGAACATCCTGGTTTCGGCGGGGTTCGTGGAGAAGGAGCCTTTGCAGGAACTGCTGCCGTATCTGGATGCGGCGAACATCGACATCAAGGCGTTCGACGATGCGTTTTACCGCAGCTGGTGCGGGGCCAGGCTGGCGCCCGTACTTGAGAACATCCTGTCGATGGTTGCCGCCGGGGTACACGTGGAGATTACGAACCTGCTGATTCCGGGCCTGAACGATTCCGAGGAGCAGGTGCGGGCGCTTTGCGGTTGGATGGTGGAAAACGGCCTCCAGCACGTCCCTTTGCACTTCAGCCGCTACTTCCCGCGGTACAAGATGGCTTCTCCGGGGCCCACGCCGAAGCAATCTTTGGTCCGGGCACGCGAGGTGGCCTTGGCACTCGGAATCGAGACCGTATATCTGGGGAATGTGTAAGGTTTAATCCTTCTCCTCCAGCTTTTGTTCGATTTCCTTTTCCTGCTCGGGGGTGAGCTGGGAGGGGTCCAGGCCGTCGAAGGCCTTGTCCGCCTGGTCAAACACGCTTTCGGCGGCGGACGAGATGGTATCACCGAAGTTTTTCAGGGAGTTGATGAATTTCTTGAAGCCCATAGGGATATGCTCTTTTTCGCTAACGTTCGATCTTGACGAGCTCCAGCTCGAAGATCAGTGTGCTATGCGCCGGGATATCGTCCATCTTTAGGGCGCCGTAGCCCCATTTGGCGGGGATGTACACTTCCCATTTGTCGCCTTCGTGCATCCGCGTCAGGGCAATCTGCCAGCCCATGATGAGGTCCCCCACCATGAACAGCGCCGGCAGCGGCTGCCCCTCGGTGGTGTCGAAGACGGTACCGTCAATGAGACGGCCGGTGTAATGGACATAGACGATGCTGCGCGGGGTGGGTTTCTTGGTGCCGTGACCTTGTTCCAGCACCTTGTACAGTACGCCATTGTCCAGAACCACCATCCCTTCTTCCTGCGCCTTCACCTGCAGGAAGGCCTCATTGGCCTCCTTGTAGGCATTGTGTTTCTTGTTCCTTCTGTGCTGCATCGTCAGTTGCCTAGATTGACCTTTTCATACTTGTACCCGAGCCGGCCCAGCTCGATGGCCACCCCGATCTTGAACATCACTTCGACCGTCACGAGGAAGAACTGGTAGGCCTCCGCCGTCCCCGGCTCCGTGCACTCCCGCATCAGGAAATGGTAGGCATTGGCAGAGCAGGTTTGCATCGCCGGGACGCTGTGTTTGCGGTCCTTCAGGATGTTGTCGGTGATGTGGTCGTCCATATCGTCGAACCCCCGCTCGCCCTGGAAAAACGAGTAGGGGAAGTCCTGGTATTTCGCCCAATCCTTGTCCCAGAGGTATGCGATCGCCATCCCGAGATACCCCGCGCAGGCGAGGCAGTACTCCGGGTAGGCGTTGAAGTTCCGCACGGCGTCGCCGTAGAAGGCCGGCGCGAGGCGCATCCAGGCCTCGTCGATGTCCGGGGAGTCGAGGAGCGTCCCTTTTAGGAGGCCGCTGCCCGTGCAGGTCTCCAGGAGGTTGGCGGTGAGGTCGGACTTGTATTTATCGACGGTGTTTTTCTCGGTGGGCATGGTGGGTGGGTGTTACGGGCATGAAGATAGGGATTTTTGGCGGGAATGGCAATTGGGGGGGCGGTTAGCCAATTCATCTCTCCGTTCCCATCGCCCTGAGGGCTGTCAGGGTAAGGGGAATGGACAGGAGGAAAGCGCAGACATCAGATACGGTCTGTGCAATCTCTATCCCGAAGAACCCCAGGAGCGCTCGCCCTATGAAAAGGGCAGGGATAAAGAAAAGCCCCTGGCGGGCCGTGGCCATGATGACGGCCGGGATGGTCTTCCGGATATTCTGGAGGTACATGTTCGACATCACTACCATCCCAGTGAGCGGGAAGGAAAGGCATTGGTAACGGAGGATTCTCGTGCCAATGCGGATGACTTCAAGGTCATCGGCTCGGAAAACGCGAACGATACCCGGGGCGAAGATGAATCCCAGGATAGCGAGGATGAGACAATAGACCGTGGAGACGGTCAGGCTGTGGCGGAAAGCCGACCTCACCCTATCATAGCGACCCGCCCCATAATTGAATCCACAAACAGGTTGGAAGCCTTGCCCGTATCCTATCATTGCGGCTCCAGCCAACATGGCGATCCTGCTGACAACGGAAAAGGCCGCGACGGCTTCATCGCCGTAAGCGGCAGCTGTCTGGTTCAGGCAAATGGCGGCGACGCTCATCAATCCCTGCCGGGCCAGGGAAGGGAGGCCACCGGCGTTGATTTCCCGATAAGTATTCCAGGATGGACGGAAGTTTCCAAAGCGGATTCTGATACCCCCTTTCTTTCCGCAGATGGACAACATGATGGTGAAACTCACCGCCTGTGAGATGGCCGTCGCCAGACCGGCGCCCCGGATGCCCAGACCGAAGCCGAAAATCAGAATCGGGTCCAGGGCTACGTTGAGAACGGCTCCGGAAGCTATGCCGATCATGGACAGGAGGGCATTTCCCTGGTGCCGCATCTGGTTGTTCATCGTGAAGCAGCACATAATGAACGGCGTGCCCAAAAGGATGAAGCGGTAATAATCCTTGGCATAGGGGAGAATGGTATCCGTCGACCCGAAGAAGCGGAGCAGGGGATCCATCAGGAAGAAACCGGCAACGGCAATCAGGCAGCCCGTGATGAACGAAGAGAAGAAACCTACGGCAGCCATTCTTTCCGCCTCGTCCGTGTGGCGGCTCCCAAGCGCCCGGGAGATGAAATTCCCTGAGCCCTGACCGAAATAGAAAGCGATGGCCTGAATGAGGGCCATGTAGGAGAAGACGATGCCGAGGGCGGCCACGGACTGCGTATTGATCTGCCCTACGAAGAACGTGTCCGCCAGGTTGTAAATGCCGGAGACCAGCATGCTGATGATGGACGGAACGGCCAACGAGGACACGAGATGCCCTACAGGAGCCGTAGTCATCCGGATGAACTTCTCTTTCTGAAGGTCGGCGGTCATACACTTTTTCTCGTTGCAAAGGTACGCATTTTTGACGGACCTGTTGTTTTTCGGGGTAAACGCTACATCCCCGTCATGCCCGACCTGATCGGGCATCTCTCTCGCGAGCGCTGTAACTCCCCATCGGGGGCCAGTGCACTCCTGCGTCATGACGGATTTCAGCTATTCGCGTAGGCGGGAAGGCGCTTGACCGCCGAACTCGCTCAGTTAGTCCCGCAAGCGGGCCTAACTAGCGCTCAAACAAACGGCGTCATCCCGTTCCGGGACCGCGCCTTCCCGCCTGCTCACTAGCAGCTGAAATCCGAAATCCGCAGGAGCACACCAGCCCCCGACTATGACTTACAGCATAAAACTGTGAGGGATAGGCCCAGCAATCCACTCGGGTGCAGGACTCCGTTGGAATACTGTAAACAATTATATAACTTTGATTTTTGAAGTGTGTTGCACTTCTAATTAGAATTCACCAATAATGAGGAAATGTAATATGGATAGAATTGATTTTATTGAGCTAGCCCAATACTGCGTGAGTGTGTTTAAGGAGGAACACAACAGCAGTAGTAACCATTACGTGCGAACTCTTTATGCCTCGATTTCGGAAGATAACCAGGTTAAGTGCTCCATTACTCCTCATGTGTTAGATATGGCAAGCAAGTGCATTCTGGTTCATGAGCACTCCGAGTTGGCTATTTCAAATTTCTATAGATGGTATAAGGTACAGTATATAGACGAGAATGGTTGTGTTTTTGATGGGAACTTAGGTGGCGGTTATACCCTTAAGGTATATCCATACGGATCCTATTCAAACATGTGGATGGGGTTTCGCCTAAACAATACGGAGTTGTATTCATGCGAACCCCCTTTTGAAGACAAGATGGCCAAGATTTGGGCTTTATACCTGAAGCTTAAGGATATTAAATCAGAGAAAGAGGTAAAGTTTCTAGCCGATTTGTTTAGGAAAGACGAAAGAATATTTGAACTGGAAAAGGAAATCGATGGTTTCAAGTTTGAGAAACACCTTCTAGAACTAGAAAGAGACCAGTATCAAAATATGCTCAACGAGATAAAAGAGACGCTGAAAACGAAATAATCCAAATGATTGCACTTTTTTTGTAAGAATGCTTAAGAAATAAGTATATATTTGTGCGGCCGAGAAGGCGATTAGTTCTTTGAAATAGAGTTCTGAACACGGTTGAGTGTTAGACGGAGTCGCTAAACCGACTTTTTCTAGGCGGATGGCGGGCAACCGCCATTATTCCATCAACTCTCAATCTTTCACGCACCATGTCTCGGAACTTATCACCTTCAAGCGATTCATCAATCGGCAAAAACCTGTCACTATTCAACGATGATGTCATTCAGTCAATTTCTGACACTGTCCGGTTTACGTTAATGAAGAACGCCAGTTCCTGGGTGAAGAAAGGGTATTTAGATGTTGATGACTTTATTCAGAGTGCGAGCTTGCACATCCTGAACCGAAGCGCCTCCTATGATCCTGAGCACGGAACCCCATTCAAGACCTGGGTTTGTGTGGTGGCAAGGAATTACACTATCAGTGAATCCAAAAAGCTGAAAAAGATAATCACTGCCAAGACACGGTTTGACGTCATCGAGGGGATGGATTTGGAAGACTTTTCTATCTTGGAACCATTTCAGAAGATTGAGGAAAGTTCTGAGTCCCGTGAACGGTTGACCCAACTCACCGGTTTCCTTTCAACGTTGAACGAGAGCGACAAGCTTCTGCTCGAGATGATGAAGGATGGTTTATCGAAGGAAGAGATGATGGAAATCACACACAAGACCGGTGGCAACATCGACACTTGCAAGTCGAGGCTCCGTCAGAAGATCCTCCGGTATGTAAAGACCCTTTACAAGTAAACAAACCACGCACACATTAAGCCGTCGAGTTCCATATCGGGATTCGACGGCTTTTTGTATCCTAACTCCTCATTCACAGAAAGAAAGTGTAAGAATTGTGTATCGGGGTGTATATACTATCGAAACCACAACGGAGAACGGTTATGGATAAGAATGAAACCATTGTCACTGATGTTGTAATCCAGGCATTAAAGATGGATGACACCATAAAGAGACAGGAAATACAAATTGAACGATTAAAGTCGGATAACAGTGAACTTCTCGTTATTATTTCGAGAATGAAGGAAATGTTGTTCAAATATGCTCCTGAGTCTGTGAAACAACTAGATCTGTTCAAAATCTAGATTCGTATAGTTTCTACATCACAGTGGCAGTCATCTACATGGAGGATGTTGAGCCCGGGGGCATGGGCTTCCTCAAAAGGCATAAGGTTTTTATCAAAGGATGTGCTTATTGATGGCGCGGTACAATATAGACAATTCCCGATGCGTTCATTAGTAGCATAATGATTATGCCCGGATAAGACCGCAATCACCTTATCTGAAGAGGAAACACACTCTATGAAGGAATCTCTGTTTTGCAGGATCCTTTTGTCAAGCCAGCTTTCCGTTAAAGTGGCTGGATGGTGCATAAGAATAATCTTCTTGTTTTCACCTTTCGCAATCAACTCCTTTACTCGATACAGGTCTTGAATCGAGATAATTCCCCGAGATCGATTTGTTCCATCTTCGGCAATCGCAACGGTATTGATTGAGAGGAAATCTATCCCAAACATACTGAATTGCTGCTCATATCTAAGCTTATTATACTTCGCCCCAAGTAACTCTTGGGCATTATCGTGATTGCCATTGAGAATATAGACAGGGTAGGTAAGTGCTTCGAAAGCCTTGTCGGCAAGTTGATATGAAGATCGTTCTCCGTCATTCGAAATGTCGCCAGTGATGACAACAAGGTCAATATCCTTACGTGGTGACAGAATAGAAAGGGCCTTCAAAAGATTCTCATATGGATTCACGCCATATATCTGAGACAATGACGAGTCAAGATGGAGATCAGATAGATGAGCGATTATCACCGAAAAGAGGATTAAGATAGCTTGAACACAGAGTCAGCAATACCGGCGACGTTCTCGTCATGCGTAATCAGCAATGTAGAGCGGGACCGCATCAGTTCAATAATCGCATCCATTATGGATGCAGCAGTCTCATGATCCAGCGAAGAGGTCGCTTCATCAAGGATGAGAATTGGTGCGTTCTTAAGAAATGCCCGCGCCAATGCAATTTGTTGTTTCTGGCCACCGGATAGGCGAGATCCTCTGTCTCCAACAACTGTTGAATATCCATCAGGTAAGGACATGATGAAGTCGTGAATCCCAGCCTTCTTCGCAGCTTCTTCAACTGCTTGAGATAATGGGTTCTCAACTCCCAACGCTATATTATTAAATATCGTATCATTAAACAAGACGGCATCTTGCGGGACATAACCGACCATCCTCCTAATCTTTGCTGTAGAGACTTCAGAGATGTCTCTCCCAAATATCTTTACTACTCCATTCTGTGGAGAGAACAGTTTGATTGTCAGTTCCGCTGCCGTTGTCTTACCGGCGCCCACGCTCCCAACGATAGCAAGGCTTTTCCCTTGTTCCAACACGAATGAAACATCATCAAGAATCAAAGCACTCTCCTCATATGAAAACGACACATGGGAAAACTCAATGGCCGGGACGTCTGGCTCTATTTCCCATAACAAAGAAGCATCAGATGTATCAGAGCTCGGGCCATCATTCATATTTAGGACCTTATTGATTCGTTCCAACGATGCAATCTGTTTCCTTATGCTATAGGAAGCCTTAGCAATTCCCCTTACTGGTGAAATGATTGAATGGAAGATCAACAAGAAGTAAACGAACTCGGCTCCGGACAATCTCGAAGCGCCGGTGAGAATGCTATTGCCACCAAACCATAGGAGAACAGCCAGTACTGTTGAAACAGTAAAACGGGTCACCGGCGAAGAGAGGGCAAGGACTCTGTTCAGTCTCCTGAAAGTACGTCGATTCTCTTCATTAATCTCGTCAAAACGCTCTGCAGCTTGTTTCTCCGCATTGAAAGAGCGGATAACAGTAAGACCTCCTATCGTTTCTTCATATTGGGATAGAATGAATCCTCGTTCGCTCTGTCCCTTATGGGCAAGCCGTTTCAGAGATCGACCTACTACGATTACAATTAAGGCACAGAGGACGAGAAGAGCTAGTGCGAAGAGAGTTAACTTAGGGGAAATTGTGAAGAGCGTAACCAAATAGATGATGATAGGTATAGGATGCTCAATCAACAAATCCAGCGTATTGTTCACGCACCACTCAACCTCAAGAACATCATTGGTGGTCCTGGAAACCAGATCTCCTCGATTATCCTTGCTAAGCAGACTCGCCGGGAAGTCGAGAATCTTGTTATAGAGTTCTTTACGAAGGTCCCGAAGGATGCCTACCCGCATTGGGATCCTAAAGAACTCAGCAAAAAAAGAGCAACCATTGCTGAGGAGCGATGTAATGACGATGAACAAAGCGATGATCATCAAACCATATCCTGCGCCGTGCTCAAGTGAAACGTTCTGAAGATAGTAGAGCGTATTGTTCTTTATGAAGTCAAATAGGTCTTGAAAAGACGAGCCTGAGGGGCTGCTCATCATCAGGATGGGTTCTTCGGATATTCCGAACAGCATGTTGATGATCGGAATAACGGCGGAGAAACCGACAATGCTGAAAACTGAGCTCAGGGCCATGAAAAGGATATTGAGGCCGATGCTTCCCTTGTACTTCGGGAAGAACCGACCTATCAACCCAAGGTAGTTCATGCCGCCGTTCTTCGACATAGAGTCTAGAAATTAACTTGAAGCTTTACACTCCACATTCGACCTAATGAATAGAACATATAGACATCATCCGGATTGACTTCTTTCGTGGCCGTTGAAACGTTGGAAGGATTCCATGCTTTCTCGACATAGTGACTGTCAAGTATATTATTGACTTGTCCTATTAAAGATGCATCCATCCCTGCAATTCTGAAAGAGTAACTGGCTCTGGCGTCAAGGGATCCGCCGGCAGGTGCTTTCCACGGTTCACTAACATAGACTTCCTTACCTATGGACAGGTTGCTGCCAGAAAGGGAGTAATAGGCGTAATTCCGGTCGAAATACGTGTATCCGCCTCCAATCTTAAATCCTTTGAAGGGCTTGAATAAAGCATCGATTGAAGCGGTTGTCTGTGCAGAACCGCCGACATGGATGCCCTTCATATTGATAAGTGCCCATGCATGATCTTCGGCACCAGGTGTGGTAACACCACCGTCCATGTTGATAGCCTGGCCGGACAGGTTATATGCGTAGCCCTTTACATTGTCACTATCCCATCTCCAGTCTCCAATCGAGAGCATTCCGGAAATCTCCACCCAACGGAAAGGACGTGTTGTTAGTTCAACCTCCACGCCTAGATGGCGAGAGTTCACGCCCGTCATGTTCAAATAATACTGGCCGTTCAACTTTCCTCTCTTGGCCATCGCCTTATCAAGCCACTCAATGAAGTAGCCATTGACGG
>Ga0247611_10000547_pt1 | contig 76393 bp, 61 predicted proteins | sample 177DNAGHGhighgp2_FD_192422 | JGI IMG/M metagenome (GOLD analysis project Ga0247611, IMG submission 192422) | Sheep rumen microbial communities from Palmerston North, Manawatu-Wanganui, New Zealand - 1770 DNA GHGhigh gp2 | ecosystem: Host-associated > Mammals > Digestive system > Stomach > Rumen... | reverse complement strand
ACCAATAGTTAGTCCCCGACGTGCATCGAGCAATGTATTGTCGCCGATAATAGTACCGGAGCCAATCTTTAGGCGATGTATACCACGTATCTCTGTGCGGAAATGGAATACCACATGTTTGCCAATCTCAGCACCGAGAGCCTTATATATAAACCTACGTATATGATGAGATGGGACCATGCCGACTTGGAAAAGCATATAACGTTGCCATCCATTTCTAAAAAGCTTTTCCCAAGTAGTATATGGCTTCTTAAATACCTTATATAAGAAAGGGATATTCTTGCTTTTCCCCCATCTTTTGATAATTTGTCCGTGAATAACCTGAAAGGGGAACACCACGATGATAAGTATCCACTTTAAGTAAAGTAGTGATACCAATATGATGAGAATAATAATGGTTGTTTTCATATTTCAACTTTTCATTTTTTCAACTTTAAACTTTACAAAGGCTACCGGCAGCAATAAGTACGAAAGAGGACAGGCTCTAAGTACATCCTTTTTAAGTTGATGGTCTTTCTTTTTCAATGCCCTCATGAGGATAAGTGTCGTGAGATGAATGCGTTGACCTAACGACAATGGTTTGCACTGCCCATTCATCACCAATCCGGCATAGTAGCGGTAAATATCCTGAATCCAGCGTAGACCTTTCTGCAGATTTGATCTTACCATTCCGCTCTCAAGCGATCGATAACAAGCTGTTTGTTTCGGCAACCAAATGAAGTCGCCCATCAGGGCGGCACTCAATGTAAGGGCAAAATCCATCTTTATGGAACAGTTGGCGAAGGATTCAGATTTCCACACCTTATAGCGGTACATGCTTGTGAGCACCATGATGTAGTTGCCGTAACGGAGCAGCGTAGGCAGATTGTCACCGGAATGGGAATGTCCAGGAAACTTTTCTATAATTGGCCTGCTTATCAGCTTGCCTTCACCATCAATGATGCGAAAGTTGGTATAAACCATCATCGCCTGTGGATTGGCATCCAGCGCATCAGCTTGCTTTTGCAGTTTATGCGCGTCGGTCCAATAGTCGTCACCCTCACATAGGGCGACATAGTCTATCTCATCTGTCAATTCCCGATAATATTTCAGTCTTGGTTTCTTGATGCTGTAGTGATTGTATTTCAGCAGATAAACCGCAAAGTAGCAGTTTTTGTTCTCCTGATGGCGAGCCAGCGTGAGGTGGTAGTCTTCGGTTTCCTTTGTCCACTCTGTGTCAAAGTGGTCGTTCAGGTATTGTTTGATGACCTCTGGCTCCCCGTCCGTGCTGGCATCGTCCATGATGAGACAGACGAACGGAAAGCTCGTCTGCTGCATGCAAAAGCCATCCATGGTATCCTTGATATAGAATGCCTGGTTGAATGTGTTACACCACACGCATACCTTATATGTAAATCTCTTGTTCATTTCAATCAGTCCTTTAAACACCCTATTGGAACCACATATACGCCATCCTCTCTCTTATAAGCATATGTCCCAACTCCTGTCAACACCATCATAAACGACGGTTCCTTCATTTTCGTAGAATCAATCTTCGATGCCAGCGTCTTCAGCGTTTCAACACCCTCATTGATAAGTTCATCACCCCCAAGTTTGATCTCCACCAAGCCATAACGACCGTCTCTCAGATGTACCACAGCGTCACATTCCAACCCATTCTTATCTCTATAGTGGTACACCTTACCATTCAATGCCTCTGCATAGACACGTAGGTCACGCACAGCCATCGTTTCCAAGAGCAATCCAAACGTGTTCAAGTCATTGACGAGGTCATCAGGACCGATGCCCAAAGCAGCCGTTGCAATAGAGGGGTCAGTAAAATAATGTGTATCCCTTGTCCGGATTGCGGTCTTGCTCCTGAGATTAGGGTTCCATGCCTCACTATCCTCCACGACAAAGATTTCCTTCAATGCCTTGCAATAGGAGGCAATCGTATCCTCCGACAGGGTATCGGCTTCATTAGCCGTCAAATCAGCCTTTATGGTGCCTAATGATGCCTGACTACCCTGATTTCTGGCAAGAGAACGTAGAAGCCTGTGGACACGGACTGCATCGCGTTCCACGCCGTCAACCTTCGATATATCGCGTTTCTCAACCGATTCGACATAGTCGAACGCCTGGTCCAATGCAATTTCACGCTCCATATCAATAGCCAAAGGCCATCCGCCGCGGCAAATCAAGAAAGCCAACTGTTCAATGTCCACCGAATTGATAGCACCAACCTGCCCAGGTGTAGTAAACAACTCTGCAAGCGAGACCTCACCACTCGACTCGTGTGATTCCCAAAGGCTCATGGGGCGCATTTTCAGCCAACCAATACGCCCAGTTCCAGAATGTATAACCTTACTCATGTCTGGTGGGACTGAAGAACCTGTTAGTATAAACTGGCCCAACGGACCGTGGTCGGATTCAAAACGCACACTATCCCACAACTGCGGTGCAACCTGCCATTCATCTATTAGTCTGGGAATATCACCCCTCAAAAGTAGTTTTGGATTCAATTTAGCCAGTTGGACGTTCTGTTCCACCATGCCGGTTTCCGTCATGTACTTTACGCTCTTAGCAATTTGCTCTGCAGTGGTAGTCTTTCCACACCACTTTGCGCCCTCAATAAGCACGGCACCTTTACCTGCTAATTTACGCAGTAAAAGGCCGTCTGCAATTCTTTTCTTATAAGTTTTTTCCATATTATGCATTTACTTTCAGGGTGCAAAGGTACAATATTTATTTTATAATTCTCCCGTTTGGCTGGTTTTTATTCTTCCGTTTGGCTGGTTTTTATTCTTCCGTTTGACCGATTTTTATTCGCCCGTTTGGCTGGCTTTCGTTCGTCCATTTGGAAAATTATACACTCATCATTATGAACGGATGCTCTGTCACTTGTATTTTTTCCTTTTTAGTATATTCAAGATTTTGCTGTATTCATTCATCTTGAACAACTTGTAGCAGACGAAAATTATATATTACTGCCGCATATAGTATCTTTTAATCGGTGATAACAGTAAGTCCAAAGAACGGGTATACTTACGCCAACACATAAATACAGAATCCACCAGCCTTGATGAGCGTACTTTTCTATGACAGGGAATTCAGAAAGTTGCTTGATTGGCAATCCGTAGATGGCTATCAACAGCAATGAAATTAATTTCATCGACAGGAAATGCCATGTGAGTACATTGAAAGTGCAGCTACCTACGTATATCAAGAATTTCGTACCGATATTTGTTGCATATTGAGATATCCGGCAACTGATATTGAAAATGACCAGCGTGCCAAGTAGGGCGCAAAGGGCGAATGGCACAACCTGCCACCATTTGTATGAGAGCATCGAAGCAGGGCAATAGACACTTCCAATGCCTACTGCGATAATAGCAAAGAAGCAGAACCATAGGTTCTTATGCCAACTTAACTGATAACTCTTGTATAGATGTCCCGCATAAATGAAGCAGGATGCAAGGAATTCCCTTGAAGATATGCGGAAATATGGCATTTTCCATTCAAAGTATGACAGAAGGATTGCAATTATCAGAAGTGATGCAATGCCCCAAAACCTACTAACCACTTTTCTCGTGGCAAAGAAGAGAATAGATCCGACAAAGAGTGACTTCAGAAACCAGAATCCCCCCAGTAATTGTTCATGTCCAGCCATCTTTGTCACAATGTCCTTTCCATGTTCAAGAAAATCTGCTGTAGAATATAGCATAGAGGTTTTTCCCAGGAAACCATACTCATCGCTATAGATGTTTACAGAGAAACAGATGTTGTGAATGAACAGGAAAAAAAGAGACCATTTCAGGTATGGCCAATAGATGCCAGTTACCCTTCGCTTCATATAGGTTGCAGCATCGGACAGATACTTTTCTTTAAAGCAATAGCCGCTCATGAAAAAGAACAGTGGCATACGCATCATCCCCAAGCAACGATTCACTGTATCAGGACATCCGGCATGCCCCATCACCATCAGGATGATAGCGATTCCCTTAGCTATTGATACGCTCAAATCTCTCATCTCTTTATCTTAAGTCTAATAAATGCAGACAGCAGAGGCCGTCGAGCGTGTATGGATGCTCTGTCACTTGTTTTTCCTCCTTTTTAGTATATTCAAGATTTCACTGTATTCGTTTATCTTGGTCACCTTACATACAGCCAGAAATGTGAACGCGCCAACAAGGACTTGCATGGGAAGTACAATCCAGTAGCTCAGGGGCAGGAACTTCAGGAACCAGACCGGCAGGGCGATGGCTATAGCCAAAGCGTAGGAGGGGGCAATGTCGCGCAACTGCATCCATGAGCTGTAACCCAACAGACGGCCTGAGTAGTAGGCATTGAGAAAATAGCCTATGATGCCAACGAATATGTTTACCCAAAGCATAGGTATGATACCCACAAAGGCCCCGACAAACAGCGGTGCCAAGCTAATGACTCTTTTGATAATATCAAGTCCGAGGAAGAGGTCACTACGTCCCTGAACCTTCAGCATGTTCAGGTTGATGGCATGGAGGGGATAGAGGCTGGAACTGATGCAGATAAAAGGCAGATAAGTGGACGCTTCGTGCCATTTGGGTCCTATCATGCAGTAGATGAGTGGTTCGCTGACAGCTCCCAGGAAGAATAAAGCCACGGCAGTGATAAACATACTGGTGCGGATGATGCGGCGATAGGCCTTTGTCATGCGCTCTTTATCGTCTTGAATACTGCTTAGCACAGGGTAAGTAACTCGATCCATCACCGATGTCAAGTTTCGCGAGAATAGCCGTGCATAGTGTTGGGCACGGGTATATTGCCCCAAGGTGGCTGGATTATAGAACTTGCCTACTACCACCTGATACAATTCCTTCCATACTCCATCTAAAAGAGCAGTCACCATCAGCTTCCAGCCAAAGCCGAACAGTTCGTGGAAACTCTCGGAAGAGAAGCGCAAACGCGGCAGCCACCTATTATATATATATAATTGTAGCGTGCGTAGTGCATGGGACATTAGCTGTTGGACCACCAATGCCCACACGCCAAACCCCATTACGGCCATGCTGATACCCGCCATGCCGCTGACAGTGGATGATACAAGCGTGATTTTGGTCTGCGTCTTGAAGTCGATACGCTTGGTAAGGCGCGTCTGCTGTACCATGGCTAATGCGCCAATAATCAGTCCTAACGACGAAATTCGTACCAGTGGGGTTAACTCTTCACGATTGAAGAAATCAGCTATCAGCGGTGCACAGGGGAACACCACCGCATAGAGCAGCAGACTCATGCCGAGGTTGCAGATGAATGCCGTGTTGTAATCATCGTCGGTGGCCTCTTTCTTGCGTATGAGTGCGTTGCTGAAGCCACCATTGACAAGGGCAGTGCAGATGACTGTGAAGATGCCAGTTAGTCCCAACAGGCCGTAGTCGTCAGGTGACAGCAGTCGGGCAAGTATGATGCCAATAACGAACTGTATGCCATATTGAGCAGCATTGTCCAAGACTGACCATCCCAGCCCTTTTACCGTCTTATTTTTCAGCGATTCTTCCACTTACTTTAGAATTATATCGCATATCCTATCTACGTCCTCGACTGTTAAGTCTGCATACATAGGAAGTGCAAGAACTGTATCAGAAGCATGTTTTGCCACAGGCATTTCTATTCCTTGAAACATGGATTGATAGCATTCCAATTCTGGTATGATGGGATAAAAATACTTTCTTGCAAAGATGTTTTGTTTAGAGAGCATCTCCTGGATTTCATTCCTATTATGCTTGTAACCATCGAAGAAGGCACAATAATATGCATAATTACGTGTTATTCCTTTTTGGGGAGCAATCATACGAATACCTTTTATTCCTGACAGTCTCTCGTCATATCTGTCAGCTGCAATTTTACGTTTGGCAACCTCCTCGTCAAAATGACGAAGATTACATACTCCCATAGCGGCTTCATACTCGTTCATTCGTGCATTTGTACTAACATACTGAACATGCTCAGGTCCGTTGAAGCCAAAATTTATCAAGCTTTCCAATCTTTCATGTACTGAAGGATCCCTAAAAACCGTAATTCCACCTTCAATAGTGTGAAATACTTTCGTAGCATGACAACTGAACATGGCAATATCACCAAAATTTGCGACATCAACACCATCTTTTGTAACACCAAAAGCATGTGCTGCATCGTAAATTACTTTAAGCCCATATTTATCAGCAATCTTTTGAATACCTTCTACATCACATAAGACTCCATAAACATGCGTTGCAACTATTGCAACCGTCTTCTCGTTAATATATTTTTCAATCTGACTGACATCAATCGTATAGTCAACATCATTGACATCACAAAAAACCGGGATTAATCCGTTTCGAACGATACTATGAGTGGTTGAACAGTGTGTGTATGGAGTCGTAATAACCTCTGAGCCTTTCGGAAACTGCATAGCGTCAATGGCAACTTCGAGTGCAACATGACCGTTAGCAAAAAGAGAAAGATAATTTACTTTCATCCTTTCCTTGAGTTTCTCCTCAAATTCCTTGTGAATGACTCCACGATTTGACAACCAACGATTGTCCCACAAAACTTTGATTTTCTCTACATACTCCTCCAATGATGGCATGGAAGAACGTGTTACATTAATTCTCTTTTCCATATTTCAGTTTTCTTTTTATTACATGATTGTTTCGAATGATAAGTTAATTATTCGAAATGATAACGGTTCAGCATATCGTGCAACTCCTCGCGTGAACAGTACATCATCGCGTCGATGATGCTCAGGTCGGGAACAAACTCCTCGCAGCGTTGCTTGTAGCGGATGTCCTCGTTGCGAACCAGAAAATCAAGGTTGACTCCCATCTCGCGGAAAGCATCCTTGGTGTAGTAGATATTTCCATTGATAGAGCTGGTAAAGGTGGAATGACCCAAGAGTTCGCAAACACGGCGAATCAATTCCGGAGCTGTGCAATCCCCCCGGGGGGTCACATCAGATAGCAAGATGATTTCTGTCTTGATGCCCAAATACTCGGCCACAGCCTTTAACTGCTTGAAAAGATAGCGAGCCAGGTTGGGTTCTTCGTCCATCAGGATAGGCTTGATGACTTCCATCGCCTCGTTGTAGTAGGGTGCCTTGCTGTAGTAGAACTTCAGCACCCTGCACAGATATTCAGCCTGTTTGCGACTGACGAACCGTTCTGTATCGCAGATATGGCGCGTACCGTTGGCGTGACTGATTTCGATGCCGAAATAGTGTGGCTGGTCTTTTTCGCCCAAGATGCGGTTGCGGTTAATCCAATGGTGTTTGATATAGTGGACGTTGTCGGCAACAACATACAAATCGACGGCATGAATGAGCTGCCAATAACCGATGTACGGAAAGAAGTATGGCTGCATGATGGCGATACGGTCTTTTCTGTCAATCATAACACATTAAAAATTAATTTATATTCCAAGTGCTTGGATAATCCAACAATAGTGAATGCCCATTCTCATCCTCTACTTCGAGGATATTGAGGATGGTATAGATATGCTTTTCTATTTCTTGTTTGTCATTGGCCTCTACAAATATATGGCACAAGGCCTGTTGAAGGAGACCAGAGAGTCGCATGGTATCGCCTTCATGGTAATTTTGGTAGAGACTATAGACAAAGGGTAGTTGTTGGATAATATCTAGACCACGTATCTTTCCAATGATACCATTCTTAATACCGACACAAATGGTGGCATAACATTTATGAAATGGTTGCTTAAGAGGAGAAAAATCTTCTCCAAATAGTCCAGTCAATGCATACTGCATGTGACATGCTACAAGGTCAATACCTTTATCCTTATGAACTACGCGAAAGTCCATATTGCCACCAAGGCGGAAATTGGTATCAATTAAATAAGGTACCCCATCTTCGATAATGCCCTGAAATTGACATGAACCATTATTTATCCTCAATTCGTCAAACATAGAGGAGATTGGTTCATAAAGTTGTCTGAAAATTTCCTCGTCAGATGATGGGTATAAATCTATAAATGGTTGTGTAGGGGAATGAGCTACTCCATCGTAGAAAACACGTTCTTTGGTATATGGGATATAAGAACGCCCATTTCTTCTCCAAATTTCAAATTGAAAAAAAGTACCAGTCAAGTATTTTTCGCAGATGTATTCTCCTGTAGTTGAGTTCATAATAGCGAAAGGTACCGCCTCATTCATCTCTGAACGGTTATAGCAGATAGTGATACCAAAGGAACCGCCGTTATCCACAGGCTTCACTATGACGGGGAAAGGAATATTGTCATCCTCCAAGCGGAAGGAAGGGATGGCAGGTATGCCATAGCGGATGCAAGCCTCCTTGAAATGCTGCTTGTTCATTAGCACGTCCCATTGATGGGGAGTAGCAATGTAGTTGAAGCCTGTTTTCGCCATCCAGCCCACCGACTTCCTGATTACCATTTCGCCAGAGCAGGACAGCAAGGCATCGATGTGCTTCTCCTTGAAGAACGGCAGCATCACAGTCTCGTCTGTGCAGTCCAAGTAATACTGTTCGTCAGAAACCTGATGCATCGGAGCCTCTGGCACATTACCTACTGACACCAACACGATACCATGGCGACGGGCAAAGGCAGTCACTTCCTCTGTCACGTTGTTGGCACCGAACACGGCGAGCCGTTTTCCTTTTAAACTTTCCATTTTCAATCTATTAAATGTTCTCAAATCTTGACGGATATTTTCCTTGCCACCAATATTCTTTTGTGGGTTTGTAGCCGATGAGTTGTTCGAACTCCTCGCGCATTCCCCTATGGTAAATAAGCTGGGGACTGTTTATTTCTGCGTATTCATTGCCCTCCATCACAATCCACTCTTTGTCTTTATCATACACAAAATCCCAGCCAATGTAGCGTAGGGTGGACAGACGTTCGGACATCTCAAAAGCTTTATCGCAGAGCTGCCGCCAACGGGGTATCTTGATACCCTTAATGGTGAAATGAGTATCTGGGTGTACATCCGTGGTTCGTCCCAACTTGTCAAAGCCTGTTGTTTCCACCACGCCTGTACCCGCATTGATACATGCAACAATGCTACCGGTTGTTGCTGAGCTAATAAAGTTTCCACCCACTCCGATGCGAATGAATGGATACCATAGACGAATGTCGCCATTGCCCAGATTGATAGTGTGCATTCGCACGCTGTTGACACTTGATGGGTGAAGTACTGCCATCTCTTCGCCTTGGACAATCACTTCCTCCACTAACACACCCTTGTCGATTGCACTGTTCCAACGACTGTTAGTATCTTCTGTTTCGGCAAGCATCTGAATGAGGAGCGTATGAAGGTCAGTATTCCCGACTTCCACTTTATGCACACCCTGTGACCCTCCAAGTCCAACGGGCTTGGCCACAAAAGAGGAATGACGATGGCAAAAAGCCTCGAAGGCAGGTAAATCTTGTTCGCTTTCGAGCAGCAGGACATCGCGCTTGTAGGCATCCTTCAGCAACTGGTAGGTATGCCACTTGTTGCGGAGAAGATGCATATCCTCCTTTTTGTTCAGATGGTCTATATAGTCGCAACGTCCTCGGAAGGTGAGATATTGACGTTTCTTTTCGTCAGTGGCTCCTATGAGTTCGCAAAAGAACTCCTCAGCCGTGCCGATGCCATATTGCCAGTAGTCGTAGGTGGCAATAGCAAAGATATCCTCTAATCTTCTTCCACCTGCTATGTCAGGCCGGATGTCGGCGTGCTGCTTCAGATTCTGTTTGATGTCTTTTATGACCCATGACTTGTAAATTTCAGGATAAGCCTCAACGATTTCATTGCCTGTGCGAATCTGGTAGGCTTCATCTTCACTTGCGTATAGTTTCATATTATGTTCTCTATATAATAGGTTTTATAAAGGCTGTGGGAATATAAGCTGTTGAGATGAGTCCGACGTTTGACAAAGAGAGGACCACCCGCTGTTGTCCTGATACCCGGGCGACCCTTCCCTCTGTCCCTTTGAAGGGACCGTCGATGACCATGACCGTATCACCGCCTTTGAAATGACACTGCGACTCATCTACGAATTTCAGGTGCTCACTGCTATTGCATGTGGCAATGATGAAGTTCTCCATCTCCCTGACAGGGATGGTCAATGGCGGGTTTATCCCCATTTCATCTTGTGCAAAATGATTATAATAATAAGTGAGAAACGACAGTGCCGGCGTTCGTTTCACATACTCCTCAACCTTGTTCTCAGTGGTATATACGAAAAGGAGGTTCGGAATCAACGGCTCCAGGACTTTCTTTGGTTTACCATTCACCTCCTTGCGTGCATAACGCTTGGCAATATAGACGTATGCACCGCTTTCCACAATGTAGTCAGCAGCCTTGTCTACTCTGCCGTATGAGGCACGAAGTACATACCAACGTTTGTTTCCGTCAGGCACATATCTTACCGACACCCCTGTTTGTGAGCTTTTAGCTTCGGGGAAGGTATTAGGTGCAACCCTAACACTCAGAGGATTTGCCTCGCCTCTTCGAGTTTCCACATTAGACAATGTGCTCATATTGAATCAGGCTGCAAAGTTACAAAAAAATAACAATCTGAACAATTATAGATAGAAAAAAGCTTATCCTTCAATGAATGACCACATTGAGGAGAAAAGAAAAATCAATAAAACTTCTTAGAATTATTCTGACAAAATCTTGTTCAACTTTTTGGGCAATCTAGAAATTGGGGAGTCAAGGAGTCAAGGAGACAAGGAGTCAAGACATATGCTTTTGTTCACTTCCTGACTCCCTGTCTCCTTTTATTTTATCACGACCAGTTTTCCTGACTTCTTGGCTCCTTGACTCCCTGACTTCTTGGCTCCCTGACTCCCCGAGACAATATACAGCCCGGGCTTCGGGTTCTTCACCCTGCGGCCTTGCAGGTCGTAGAGGGTCTTCTCCTGACTTTTCTTGGAGGAGGATGGCGAGGTGAGGCTGATGCCGTCTGTCACCTGCCTGGTCACTACGACGTTGTCGAAGCCGATAATCTTCTCATTGCCGTTGGAGTTGTGGACGGCAGAGAGCATCAGCGTTGTCGAGGACTCGCCGTCGCTCTCGAAGTCGAGGGAAGCCTTCTGCCACTCGGTCTTGTTCTCAAGAGAGGGTGCTGTGACGAGTGTTCCCGTCTCACTCTTCACCTGAACGACGGCATCGCCCCCCAGCCCACTCTTCCATACATCGGCCGTGAGCGTGTAGCTGCCTTCCGGCAGTAGGACTTCCTGAAGCAGGGTGATGGTGGATGCGCCCCAGTTCTGACGTACCCAGTAGGTCTGCTGGCTATCGGCTGTAGGCTTGGGCAGCGAACCGAAGAAATTGCTGAAGTACTTGTCGCCGCTCTTCAAAGCAGTGAGGTCATTGTTGTTGCGATTGGTATAGTCAATGGTCCATCCCTTGGGCAGGTAGATGGCACGGTCGGTGCTCACGCCGCTTCCCGACATCACGGTATAGGTGTCCTCGAAGTCGGTATTGGTGAACTCCTCTGGCAGCTCACGCTCTTCATAGCTGATGCCCTGCAGCTGACAAATCTCCTTGCGAGTGAGGGCAACATCATAGAGTTGGAACTGGTTGATGGTGCCGCTGAAGTCCTGGTTGTCGGCGGCATAGCTTCCATCCCACCATTGTGTGCGTCCGATATAATTGCGCAGGTCGGCGGCGAGCTGTTCCAGCTGATAGGGTTCCACCTGATTAGCCGTGCCATAGACATCCCGTACACCATCGATATAGATGGTGGTCATCTTCGTGGCGGCATCGAAGGTGACGGCCAGCTTATACTCCTTGTCTATGGTGAGTTGCTGGGTGGCGTGGACCATCGTGGTGGTGCCGCCGTTGTACTTGATGCCGGCGGACAGGGGATTGACACGCAGGAAGAGACTGTTGCCACTACCGGAACCGAAGTCGTAGAAGCGGGGCTGATTGGTAGCGGTGGTCTGCCTGGCGGTGAGCAGGAAGGTGTAGGAGCGCAGGCCCTTCAAGAGTCCTTCGGGAGCTGTCACCGTAGTGTTCGTTGTGAACCCGGTGGCTGTGTTGGCCGTCATGTCAAGGCCGGTATTCTCATAGCGCAGGTTCTTCGTGATGTCGCGAGGGAAGGCCCTTACCGTGAAGTCGCGTGTAGCCTCACCAATGGCTGCAGTAAGGGTGACCTCTGTTTCCGTGTCGGGGAAATTAACGGTACCGTCCTTCCTGATTACCTTCTCATTGGAAGATGTCCAACTGACAGACTGTTCCAGTACTTCCGTCGGGAGCACCAGGTCTGTATATGTTTTCTCGGGAAGGGATATCTGCTGAAGGGCTGTTTCCGCCATCTGCTCCTGAACATCGGCTGCCAACTGGTCAGCAAGCCGTGCCACCGTCATGGGTGAAGCGCAGGCATAGAAAAGAGTCGAGCCCAGGCAGACATGGCGATTCTCATTCTCGGTATTGATGTCGCCGCCAATGGTCTCGGTAGTTTCAATCACCTGGTCAACGAGACCATTGCGATAGGTGGTGAGCGTCTGTCCGTCGTAGGTCATGGAGAACACCCATGTACCGATTTTCGTCGGATGGTTGTCGCCACTGGTGCCAGTAGACTGTGTTGCCCAGTCGTCGCTGGTGAGCAGGCGGTTCTGACTCTTGTAGGCTGTTCCGTTGATGGTCAGCACGGGGTAGTTGTCTGTTCCCAGCGAGTAGGTCAGCTGATGGGTCACGTTGTCGCCGATGGTGAAGAGGGTGCCCTCATAGCTGCTCTTGTTCATGGCAAAGGACATGGTAAGGGTAAAGGAGTCCCCCTCCTCCCCCGAGGGGGAAAGAGAAAGCGAAGAGGAGGGAGATGCCGAGGGGAGGGTCGTGAGTGTCTCCTCCCACTGGTAGGCTGCATGGATGCTGGTGGGATAGCCCTTCGGATAGCCCTGCTTTACCATCCAGTAGTAGTAGTCGCCGTTCATCCATGCCAGGCGCAAGGGAGAATTCTTGGAGCCCGGGATGATATAGGGGCGCACGTTGTTCTTTGCGGAGCCGGTGGTCAGCTGTTCGGAGGCGGCCACAGTTCCCTCATCATCGATGGTATATTTCCAGATTTCATAGACGCCGTCCTTGTTGTAGGAACCGTCCTTGGTGGGGATGGAGAGATAGAGGTCGTTGATATTGTCGGGGTCAAGCGTCATGCCGCCGCTATAGCAGAGCTCCGTGGAGTTCCAGTTCTGGTGGAAGGCATGTCCGGCATACTGCACCCAGGTGTTGCGCCAGGCAGTGCCTGTCCAGCGGCTGTACCAATAGACATGGGTGGTCTTGGCATTGTCGATATGAGGATAGGCGATGACAGGGTTCTCGTCCTTGTCCAAGGCAATCTGCCACACCCAGTTGCGGATGTTGGCGGTCTTATCGACGATGGTATTGGGATAGCTGCTGGCATAGGAGTCGGTCTTATAGACATAGAACATGCCTTCGGAGATTTTCTTCAGCTCCGTTCCTTTGATATCACGCAAGATGGGACCATCGCCGTGGTTGATGTCGATGACGTTGAAATAGAGCCAGTCGGGCATCTCGTTGTCAGGATGGCCCGTGGTGTAAGAGAGATAAATCTTATCCTTGCCGTTGCTCTGGTACTTGGCATAGGGGCGTGCACCCGAGGACTGCACCATCTGCTTCGGACCGAAGTCGAAGGAGCAGTCATCGTTGGCGTCGGGCATGGTGATGCGGCCAATGGTGGGATGCCATCCGATGCCGCGCCAGCAGAGGTAGATATGCGTGGGATCATCGCTCAGGATGAATGGAGAGGGATAGGTGGTGTTATTGGCCGTGGCCAGAAACTTCTCCTCGCCCAAGGCGGTGATGTCGCCAGGATTCCGGGAGATGCGATACCAGATCTTTGCCTCATCGGTATGACGGGTGTAGAAAATCATCACTCGCTCGTCGGGCAGGATGACGAAGGTGGGATTGTTGTGGTCATCGGGCTGGAAATAGCTTCTGATGAGCACATCCGTCTTCCGACCGGTCTTCCAGTCATACTGGGTGGCCTTCACGTTGCCATGCACATCAATATAGCCGAGATAGGTGGCATTGATGGTGCCAGCCTCATTCTCATAGTGTAGGGCACGCGGGTCGGCGAACCAACACCAGGCCCCTTCTTCTGCAACCACCTTGCTGCTGAAACTCTCTGTTCCTTGCGCATGGGCAAGCATAACCACGGCCATCAGTACTGCGACCATGAGCCATCTCTTCATTTCTTTCATCTTCATTTTTTTATTTTATTATTATTCAACTATAAACGCTCAACAAGCATAAGTATTGTCCTTTATAACTTCCATGTGAGCGAAGCGAACGATAACTTCCTGAGCGGAGCGATAACTTCAAAAACATATATATATATATTTTTTTATTCTTCGAAATATACTCTCTTTACACGGTTGCTGACACCTGTGAGCACCTCATAGGGAATGGTCTCCAGAATGTCGGAAAGGGTGGAGACAGGCAGTTGCCCGCCGAATATCTCCACGCTGTCGCCCTCATGGCAGTCGATGCCGGTGACATCAATCATGGCAACGTCCATGCAGATGTTGCCCACATACTCCGCACGCTGTCCGTTCACGATGCAGTAGCCATGGCGGTTGCCCAGCCGTCGGTTCAGACCGTCAGCATAGCCGATAGGTATGGCACCGATGACGCTGTCGCGCTCCAGCACGGTGCGACGGCTGTAGCCGATGCTGTCGCCTGCCGGCACATGGCGCAGCTGCAGGATGGTGGTCTTGAGGGTGGAGACGCAAGATAGTTGACCGTTTACTGTTGACGGTTGACTGTTCTTATTATAGGGGTTGACTCCGTAGAGTCCGATGCCCAGACGGCACATGTCCAACTGACGTTCGGGGAAATGTTCAATGCCGGCGGAGTTGTCGATATGCCGGAGTATCTTATGGGGGAAGGCGGCTTGCAGTTTCCTGCTGCCTTCATCGAAGATGGCAAACTGCCGTTCGGAGAACGTGTTGAAGTCGTCGGAGTCGGAGCCTACGAAGTGGGAGAACACCGAGCGCGGAATGATGGCCACCTGCTGCTTCAGCCTGCTGATGACCTCGTCGAGGTCGGAGAGTTCAAAGCCGAGCCGGTGCATGCCCGTATCGAGTTTCATGTGGACAGGCCATCCTGTGACGCCCTCCTTGCGGGCAGCCTTGATGAGGGCATCCATCAGACGGAAGGAATAGACCTCCGGTTCAAGGTCATAGTCGAAGAGTGTCTTGAAACTCGACATCTCCGGATTCATCACCATGATATTGGCCGTGATGCCTGCCTTGCGCAAGGCCACGCCCTCATCGGCCACGGCGACGGCAAGATAGTCCACGCGGTGGTCTTGCAGGGTCTTGGCAATTTCTTCCGCTCCTGCTCCATAGGCATCGGCCTTCACCATGCATACCAGTTTGGTTTCAGGTTTCAGGAACGAGCGGAAGTAGTTGAGGTTCTCCACAACGGCATTGAGATTCACCTCCAGAATGGTCTCATGAACCTTCTGCTCCAGCAGTTCCGTGATATGATCGAAGCCGAAGCTGCGGGCACCCTTCAACAGGATTACCTCATCGTGCAGTCGGCGGAACACGCTGCTGCGCACAAACTGCTCCACATTGCGGAAGAAGTATTTCTCCTTGACGGCAATCTGTGAAGCCTGGGCGGAAATCTCCTCGCCAATGCCGATGAACTTCCCTACCCCACGCTCCACGCAAAGGTCGGAGACACGGCGGTAGAGTGTTGCAGGACTCTCACCGCTCTGGTAGATGTCGCTGAGGATGAGGGAAGCCCCCTGCTGGCTGCCTCGCCGCTTCATGAAGTCGAGGGCAATGTTGAGCGAGTTGATGTCGTTGTTGTAAGAGTCGTTGATGAGCGTCAGCCCGCGCTGTCCCTGCTTCACCTCCAGGCGCATGGCGATGGGTTCGAGCTGCGCCATACATTCGGATAACGCTTCGGGGTCAACACCCAGACAGAGTGCTGCGGCAACACAGGTGATGCTGTTCTCTATGGAAGCCTCATCAATGAAGGGGAGGGAGTAAGTAAGGGAGTTCAAGGAGTTCAGGGAGTTCAAGGAGTTCAGGGAGGGGAAGGTAGCTCCGACGCGGACCTTGATGAGGGAGCCTCCCTCCCAGTCTGCTCCCTTCGGGGAGGCAGGGAGTGGACTTACCTCAACGTAGATCGGAGCGGTGCTGTTCTTCCTGCTCCATCCGATACGCTCGCCCTTGAAGCCAGAGCGTCGGATGCAACGGCTGATGATATCATCGTCGGAAGGATAGATGATGACCTTGGCATCATGGAACAGCTGCAACTTCTCCATGCACTTCTCCTCCAAGGAACGGAAGTTCTCCTGATGGGCTTCGCCCAAAGAAGTGAAGATACCGATGGTTGGCTGGATGATGTCATGCAAGGCCTCCATCTCGCCCGGCATACTGATACCGGCCTCGAAGATTCCTATGCGTGTCTGCTCGTCCAACAACCACACGGAGAGAGGAACACCAATCTGGGAGTTATAGCTACGCGGCGAACGGGTAATGCCCACCTGACTTCCTTGCTTCCTAACTCCTTGACTTCCCGACTCCTTGACTCCCTGGCTCCTTAATATTTGATAGAGCCACTCCTTCACCATGGTCTTGCCATTGGAGCCGGTGATGCCAACGATGGGAATATCGAACTCCTCACGATGTCGTTCGGCGAGTCGCTGCAGGGCACGCAAGGTGTCGGGAACCACAAGGAAGTTCGCCTTCGGATAGTCCGCAGTATCAAAGGCGGAGTCTTGGATGACGAAGTTGCGCACGCCACGCTGATAAAGCTCCGGAATATACTTCTGTCCGTCGTTGCGCGAAGTACGCAACGAGAAGAACAGGGTTTCCTCCGGGAAGCTGAGTGAACGACTGTCTGTCAGCAGGAAGCTGATCTCACTTCTTACATTTCCACTGCGGCGCGCACCAATCAACGTCGCTATCTGTTCGATGGTATATTTCATTCTCTCTCCTATTGTCTTTCTGTGCGAATGTTGCCACTGCAGCCTGTCGCTACAGTGACAACAAAAAGGAATTAAGTCTTATGCCGATAGCGATTATTTCGCATACAGCGCAACGATGGTCTCGTACTTCTCCTGCTTGCCAGAAGTGGTTGCAGGCTCCTCGACCTTCTTACCATACTCATAGACCTGTTCCAGGCTGAGCTTGCCATCCTCGAAGTCCTTGCCGATACCGCTGTCGAAGCTTGCATAGCGAGCCTTCTTCATGGCGGGCAGCTCAGAGTTCTCCAGGATGTCGGCAGCATTGAGCAGGGCGCGGGCCATGGCATCCATACCGCTGATGTGAGCGATGAAGATATCCTCGGGATCGGTGGAGTTACGACGCAGCTTGGCATCGAAGTTGGTGCCGCCGGTAGTGAAGCCGCCACCACGGATAATCTCCAGCATAGCCTGCGTGAGCTCGTAGTTGTCAATGGGGAACTGGTCGGTATCCCAGCCGTTCTGAGCATCACCGCGGTTGGCATCGATGCTGCCGAGCATGCCGTTGTCAACAGCTACTGCCAGCTCGTGCTCGAAGGTATGGCCGGCAAGTGTAGCGTGGTTCACCTCTATGTTCACCTTGAAGTCCTTCTCCAGACCGTGGGCCTTCAGGAAGCCGATAACCGTCTCTGTATCCACATCATACTGATGCTTGGTGGGCTCCATGGGCTTCGGTTCAATGAGGAACGTGCCCTTGAATCCCTTGGCACGGGCATAGTCGCGGGCAGCGGTGAGCATCTGTGCCAGATGTTCCTTCTCACGCTTCTGGTCGGTGTTGAGGAGGCTCATGTAACCCTCACGTCCACCCCAGAACACATAGTTCTGACCACCGAGCTTGATGGTGGCATCAATGGCATTCTTGATCTGCACGGCAGCACGGGCCACTACGTCGAAGTCGGGGTTGGTGGCAGCGCCGTTCATGTAGCGCTTGTTGCCGAACACGTTGGCAGTGCCCCAAAGCAGTTTGATGTTCGGATACTGTTGCATCTTCACCAGCGCATAGTCAGTAATCTCCTTCATGCGACGCTCATACTCGGCAATGTTCTCACCCTCTTCCACGAGGTCAACATCATGGAAGCAGAAGAAGTTGATGCCCAGCTTGTCCATGATCTCGAAGCCTGCATCCATCTTGTCCTTTGCACGCTGTACGGGGCAGTCGGCCTTGTCCCACTCGTAGCTGCGGGTCTGTCCGCCAAACGGGTCGGCGCTGGCCTGACCGAGGGTATGCCACCATGCCATGGCGAAGCGAAGCCAATCCTTCATCTTCTTACCCATTACAACACGCTCCGGCTCATAGTAGTGGAAAGCCAGCACATTCTTACTTTCTGTTCCCTCGAAAGGAATTTTCCCGATAAACGGGAAGTACTCTTTTGCCATAATCTTTTTTGTTAATTGTTTTATGGAGTTAATAAATCTTCTTTGTTACAGGCTTTTGGCCAGTCTTTCCTTCCACAGGGCATAGGCCTCAAGGCATGCTTCCTGCTGAGCGGCATCAGGTTCAATGACGGCCAGCTTCTTCAGGGAGGCGAAGGCTTCCTGATTGTCCTTATAGATACCGCAACCCATGCCGGCTCCCCTGGCTGCTCCCACGGAACCATCCGTCTCGAAGAGCTCGATGGTGGAACCGCTGGTGGTGGCCAGCGTGTTGCGGAAGATGTCGCTCAGGAACATGTTGGCACGTCCGGCGTGGATCTTGCGGACATCCATACCCATCTCCCGCATAATCTCCATGCCATAGCAGAAGGAGAAGACGATGCCTTCCTGTGCAGCACGCAACAGGTGGGCCTTCGTATGACGGTTGAAGTTGATGCCCTGGATGGAACTTCCTATCTCGCGGTTCTCCAGCACACGTTCTGCACCATTGCCAAAGGGAATGACGCTCACGCCATCACTGCCAACGGGAATCTTCGCCATCATCTCGTTCATCTCCACATAGCTCATACCCTCTGGGGCCACGTTGCGGCGCATCCATGCATTGAGGATGCCCGTGCCGTTGATACAGAGGAGGACGCCAAGGCGGGTGTCAGGAGTACCATGGTTGACATGGGCGAAAGTGTTCACACGCGACTTCGGGTCGTAGTTCACATTGCCCAGCACTCCATAGACAACGCCGGAGGTGCCTGCCGTGGCAGCAATCTCACCGGGGTTGAACACATTCAACGACAAGGCGTTGTTGGGCTGGTCGCCGGCACGGTAGCAGATGGGGGTACCTTCCATAAGACCGAGCTCTTCGGCTGCGGCCTTGGATACCTTGGCCTGTACGGAGAAGGTGGGCACGACCGTCGGCAGGATATCTTCCGGGAATCCGAAATAGTCCATCAGGAACTTGGCAGGACGGTTCTCCATGAAGTCCCAGAGCATTCCCTCACTAAGTCCGCTGGCAGTAGTGTTCACTTCACCACTCAGTCGAAGGGCGATATAGTCGCCGGGAAGCATGATCTTATAGATTTTCTCAAAGAGCTCCGGTTCATGCTCTTTCACCCATGCCAGCTTCGAGGCGGTGAAGTTGCCGGGGGAGTTCAGCAGATGGGGAAGACACTTGTCGGCACCCAATTCCCTGAAAGCACGCTCACCATAGGGCACGGCACGGGAGTCGCACCAGATGATAGCATCGCGCAGGGGACGGAGCGAACGGTCCACACAAACCAGACCATGCATCTGGTAAGAGATGCCGATGGCCTGAATCTGCTCTTTGGCGACACCGCTTTCGTTCATCACCTTGGCCAATGCCGACTTCAGATAAGCCCACCAGTTGTCGGGAGACTGCTCTGCCCAACCGGCCTTGACAGACTTGATGGGTGCCTCCGTCTCAGGATAGAATGCCGAGACAACGTTCTGTCCGCCATCCACATCGACAAGGGAGACCTTCACGCTGGAACTTCCTACATCGAAACCTAATAGATACTGTTTGTTCATCTTTTTATTTATGATTAAAGATCGAAATATACTGTTCCACGAACATCCTCCGCAGAGGCACACACATGGGCGCTGAACCTTCCCGGCTCTGCTTTCCATGCATGGGAACCTTCATCCCAGAAACTCAATGCCTTGCGGTCGATTCTGAACTGTGCCGTCTTTGTCTCCCCAGCTTTCAAGGAGAGCTTGACAAAGTCACGCAGTTCCTTGACCGGACGCTCTACGCTCGCCTTCTCGTCGCCGATATACAACTGGACGACCTCTTTTCCCTCACAGCCGCCCGTATTGGTGACATCTACCGTCAACAGCCATCCGTCACCATCTTTCACAAGCGACGGCTTTCCATACTTAAAGGTGGTATAGCTCAGACCAAAGCCAAAGGGGAAGAGGGCTTTTGTAGCATTCTTCTCGAAGCCACGGTACCCGACAAAGACATCTTCCCGATAGAAGACCTGTCTATTAACACCCGGATAGGCTTCGGCTCCAAAGCGCACATAGGGATAGTCCTCATATTTCTTGGCGAAGGTAACAGGAAGGCGGCCACTCGGATTAGCCTTTCCTGTCAACACATTCACCAAGGCATGACCGGACTCGCTGCCCAGATACCAGCAATGAAGCAGGGCGTCTGCCTTCTCTAACCATGGCATGGCATAAGGATTGCCGCCAAAGGTAACGACAATGAGAGGCTTCTTCTTTCCCTTGGAGGGAGAGGCAACAGCAGCCAAACCGCTGATCAGTTCATTCTGCCCGAACGAGAGGGCATAGCTCTCACGGTCTCCATTCTCACAATCCTGGCGGTGGTTTTTGTTCATACCGCCTATAAATATAATAAGGTCTGCGTCCTTGGCCTTTGCCAGAGCTTCTTCCCTGAGTTGCTCGTTTTTTGCAGGATCCACCTTGTCAACATGATCATAGATAGGACGACCGGACTCATAGCCCTGCGCATGGTCTATGGTGAGATGAGAGGAAAGAAGTGAGAGTTGAGAAGTCAACGCCTCCAGAGGAGAGACGTCATAAAGCGTTTTCAGTTCTGAGGAACCGCCGCCCGTCGTCAGGGAACGAGTGGCGTTCTCACCTACCACCAGAACATGGAGCTCGCCTGCTGCCTTCCCATGAAGGGAGGAAAGTCTTGTGAGTTTCTCCTTGGTAAGCGGCAACAGTTCCTCTCCTCCTTTACGGGTGGAAGTAAGTTTTCCATTCTTTAGCAAGACGATACCCTCTTCACCTATCTGCCGGCAGACATCATAATGGCTCTCTGAGCATTGCGAACCGATCACTTTCTTCGGATTCATGGCAGTCAGGAAAATAGTACGCAAAACGCGTCCTGCTTTCTCATCAAGTACCGACATGGGGATTTTCCCTTCCTCAATCAGTTTCTCAAAAGGCTTGCCCAGATAGTAGTCATCATAGGTAAACTCACTTTCCTTCAGTTTCCCATCGGTATAGGTTCCCATCTCGATGTCCAGTCCGCCCAGAGCAGCCTCCTGCGTATTGGTCGTACCGCCCCAGTCGCTGACAAGAGCCCCCTTGAATCCCCACTCTTTCTTGAGGATGCCGTTGAGCAGTTCGTCATTGTGGCAACAATGTATGTTCTTCCACAGATTGTATGAACCCATAATCGTCCAAACCCCGGCCTCCTTGACAGCCTTCTCAAATGGCAGGAGATATATCTCGCGCATGGCGCGCTCGCTCACGTTCACATTAACACGGAAACGGTCTGTCTCCTGATCGTTGAGCACAAAATGCTTCAGGCAGCAGCCTACCCCATTGGCCTGTGCAGAACGGATGTACGGAACGACCATCTCACCAGCAAGGCAAGGGTCTTCTCCCATATATTCGAAGGCACGTCCGTTCAAGGGGGTACGCTGGATATTGATTCCCGGGCCAAGCATCAGATCCTTGCCTCGGAAAGCGAACTCCTCACTCACAGCATTGCCGTAGGCAGCCGCAAGCTGTCGGTTCCAAGTGGCAGCCAGACATGTCAGCGAGGGAAATGCCACAACATAGTCATTGGTCCATCTGGCAGGCGACCATGTATTCCATTCCAGTTCTTCACGAACACCATGGGGGCCGTCATCCATATTAAGCTGACGAATGCCAAGACGCGGTACGCCAGCACTCGTAAACTTGCTCTGGGCATGGATGATGCGAATCTTCTCGTGGGTGGTCATCCTGCTAAGCGCATCGCTGACACGCTCTTCCACAGGAGCCGTCGGGTCCAGGTATTTCGGAGTCTGGGCATTGACTGTCATTGCAAACAGCAACGTTATGAGAAAAGCAATCTTCTTCATGGTCTTTCTATTGTTTTTCTATTGCCTGTATTTCTTCCACAACCATATCCGGGTATTCTCTCTGAAGCTCCTGCAAACGCTGCAGGGTCTTCATCCTGAAGGTCTGGTATTCCTCTGAATCGGGATTGAACGGCCGATGGGCCAACGCCTCTTTCAAGGGCTGCCACTTGGCCATAAATCTCTTTGTCTCTTCGCTGAAGAACGCCTCGCCGAACCGCTGCCAGATATATTCCACGGCCTGCTCAGAGGGATGAAGCATGTCGGCGGCATAGAAGCGGTAGTCGCGCAACTCGTCCAGTACAATCTCATAAGAGGGGAAATAGCAGAGGTGAGCGGCAAGCGGTGAAGGCTGAGAGAGCAACTGCTGTATAGCAAGGAGAAGGGTTGCCTTCGACAGCTGACTCTCATGATAGCCGTACTTACGATAGCGGATAGGACTGACTGTCAGGACAATCCGCATGTCGGGGTTAGCGGCAAGAAGGCACGAAACGGTCTGCCGCAGATAGTCTGCACACTCATCGACCGTGAGCTCCCGCTCTTCAAAGAGTTGCTGCGGACGCTTCTGACAATTGTCCACAATCTCGCCCGTCTCCTTCAAGATATAGACATGATTGGTGCCAAGGGTCAGAACCGTGGTATAAGGGATGGGGTGATCGGTAAGATATTGTTGAACGGTATGCAGGACGCTGGCAGGATTATACATCACGCCATATGGATTCACGACAACGCGGAACTTCTCCTGTTGTGCACGACGGCCTATGTTGTCGGCACAACAGGAACCCACAAAGAACATCCGCTCACATGGTGAAAGTTCAAACGGGCCTTTCGGAATATCCACTATCGTCCTGAAATCCATTCTTCAACTCCTGCTTACCTGCAAGCCGCTCTCGCTGATGAGCATATCCACGAAGCGGGCATTGGAATTTCTACGGTTGTCATTGAGAATCTGTCGGATGCGCATGGCGGCTTCGGGGTCCTTGGCAATCATATACAGGTAGCCACCGCCGCCGGCACCCGGAAGCTTGTAGCCGAGACACAAGTCATCGACCAGTTCCGTGAGTGCTTTCACTTCCGCAGGATTCGTGCCGCTGTCCAAAGCCTGGTTCTGCGCCCAGGTTTTCCTGACCAGCCGGCCCATCTCCTGGAAGTCCACTCGCTGGATGGCATCAAACATCTGCTGGGTGTGTATCTTCATCTCCCTGAGCAGCGCCAACTCCTCATGCTGGTTGAGGAACATACGGCGTACAATCTCTGAGAGGATGCTCTTTGCCGTGCGTGTGATACCGGTATAGTAAAGCAGGTGACAGGCCTGATACTCCGGCTGGCGGTACAGTCCCGTTGGCAACCATCTCACTTCCGGAACCTGTTCCGGTCCCCGCGTAGTATGGAGTAGCTTGATGCCCGGCAACAGACCGCCGAACTGATCCTGCCATCCGCCGCCGGTTGTAAGCAGCTGTTCCAACACCAACGTGCGATGACCGATTTCCCGCTTGTCCCATCCCAGACTGCAGAAATCATTCAGGGCACCAAGTACCGTAGCCGCAAGGATGGAACTGGTTCCCAATCCGCTTCCGGCAGGAATGGCGGAGAGCAGGGTTACCTCTATGCCACACCCGAAAGCAGCAAGCTGTTGTTCCAACGAGGCGAAGCGCTCTGCCGAACAAGAGGGATGGAAGCCTGCCAGCACCAGGGCTGCCTTGGGAATGGAGAACGGGCTACCCACCTTCCGGTAGTTGGCGAGTTCCTCATAGGTGGAAACGACCTCCGCAGCTCCGAGGTCTATGCTGCGCAGGACAATATGATGTTCACGGCAGGGCTTGACATACGTCTGTATGGGCGGCTGCCCATTGAGTTCGATGGCAAGGTTGATGACATCTCCCCCTTCCATCAGACAGAAGGGCGGCGTGTCCGTCCATCCGCCGGCAATATCGATGCGCACGGGGGAACGTCCCCATACAATCTGGTCTTGATAAGCAGAGAAACGAGGCATCACGGTATGCGACTGCACCGAGGAAAGAAGTCCTTCGCGCAAAGAAGAAAAAGCACGCTGCTCCTCTTCCTGTGCCCGTTGCTGATGGCCGTTCAGACTGTTCAGACGCGAACGGAACATCGCATCGCTGATGCGGGTAAGCAACGGCTCATCCTGCGGCAAGGCTGGCGGTTCGGCAATGCCACCCTCGGAAAACTCTTTGGCAGCATGGTCGAGGTCGGTCTGATAAAAGACGCTTTGCTGATAGTTGCGGGCAAGCACCGGCCAGTTGGTCAAGCGGAATTCCTTGCGCTGTGCGACGAGACGCCGGAGATTGGCCTTGGCAGAGATTTCCTCCGCGCTCATCTTCTCCGAGCGCTCCCATACGGCCTTGCCTGCTGTGGCAGTTTCGTCGCCAAGCATCCAGATGAGCACCTGTTCCATGTCATGCAGGTTGTCAACAACAGGGAAACGGCGTTCCTGCTGGGCTGCGCCGCTGAACTTGTCATCCATCTGGTAAGGACGAACCACCCATTGCCGTTCTCCCATCGGGACGATGTCAACGCATTGTCCGGGAGAAAGGCTGACAGCCCAGTCGTTTTGCGGTACGCCTGTGATAATATGGTCATGGCTGATGGTCCATCGTGGACCGACAAAGGAGTTTTCTATCCATACGTTGACATTCTCCGATGTCAGCCTTATCTTTGTCTCCGCGTTCTGCACGAACATGGAGGGATGGGGCTTATGGGAACGATGGAAGATCTGTCGCTGGTCGTTGACGACATTCTGAATGGCCAATGTAGAAGAAATAATCTCGCGTGAGGTTCCGAAATGGTAGAACTCACCACCCGGCAGGGGAAGTATGACAACCTTCAGCTTCGACAGCTCCTCGTCGTGGAGTGTCGGCTCATAGCCCAATGCCCCGCCAAACTCGCTGTAGAGATCATACTCCTTCAGGGAGTTCTGGGAGTTCTGGGAGTGCAGGGAGTTCTGGGAGTGCAGGGAGTTTGAGCTCCTTGAGATTAGGAGTTCCACGGCACGGTCGGAAAGGAGCCACACGCCAATATCCGTCAGATAGAAGTTCTCGCGGCGCAGTTTCCCAAGCTGTTCTACTGTTGGCTTCTGCAACATGCAGCGAAGGTCTGTCGGGCGTTCACGCGAAGAGACGAACACGCCGTGGTTCTTTGCCGTTTCTGCTCCAAGCCACAGGCCGAAGCATACCACATCTGCATCGCGGCATGCCTCATTGAAAAGCGGCGCCTGTGAACCTTCCACCGACTGCCGGATCAGCACATCGCCACTCACCACCATCGTGTGCAGGTGGTTGGGTGCTGCCTCCATCATGTGTTCATAATAAGGCACCTGCAAGGATAGCAAGTCCTGGGAGAGTCGCTGTCCGCGTTCCCATCGGAACACGGGCACGGGGGTGAGGATCTTTCCGGAAGGAGCATACGAGGGTAAGCGCCTACTCTGTCCGCCGGCATGCAGCAGGATGCGTTTCTCACGGGAGAGCCAACTTTGGAAAGCTTCTTCCCGACTCCCTGCCTCCTCGGCTCCCTGGCTCCCTGACTCCTTGTCTCCTTGAGCAAACCCCTCCATCAGCAGCCATGCCGTACCGCCTCCAGATCCCAACTTATGTCCTACCGGGTCGTTTGTACAGATCCACTCCTCTCGCGAATAGCCCGTCACCTCATGGAAGCAATCCACGAGGTTCGGCGGTAGTGACAACAGTTTCTTCATCGCCACCTTATTGTTTTTATTTAATGATTATTTTCTCTGTCTTGCCGTTAGTGGCCTTGCGCACATAGATACCACGCTCCGGACTTGTCACCTTACGTCCGTCCAGGGAATAGTAGCTACCCTCCCCTATCGTGGAAGATTCGGGAGTGAGACCCTGTATTCCGTTCGTCAGCTGCTGCATGATACCCTGCACCTCTTCCTTGGCGAGCGCATAGTTGTAGATGCGCAGGTCATCCATGTAACCGGTAAATAGTGGGTCGGCAGCGAACTGGCTGCGTCCGATGTAGTTTATAGCCGGACGGATGTCGCTGGGCTTGATGGTGATGCCCGTGGAAGATGCAGCCTCCTCGCCGTCGATATAGATGACAGTCCTGCCGTTGCCGATGGTCACGGCCACATGCTTCCACACGCTGCTGGCAAGCTTGCCCTGACAGTCCACCTGCTGCTCAACGCCGCCGTTCTTGATGGCGAAGCGCATGATGCCGCCGTTGCTCGGCGTCAGGAACATATACTCATTGACTCCGTTGCCGAAGTCGAAGATACGCTGCCAGTTCTTTCCGGGAGCCTGCCAGTTCACCCATAGGGCAATGGTCATCTCGTCCATGTCGGCAATGGCGTACGGCAGACGCAGGTGGTCGCTGGTACCATTGAACACCAACGACTTCTCGCCCGACTTGTGCGTAGCGCTATAGGACGGCGTGGTGGCGGAAACGGCATCAAACCAGTTGGTGGTAGCGTCGTTGAGATTATCATCGAACTGCCAGTAGGCAATCATCGCCTGCTCGCCAGTCGGCTTGGCGCTGACCACATCCGACACCTTCGAGATGTTGTAGGTTCTGTCATAGGCACGCACACGGTAGTCGTACTCCACGCCCTGACGGCAGGTATTGTCGAAATAATAAGGATCTTTCAGTCCGCGCGCGATAACGTTCCACTCCGTGCCGGTGCTCTCCTTGCGCTGCACGAGGTAGCCTTCCAGGTCTTCTATCTCCACCGCATTCCAGAACAGCTGCACGGCTGCGGTCTGTGCCGAGGCATACAGTCCCTGCGGACTGGCCACGGTCTTGCGTACGCAGGTTGCGTCAACCGGCACGAAGCGCCACATCTGGTTCTGCTGGTTGAGGGAGCCGGTACGCAAGGCATCCTGAACGATGGCAGCGCCATTGGTCTTGTCAGAACGGGTGGCAGAGAGATAGAGGCCCGACTCACGGTTACGGATAAAGAAGGAGCCGTTGCCTGCATACTCCAGATACCATTGTTCGTTGCTGGCATCATTGGCGTTATAGGCAATCAGGTTTTCCAAAGCATTCGTAGAGTTGTTGAGCACGTTGATGCGCTTCTGGTTCGCGGCGTTGCGGATATAGAAGAAACTGTAGTCGCCGCCGATGCGCGGATCCACGGGAGTGACATCCCATTGCACAGCCTCGCTGCCGTTATCAGTCACCTGTGCAATCTGCGGATTGCCCCAGAGGTCGCCATAGGTTCCCACCACACAGGCGTTACGCAGGTTCATAATCTTATAGCGTCCGTTGATGCTGGCCAGAGGAACGTCCTCGCCATAGTCCACGTTGATTACACGCTCGGCATTGGTCTGTCCGGTCTGGTAGCCGGTGCCGCCCGGCACCTCCATGCGGAACTCACGGTAAGGTCCTTTGCCGTCGTAGTACACCTCGCGGTCGCGGGAGAGGAACATGTAGGAAGAGGTGGAAGCCTGACGCTCGGAAGAGCCCACGAAAGCGCGGACGCGCTTCTTCGCATCGTCACGATAGACGGAAGCTGCCGTCCAGGCATCGCGGTTCTCCGCGTAGCCGATACGCGAGCCTGTATTGCTCAACTGGCAGAACTCACCACGCGCACGGCTGTCGAAGCCCCACCAGATACCTGTCTGCATACCATACTCCGCACCAATCATGGCCTCACCCACATTGTGGAGCTCATCGGCCAAGGCATGGTTGCCGTCACCACGCACTTGCTTGAAGAAGTTGGCATAGTTGGCAAACGAGCCTGCCAGCTGGTGGGTGTTACCCCAGGTGACGTAAGGCTTCACGGCATTGTACCATTCCATTGCCTTGTCGTCATTCAACGTGTTTCCTGCGGTGATGGCGATGTCGGCGAAGCGCGGATATTCCTCTTTCAGCTTGCGCGCAATCTCCTTGAAGTTGGCCTTGCTGCCCTGTTTCCAGTCGGCATAGTCGGGCTCATTGAAGGGAGAGACGGCAATAACCTTGTTGTTCGGATAGGTGCTCTGAATCCATGCCACGCTGGCATCGATGAGTGCTGCCCAATGTTCGGTATTGGAAGAACCCTTGGTACCATAGTAGTTGATGATACCCTGCTCCTGGTCCTCGTTGAGGATGAGGTTGATGGTATCGTTCACCAGGCGTGCCAGCTGCACGCGCTGGCGCAGGGTGGTAATCTGGTTGTCGGTCAGCGAAGTGCCGTTAACGAGTTGTTCCGTTGTCTGGAAGGAGCCTCTGACCACATAGATATTCTTCTTGCCGATGTGGTTGATACCCTTGCGGATGTTCTGCTCGCTGATCCATGCCACATCCAGTCCCCAGCGCACGGGAAGCTTCTTTCCCGGGTCGGCAAGGTAGAACGGCACGTCGGTATCGTACTGTTCAGGAATGGTCAGGTTCATGCTTGACGATTGTCTGATAAACTGTGCCTCAGCAGGCGTGGCAACTGCCATCGTGCTCAGCAACAACAGGGTCTTGATAATGGCTTTCATATTGTTGTATTTTTTATTTTTTTCTTTGGCTGCCTTTCTCCTTCTCACGGCGGCGAAGATGCCTCCCGCCGCAGCCAGGAGCAGGATGATGTAGGAAGCATAGGCGATGGTCTCCGTGCGCTCCACGGAACGCGGCTTGAAGGTGAGCACCACCTCATGGGTGCCGGCCTTCACGTTCATGGCACGCAGGATGTAATCCACACGTCCCAGTTCCGCAGGCTCACCATCGACGGTAGCCGTCCATCCGGGGTAATAGACCTCGGAGAAGACCAACACGCCGCCTTTGCCCGACTGCACCTCGTAGGCCAGCTCGTTCGGAGCGTAGCTCTTCAGCTGCACCACCGACGTGCCGTCCTGGGCAACAGCCTCGCCGAGCTCTTCCTTGAAACGGCTGTCGGCAACGGCCTCATGGCGGAGGTTCAGCTGTCCTACCGCGGCAATCTCCTCATTGGCATTGCCCACATACGTCAGCTTGTCCACGAACCACGCATTGCCGTAGGCATAGGGGTTCATGATGGGAACGGTCTGCCCGCCTTGCAGCGGCATGATGACATACTTCGTGTTCAGCATGTTCAGCACCGGCCAGATGCTGTCGCCGGCACAGCGTGTCATGTCGCCCTGCGCATCGGCAATGGACGACATCATCACCTGCATCTCCGGCATGATGTAAGCCTCTATCATCTCCTGATAGCGGCGGAGCTTGGCGGGATGGTAGCCGCCGATGCTCTTATGGTAATAGGACGTCTCATTCTCGTTGAAGGTATTGGAGGCGAGGTTCAGCACGCGGTAGTCCAGCGCCTTGTCCTGCAGGATGGCCTCATCGGTGGCAGTCATGCGGATGGGTTCCTCGCGCACGCTCTTCTCCACAAACATCTCATCGTTCAGGTAGCGCTTGTTCACCGCCCACATATCCACAAGGCAGAGCACCACCAGGGCACCCGTCATGTATTCGGCCTTCAGCTTGCCCATGCGGTAGAGCATGAGGAAGAACATGCCGATGGTGATGACCCAGAACGAGCGCCAGCAGTCGGCCGTGAAGATGGCGCGGCGCACCTCGCGGAGGTTGGCCAGCAGCGGCTGCAGCTGGTCGGCAGGGAATTGCGACAGCGCCCTCATCTCCTGCGAGGAGACAAAGTCGCTGAAGAACAGGCCGGGCATCAGCGCAAACAGCACGCACAAGCCCGCCGTCACGCCGTAGCTCACCCAGATATACTTCTGCACGCTCCCAGCCTGACTCCCTGAACTCCTTGAACTCCTTGAACTCCTTGAACTCCTTGAACTCCCTGAATTCACTACCTCCTTCATCGCCAGCATGGCCAGCAGGGGAATCGTGAACTCCGCGATGACCAGGATGGAGGCCACGGTACGGAACTTAGAGTACATCGGCATATAGTCGATGAAGAAGTCCGTCATGCCCATGAAGTTCTTACCCCATGAGAGGAGAATGGAAAGGATGGTGGCAGCCAGCAGCGCCCATTTCATGGGACCCTTCACGATGAACAGGCCCAGCACGAAGAGCATCAGCACGAAGGCACCCACATACACGGGGCCGCTCGTTCCGGGCTGCTCACCCCAGTACATGCCGAGCTGCTGATAGACGGGCAGGTACATGTTGTCGGCCTTCTCCATGCCCTTCTCGCTGCGCGTGAGTGGCACGGAGGCACCGCCCTTGGCATTGGGCACGAGGAGCGTCCATGTCTCATCGATGCCGTAGCTCCATTGGGTGATGTAGTCGCGCTCCAGTCCGCTGTCGGTCTGGTTGGCGGCATTCTTCTTCACCAGCTCGCTCTTGCCGCGCATCGACTCCTGGGTATATTGCCAGGTGTGGTAGAGGTTCGACAGGTTTAGGCATACGCCAATCAGTCCGCCGGCCAGGCAGATGAGCGTGGCCTTCACGAAGCGCATGAGCTGCTTCTCCCTGACGGCCTGCACCAGATAGGCCAGCACCATGAAGAACACGATGAACAGATAGTAATAGGTCATCTGCACATGGTTGGCGTTCACCTCCAGGGCAGCGAACAGCGAGGTCACGATGAAGCCCCAGAGGAACTTTCCACGATAGGCCAATACGATGCCCGCAATCATCGGCGGCAGGTAGGCCAGCGCAATGACCTTCCAGATATGGCCTGCGGCAATGATGATGAAGAAATAGCTGGAGAACGCCCATATCACGGAGCCCAGCACAGCCAGTTCCTTGCGGAAGTCGAAGGCACGCAGCAGGATGTAGAAGCCCAGCAGGTAGGCGAACACATACCACACGTTCTCCGGTAGCCAGAGGTGATAGGCATCGGACACCTTCGCCAGCACCTCCGTACTCTTGTACGAGGGAGCCGTCTGGTAGTTGGGCATGCCGCTGAACGTGGAGTTCGACCAGCGCGTGCGCTCACCCGTCTGCTGATAGTATTCCGTAGCCTCACGGCCTGCACCGCGACCCGCCGAGGAGTCATGACGATACAGGATGCGTCCCTCCAGATCTGCTGGCAGGAAGTAAGCAAAGGCAATGACGGCAAACAGCACCACGGCGGCCACGTCCCACAAATATTTCTTCAGAATATCCATAAATTCGATAGATTACGTTTACAATGCGCGACAAAATTACAAAATAATTATGAAATGTACACTAATAATTTGGAAATATTTTCGTACCTTTGTCGCACAACAACAAACTTTTCAGCATGAAAATAGGAATTATCGTAGCAATGGACAAGGAGCTGAAGCAGCTTCAGGAGGTATTCAAGGATAGTGACGTACTGGTACAGAAATGCGGTATCGGCAAGGTGAACGCCGCCTTGGGCGCACAACGCATAATCAACGAGTTCCACCCCGACTGCATCATCTCTTCCGGCTGTGCCGGCGGCAATGGCGACGACATCAACATCCAGGACATCATCGTCAGCTCCGAGCTCTGCTATCACGACGTCTATTGCGGCCGTGCCATCGACGATACCACCGTCTATGGCCAGGTGCAGGGACTGCCCGCCCGCTTTCAGGCCGACCCCGAACTGCTTCGCAAGGCCACGCAATTATCCATTATCCGCTCGGCCCGCAGGGACGCTTGCCAGAGCAAGAATTCTCAATTATCCCTTCATAGCGGTCTCATCGTCACCGGCGACTGGTTTGTGGACACCAAAGAGAAGATGCGCGAGATTATCGGCCACTTCCCCGAGGCCAAGGCCGTGGACATGGAGTCGTGTGCCATTGCGCAGGCCTGCTATCTCAACAATGTGCCGTTCATCTCCTTCCGCGTCATCAGCGACATCCCCCTGCGCGACACCGACGCCTCGCAGTACCACGACTTCTGGAACACCATCGCCGAGAACTCCTTCCAAGTAACGAAGACCTTCGTCGAAAGCCTGTAATTATCATTTTTAATTATCAATTGTCAATTAAAATTATCAATTAACAAAAATGGAGGTTATACAAAGTTTCACCATCGACCACACCCACCTGAAGCCAGGCATCTATGTCTCGCGCGTGGACAAAGGATTCACCACCTTCGACCTGCGTATCACCGAACCCAACAAGGAGCCTGCCGTGGCTCCTGCCGCCATGCACAGTATGGAACACCTCATGGCCACCTGGTTCCGCAACTCCCGCGCCAAGGACGACGTGGTCTATGTGGGTCCGATGGGCTGCCTCACGGGCATGTATATCATCATGACAGGGGCCTACTCCGTCGAGGACATGCGCCAGCTGACCATCGAATGTCTGGAGTGGATACTCACCCAGACCGAGGTTCCTGCCACAACTCCCGAGACCTGCGGCAACTACCTGCTCCACGACCTCCCCATGTGCCTGTGGGAATGCCGGCGCTACAAGGATCGGCTTCAAAACGATTTCCACTCCGAATACACCCAGCTACAGGTCACTCTTGACGACGGCAAAACCTTTGCCGACGCATAAGACCACACGGGCAGATGGATGACTTATCTCTGCCATCCTTCAACACGATATACCTTCTCCAGAAGTTTCCGTTCTTACTGTACGTTCTGTTCTTATTTCCGCCATGTGCCTCCAGATAACCAAACTCGGTAAGCTGGCGCAGGTAGCGCTTGGTGGTGGTGGCATTGAAACCGAAGTGGGCAATAATCTGTTCGGTAGTGATTTCATCTTTCTTGCTCAGGCAAGCGTCTCCTATCGTCGCCGAGCGGTCGACCATGTATTCCAAAATATCGACCAGTTTCTCTGCCAAAGAAGGCTTAATCGACCATTTATCGACCATTTCCTGCTTCAATGCTTGTTTATCGACCATTTTCTCACTAGTTGATTCCAAATAATGGTCGATATCTGTCTTCAGATGCTGACAATGCAGGCGAGTCATGCAATCAAGGAGTTTAATAGCTTAGGAGTTTAATAGCTTAGGAGTTTAATAGCTAACAAGTAAGGTTTCGCGTTGCTCAACTGATCAGGGAGTCAAGGAGTCAAAGCCCCTTCCCGGCCTCCCCCTAAAAGGGGAGGAGGATATTAATTAAAGAGATAAGGAGTCAAGACATTAGCTTTATCCCCTTGCGCTTCAAAGCCCCCCTCTCTTTTAGGAGAGGGGTTGGGGGTGAGGCCATCCCTCTCCCTTTGGGGGAGGCCAGGAGGAGGCACCTTTCATCTCCTAAAAGTCGAACTAACTTTCCACTTATTCAAACTTTAACGCACTTATTTTCAGGTATTTATTTAAAATAACTAAAGAAAAGCGAGAAGTGTTTCCCGATTTCCAAAACGGCTCCTTTGACCCTCTGAAACGTGCCCTTTCACGCCGTGAAACGAACCCTTCGGGAACAAGAAACGAGCCCTTCGGGAGCAAGAAACGAGCCCTTCGGCGGTACCGAAAGGCTCGTTTGGGAAATTCAAATTACATCAATTATCGCTTGTTATCCCTACTTTTTGCAACTAAACAACCCATTTTGTTGCACATTTCCTTTAAAATAAGGCCATAATGCTGAATTTTCACAACGCTCATATGTGCGCCAAGCGAGGGAAAAAGCATCGGAACAAGGGGGGCAAACATGCCTTTTGAGGCCTGTGAGATGAGAATTTTGATACATTCTGTCCCTTTTCCAAGGTTTGGCATCTTAGGGGCAGAGGGTTTTGAAATATTGTATCTCATTGATATTCTGCTTTTTAAATGAAACTAACACTGGCAAAATCTATCAATTTCAGTTCTATCAGTTAGTTTTCAAGGGGTATCAATTTCAGCTCCTTATTATATAACTTATTGATTATTAATTAATTATATATTATAAAATAGGAAGTTTGATATATAACTGATCCTCTGAAAGCTAACTGAAACTGATAGAACTGATAGATATTGGCCGTTAATCACTCACTTCTTCTACAAGGCAAACAGTTTTTTAATCACCTTCTGCGCTATGGCTCCCGCCTGGGTGACCAGCTTCTGTGGCAGCATCGCCAGCTGGTCCTCGTCGAGCGAGAAGCAGAAGTACTATCTGCCGTCCCTTCCCTGTGACAGCGAGCAGTTGTCATCGCGGAAGAGCGCCTTGTTCCTCACTCGCTTCGGCAGCTCCGTGATATAGACATTGCCGTCGCGCATCATCTGCACCTTGCATTTCCCTCTAAAAGGCTCCAATAGCGCATCCTCGCAGCACATAAAATCTGCCGTGTGCAGTCCGTTCTCTGCCCATGACTGCGGGCGACGAGGTATTCCTCGGTCATGCCGTAGCTGGCGGCAATCTTCAGAGCCTGCTCGTGGGCGGCTTCCTGCGCGCGACGCTTTTTTGTCTTCCAGAAGAATGTCATTGCGCCTGGATGGATTTAGACGAGGGGCACAGACACGAAGAAGCCCTGCCACAAGAGGCATAGGCCTGATGCAGCAGGGCATGGGTTGATGTCCTGTAGGATGTTAAGGATTTAATGTTAATTTCTGTTAATGGGGGGGGTAATTTTTGACCGCCCGCCATGCTCACAGGTGTATGATGTTTGATAGTCATATTCATGGTTTGTCGTAAATCACCTGCAAATATACAACAAGATTTCGACAACGGAAAGAAATCAGGGAACTTTTTGCTCCCTGATTTCTTGACTCCTTAAGCTATTAAGCTAATAAACCATCAAGCCATTAAGCTATCAAGCCATTAAGCTATCAAGCCATTAAGCCATTAAGCCATTAAGCCATTAAGCTATCAAGCCATTAAGCTCCCAGTCTCCTTATTCCTTGGTGGCGCGCTTGCGCTCAAGATGGTCGAGGATGGACTTGCGCATGCGGATGGATTTCGGGGTGACCTCCACGAGCTCATCGGCCTTGATGTATTCCAGGCACTCCTCCAAGCTCAGGACGGTCTTGGGAATGATGCGGGCCTTCTCGTCTGTGCCGGAGGCGCGGACATTGGTGAGCTGCTTGGCCTTGGTGACATTGATGACCAGGTCGTTGTCGTGGACATGCTCGCCGACAACCTGTCCGCCATAGACTTCCTCACCCGGATCGATGAAGAACTTGCCACGGTCCTGCAGCTTGTCGATGCTATAGGCAAAGGCGGTGCCGGCCTCCATGGCAATCATGGAACCGTTGACACGACGCTCGATGTCGCCCTTGTAGGGCTGGTATTCCTTGAAGCGATGGGCCATGATGGCCTCACCCTGCGAGGCTGTGAGCACATTGGTACGCAGACCGATGATGCCGCGCGAGGGGATGTCGAACTCAATGTTCACACGGTCGCCCTGTGTATCCATCGATGTCATCTCTCCCTTGCGACGGGTGACCATGTCGATCATCTTCGACGAGAACTCCTCGGGCACATTGATGGTCAGCTCCTCGATAGGCTCACAGCGTTGGCCGCCAATCTCGCGGTAGATGACCTGCGGCTGTCCCACCTGCAGCTCATAGCCCTCGCGGCGCATGGTCTCGATGAGCACGGAGAGATGAAGCACGCCACGACCGGAGACAATCCACTTGTCGGTGGAGTCCTCAAATGGTTCCACACGCAGGGCGAGGTTCTTCTCCGTCTCGTGTGCCAGGCGGTCGTTGATGTGGCGCGAGGTGACAAACTTTCCTTCGCGGCCGAAGAATGGTGAGTCGTTGATGGTGAACAGCATCGACATCGTGGGCTCGTCCACAGAGATGGCGGGCAGCGCCTCTGGAGCCTCTGCGTCACATAGTGTGTCGCCAATTTCAAAGTTAGAGAGTCCTATCACGGCACAGATATCACCCGACGAGATGGCGTCGGTGGCATGGTGGCCCATGCCCTCAAAGGTGTGCAGCTCCTTAATCTTGGTACGCTCCTCCGATCCGTCGCGGTGAACGATGGTGATGGGCATGCCCGCTTTCAGCGTGCCGCGATGTATGCGGCCCACGGCGATGCGGCCCGTATAGGTGGAGTAGTCGAGCGAGGTAATGAGCATCTGCGGAGTGCCCTTTAACTGCTCGGGAGCGGGAATGACCTCTACGATCTTGTCCAGCAGATAGTCGATATTATCCGTTGGCGTGTTGTAGTCCTCCCCCATCCAGCCCTGCTTGGCAGAGCCATAGACTACGGGGAAATCCAACTGGTCTTCGGTGGCATCGAGCGAGAACATCAGGTCGAACACCATCTCATAGACTTCCTCGGGACGGCAGTTGGGCTTGTCCACCTTGTTGACCACGACGATGGGCTTCAGGCCTATCTGCAGGGCTTTCTGCAAGACGAAGCGCGTCTGGGGCATCGGGCCCTCGAAGGCATCGACGAGCAAGAGGCAGCCGTCCGCCATGTTCAGCACACGCTCCACCTCTCCGCCAAAGTCGGCGTGTCCCGGGGTGTCAATGATATTGATCTTGGTGCCTTTCCAGTTGATAGAGACATTCTTGGAAAGAATGGTGATGCCACGCTCACGTTCCAAATCGTTGGCATCGAGAATCTGACTGCTGTCGTTCTGTCCTTCGCGGAAGAGCTTTCCCGCAAGCATCATCTTGTCCACAAGTGTGGTCTTTCCATGGTCAACATGGGCGATGATGGCAATATTCCTAATATCCTGCATAAGTATTTTTGTAAATCGGGTGCAAAATTAAAAAATAATTATGAATTATGCATGATGAATTAAAAAATATTTGTACCTTTGCACCCGCAATTTCGGAAAGTCCGATGCATTTTGTCAATGTGGTGCGTTCTGATGAAGACGGCCGGCGCTGGCAGGATGTAATAGCACAAAACAATTTCATCAACTATCTACAAATGTATTTAGACAAAGAAAAAAAGGCCGAGATCTTCGCCCAGTATGGCAAGAACGGCGCTCAGGACACCGGTTCCGTTGAAAGCCAGGTAGCCCTGTTCTCCTATCGTATCAAGCACCTCACCGAGCACTTGAAGAAGAACCACAAGGACCACAACACCGCACGTTCTCTGACCATGCTCGTTGGTAAGCGCCGCAAGCTCCTCAGCTATCTGAAGGCTCGCGACATCGAGCGCTATCGTGCTCTGATCAAGGCTCTCGGTCTGCGCCGATAAGCAAGACTTGAGGAAAAACAATAATCCCCGGAGGTTACCCTTCGGGGATTATTATTTGGGGGAGTTCAAGGAGTCAAAGCCTCCTCCCGGCCTCCCCCTAAAAGGGGAGGAGAATATTAAGGAGACAAGGAGGCAAGGAGCTCTTTACCTTTTTACTCTTTTCCCTTTTTACTTTTTAATTTTTAATTTTTCACCTTCAGCGCGCCCTTGATGGTGACGTTGGCCACATCGTTGCGGCTATAGGGCTCGCGGGAGGCATTGATCAGCTGCTCCAGCATCTCACGCTCTGCCACGTTGTACTTCTCGGAGCGCACGGCCTTGATCAGCTCGCCCACGAACTTCTTCTGTCCCTCTACCATGCTGACGGCCATGGCACGGTTCACTTCCATGCTCACATCCACGCCACCTGTTGCCATCAGGCTGTCCCACTTGGCAATGGCCTCGCGGTACTGAACCTCGGCCTCGGCAGGCTGCTTCATCACATCCAACAGGAAGGCATGGAGCATGTTGACATCAGGATAGTCGGGGAAACGCTGCTTCATGGCAGCAATGGTAGCCAGGGCATCCTGCTCCTGTCCCAGAGCATAGTACACCTGTACCAGCGTGTTGTAGGCCAGCACGTTGGCAGAATCCTTCTCTATGGCCTGACCAAAGAGAGCAACCGCCATACGGGCTGTATCGGCCGACACGGGATGGATGTTCTTGCCATCACCATAGAGCAGGACAACGGCCTGCTGATAGAGTGCCAACGATGTGGAATCCACCTTGGAAGGCACCGACAGCACGCTGATATGACGGATGGTGTCGCCCTCGCCTTTCGGCTGGTTGTTCTTCTGTCCACACGCTACCATCAGCAGCGGCAACAGCAACATCAAATAGAATAGTTTCTTCATTATCTTTCTTTATTTTACTTACTTTTTATCTCCAGCAACGGCTTCATGACAAAGTCGCGCTGCTCCATCAGCGGATGCGGTATCTTCAGGTCGGGCTCATCAACATGCAGGTCGTCATAGAGCAGGATGTCGATATCGATGGGACGGTCCCTGAAGGAATACGGCTGGGCGTTGGCGGCGGATGACTGACGGCGGATGGTTGTATGCGCTTTCGTCTTTCCCAGCTCTCGCTCTATCTGTTGAGTGGCCAGAAGCAGTTCACGGGGCGAGAGCATAGTCTCCACGCAGACCACCGCATTGAGAAAGCGGTTGTCGGACTCAAAGCCCCAGGGCTCGGTCTCGTAGAACGAAGACTTTTTCACGACAGTTCCTACGCGCGAACCGATATACTCTATTGCACGCGTGAGGTTCTGCTGACAGTCACCCAGGTTGCTGCCCAGACCCAGATATACTTCATGCATGGCCATACAGAGTCCCTTGGTTGGGGGTGGACTAATCATTCACAATCAGCAGGGCATCGCCATAGCAGCCGAACTTGTAACCGTTCTTCACGGCCAGGTCGTAGGCTTCCATCACCAGGTCGTAGCCGCCGAAGGCTGCCGTCTCCATCAGGAGCGTGGAGAGCGGATGATAGAAGTTGGCAATCATGGAGTCGGCAAGTCCGAAGTCATAGGGCGGGAAGATGAACTTGTTGGTCCATCCCTCGAACTCCTTCAGCAAGCCATCGGTACCCACGGCTGTCTCCGTGGCCTTCACCACGCTGGTGCCCACGGCACAGACGCGATGACCGACACGTTTGGTATCGTTGACAATGCGACAGGCCTCCGCTCCTATGGACATCTGCTCGGAGTCCATCTTGTGCTTCGTGAGGTCTTCCACCTCAATGGTATGGAAGTTGCCCAAGCCACAATGGAGGGTGATATAGGCGAAGTTGAAGCCGCGGATCTCCATACGCTTCAGCAGCTCACGGCTGAAATGAAGGCCTGTGGCAGGAGCCGTTACCGCTCCCTCGTTCTGTGCGAAGATGCATTGGAAGTCTTCCATGTCCTGCTCGTCGGCATGCGGGTTCTCGCGGCTGTCGATGATATAGCGCGGAAGGGGCGACTCACCAAGTGCAAACAACTCGCGCTTGAACTCATCATGGGGACAGTCGTAGAGGAAACGCAACGTGCGTCCGCGACTGGTGGTGTTGTCGATGACCTCTGCCACCATGGAACCGCTATCATCGAAGAACAGCTTGTTGCCGATACGGATCTTGCGGGCAGGCTCTACAAGCACATCCCACAGGCGCATTTCCTGATTGAGCTCACGCAGCAGGAACACTTCTATCTTGGCATCGGTCTTCTCCTTCGTACCATAGAGACGGGCGGGAAACACCTTCGTGTCGTTGAAGATAAACGTGTCACCCTCATCGAAATAGTCGAGCACGGAACGGAAGTCCATGTACTCACCCTCGATGGGATTTCCCTCTGCATCCTTCTTGAACATCTCGATGGTCTGGGACTTCTTGTGAAGGACCATCAGGCGACACTCATCACGACGAGTGAAGCGAACGGTTTCCTTGGTACCGTCCTCATTCTCAAACTCGCGATAGATGCTCTGCGGATAGAGCGCAATCAGCTCTTCGGGCAGCTTAAACTTGAATTGTGATAACTTCATATCTTATGGATTTTTTGAGTCTTATGGTTATGGGGCTTATGATTTTTCTTCCAGCCACTCGCGGAAGTGGTCATAGGGAGCACAGTCCTCTGCGCGGAAGTCTCCCACGCGTGTGCGGCGGAGTGCCGTGAGGTGGGCTCCACTATTCAATGCCTGTCCGATGTCACGGGCCAGGGAACGGATATAGGTACCCTTGCCACAGACGACGCGGATGTTCATCTGCATCTTCTCCGGATCGAAGTCCATGAGCTCTATCTCATCAATGCGCACGGGCTTGGCAGCAAGCTGCACATCGTTGCCCTTGCGGGCCATCTGATAGGCGCGGTGACCATCGACCATACAGGCAGAGAATGCCGGAGGCACTTGCATGATATCGCCAGTAAAGCGCTTCAGCACCTGCTCCACCAGTTCACGCGTGATATGCTCTGTAGGGAAGGTGGCATCTACGGGATGCTCCAAATCGAAGCTTGGCGTGGTGGCGCCCAACTGCAGGGTAGCGGTATATTCCTTGGTATGTGCCTGCAGCTGTTCTATCTGCTTGGTACAGCGACCCGTACAGAGCACCAACACTCCTGTGGCCAATGGATCGAGGGTGCCGGCATGACCTATCTTCACACGCTTCACCCCTATCTTCTTGGAGATGAGGTAGCGCACATGAGCCAGAGCCCCGAAACTGGACAGGCGGTAAGGCTTGTCAATAGCAAAGATTTCTCCTTCTTGAAAGTTCATCAGTCAACCATTGCAAGTGAATGTCCGGTCAGCAACATCACGATAATAATGGCACCAACGACAATGCGATAGTAACCAAAGGCCTTGAAGCCATATTTCGTCAGGAAGCCGACAAACCATTTCATGGCAAACAATGCCACGAAGAAGGCAACGACACATCCCAACACGAGCATGGCAATATTGTGGTCGGTAGCCCAGGCTGTCTCTTCCTTCATCAGGTCCAGCAAATCCAGCAAAGTGGCACCAGCCATCGTCGGAACCGCCAGGAAGAAGGAGAACTCAGCAGCACGCTTGCGGGTCAGTCCCTGCGTCATGCCACCTACAATCGTTGCCATAGAGCGTGAGACGCCGGGGATGACAGAGATACATTGGTAGAGACCGATGTTGAACGCCCGCTTCTCATTGACCTTATTGGCCTCATCTCCCTTGTTGAACAGCTTGTCGCAGAACAGCATGAACACGCCACCTGCCACCAGCATGACGGCCACGACCTCCACGCTATCGAGCAGCCAGTCGAGCAATCCGGACTTCTTGGCCAACAGTCCAATGACCACAGCAGGCAGCACACCCACCACGAGCAGCCAATAGAAGTAGAACCTGTGCTTCAACTGCTGCAACAGGTTACTTCCTGCAGGAGCCGGCGTGTTGTCGAACTGGAAGAACCTTTTCCAATAAAGACACACTACCGACAGGATGGCGCCAAACTGGATGATGAAGGTAAAGGCATGCACAAATGCCTTGTCGGCCTCAGACATACTCTCCGGAGTGAGTCCCAGCAGATTCTGGGTGATAATCATATGGCCTGTTGATGAGACAGGAAGAAATTCCGTCAGTCCCTCAACAACAGCAATGATAATTGTTTCTATCCAATCCATTTTCTTAATTCTTGGGTTTGTGAACAATCGCATAGATCATCGATACGAAACCGATGAAGCAGACTACCGGCGCCACCTTGACATGCAGGGGACTGAAGATCTCGGGATCGTACATCGTGTCAGTAGATTCCCCGCCGCTCATCAGGATGAAGCCGATGATGACAACAAGCATCCCGATGCCCAGAAGGACATAGTTCATCTTGCCAAATGCCAAATTCTTGTTTTCCATTATTCTCTTTTTTATATCTTATACAACTCTCCGGCCTTCATGCGCAGGAACCTGTTGACAGAGATAGCTGCACAGGTTGCCGTGATGAAGATGCCAAACACAAAGACGGTACCGGCCGTGATAGCCAAAATCTCCCAGGTCAGTACTGTCATCACTTGCGGTTCATAATAGTAAAGGGCATAGGTGAAGCCTGCCAACACCGCCGTCGCCAACACGGCAGCCAACAGTCCGAGGATGATGGCTTGCCGGATGAACGGCCTGCGGATGAATCCCCATGAGGCTCCCACCAGTTTCATGGTATGGATGGAGAAGCGGCGGGCATATATGCTCAAGCGGACAGTATTGTTAACCAAAGAGAAGGATATGATTGTCAGCAATACTGCCAAGACAAGCAGGGCGACAGAGACTTTCGCCAGATTGCGGTTCACTTCATCCATCAAGTCCTTCTGATAGTTGACCTCACTCACCTTCGGGAAGGCCTTCAGCTCCTTGCTGATCCATAGCAGGGAATCGCTGTTGGCATAATCGGCCTGTAATGTCAGGTCGATGGAGGAAAGGAAAGGATTACTGCCTACGAACTCCGTAGGATCGGCACCAAGCTCCTTGATACCTTCCTTCAAGGCGCGTTCCTTACTGACATATTGTATGCTGCGGATATAGGGCCGGCCTTTTAGCTTATTACAAAGGGTCACAGCCTCCGGATTGGTCATGTCGTGTTCAAGCATCATCGTCACCGTCAGGTTCTCCTTCATATAAGCGGAGAGGTTGTGACTGGTGAGCACGGAAAACACCACTAACCCCAGCAACACAAGCACCATGGCTGTGCTGATACACAACGTTACAGCCTGCAAGCCACGATGCTTACGGGGGGATTTACGTCTTTTCTTCATTCCAAAAAGGGTCTAATACACCAAATTTAGCTGCAAAGATAATAAAAAGGAAAGAGAGGAGAGGGCGATATGGAGTGAATAATTATGAAGTTTATAAATATTTAACAGAAGAAAAAGGGGCTTTTCCTTGCACTTTTGCATACCTTTGCAAGCTGTATGAGTACCATTATCTATCCATCACCCATCTTCGGGCCCGTTCATAGCCGCCGACTTGGTGTCTCTCTGGGCATCAATCTGATGCCTGCCGACGGCAAGGTTTGCACCTTTGACTGCATCTACTGCGAATGCGGATTCAACAAAGACTTCCGCCCCACCCTGCCTCGACCGACAAGGGAAGAGACGGCTGCGGCATTGGAAAAGAAACTGCAGGAGATGAAAAGAGAAGGAGTGCTGCCCGATGTGCTGACCTTTGCCGGCAATGGTGAGCCCACCGCACACCCGCAATTTGCGGAAATCATCGACGACACCATCCGCCTGCGCGACAGCTACTGTCCGGAAGCAAAGGTGTCGGTACTGAGCAATGCCACGATGACCCATCGTCCTGCCGTACATGATGCGCTGATGCGCGTGGACAACAACATCCAGAAACTGGATACCGTTGACGAGGATTTCATCCGCCAGGTGGACCGCCCAACAGGAAGATATAGCGTTACAGAAGTCATCGACAACCTGAAACGCTTCAACGGCCACGTCATCATCCAGACCATGTTCCTAAGAGGCAAGGACACCAACCTGACGCCGATTGACAATACTGGAGAGGAATATGTGGCACCATGGCTGGAAGCCGTCAAGGAAATCCGTCCGCAACAAGTGATGATCTATACCATTGACCGCGAAACGCCAGCCTCCCTTTTGGAAAAAGCAAGTCGCGAACAGCTTGATGCCATCCGCGACCGCGTTCTCGCTGCCGGCATTCCCTGCACGGCCAGCTATTGACATTTCACTTCTTACTTACACATAATACCACGCTTCGACCCTTCGAGGAAGGTGATGATATTCCGAATCTCCGGGCCATCGGGCACCTGCTCCTTAATCTGCATAACCACATCGAAGACACTCGTCTTTCCATGGAAAAGCAGACGGTAGGCATTGGCAATATGCCTCTGAACCTTGCTGTCGATCTTGGCGAAGTCCATGATGGCCGTGTTGGGACCTCCATACTCCATGGGATTGCCACCTGCGATGACATAGGGCGGCACATCGTGTGAGAACGCGCAGCCTGCCTGAATCAGCGACAGGTCGCCGGCACGGGTGTTGGCATTCTGGATGGCTCCAGTTGAGAAGATGACGCCATTGCCGATCACACAGTCACCTGCAATCTTGACACCATTACCAAACACGCAATTGGTACCAATGACGGTATCGTGGCTGATGTGGGTGCCTTCGAGCAGGTAGTTGTGATTGCCAATGACAGTACTTCCCTCACGATAGGTTCCACGATTGATGACCACATTCTCGCGGATGACATTGTTGTCGCCAATCTTCACATACGACTTCTCACCACGGTAGTTGAAGTCCTGCGGCAAAGCCGCAATGACCGTTCCCTGATGAATCTTGTTGCTGTTGCCGATGCGCGAACCGTTGAGGATGCTCACAAACGGGAAGATGATGCAGTTGTCGCCAATGACAACGTCATCCTCTATGTAAACAAAGGGGAATATCTTACAATTCTCGCCGATCTTCGCCTTGGGGCTGATTTCGGCCTTTGGGGATATTTCGCTTGCCATAATTATCAATTATCAATTTTCAATTATCAATTATCAATTTACTTGGCTCCGCCTCCCAAAGCCTGATAGAGCGATACCACGGCCTGCATCTTGTTGAAGTCATCGGTAATCTTGGAGATCTGTGCATTGAGCAGACTGCTCTGTGCCTGAATGACTTCCAGATAGGTACTGTTGCCAGCTCCGGTGAACAGTTCCTTGGTATCCTTCACATTCTGTTCCAACACCTTGATCTGAGAGGCTTCTATCCGACTCTTCTCGTTCGAGGAGTTGTACTGAACAAGGGCGTTCGACACCTCGCTACCGGCCTTGAGTACCGTATTCTGCCAGGTGTTGTAAGCTTGCTCATACTGCGCCTTCGCCACTTTAAGGCCAGCCACAAGCTGTCCTTTCATGAAGATGGGCTGTACGAGACTTCCCACGGCGGAAACAAGCCAGTCTCCAGGATTGACGATGCCTGCACCGCTGTTGTTGGTGAACATGCCCGTCGGCGAGATCGTAATCTGGGGATAGAAACGGCTGCGAGCGGTCTCCACGCCATAGAAACATTGTGCGAGTTTCATCTCCGCAGCATGCACATCAGCACGATTAGCCAGGAGCTGGATGCCCACGCCTGTGGCAAACTCCGAAGGCAACGACTGCTCATCAAGTTTTCCGCGTGCGATAGACTGTGCGGGCTGGCCCAGGAGGAGCGACAACGAGTTCTCCACCTCACGGAGTTGGCGCTGCAGGTCAACACGTTGGGCCTGCACGGAGTAGTAGTTGGCCTCTGCACTCTGAACCGATGTGGAGCGATAGCCTACACGACTCTGCTTCAACACCTGCATGGTCTCCCAAGTATCCTTGGTGAGCTGCTCCATGTCTGTGATCACCTCCAACTGCTTGTCAAGCATCAGGAGTGTGTAGTACATATTGGCGACCCCTGCGATAACAGCTGCCTGAGTTGCCACCTGATAGTCCTTGGCAGCAAGAAGCGACACTTGGGCAGCACGCTTCTGGGACAACAGGTTGCCGAACAGGTCAACAGTCCACGATGCCGAGACCGGGAGCTGGTAGATCTGTGTAGCCTTCTGACCACTCCAGGAAGAGATGGTTCCCTGCGGTGTGAAGGTAAACTGGGGCAAGAATGCCAACTTGGAAGACATCAGCTGGGCCTCTGCCATCTTCACGTTGAGTGCCGCATTGAGCAGGTCGGCATTGTTCTCCAACGCCTTCTCAATCAGCAGCTGAAGCTGGGCATCTGTAAAGACGCTGCGCCAAGGCAGATTTCCAAACGACTCGCTGTCGGAATCGCCTACGGCAGCAGGCTCCGCATCACGCATGATACCATCCGTCATCACCTGCGGACGCTCATATTTTCCATAGAGGCTCTTGCAACTGGTTAATACTACCAGAGCAAGGCATAACCAAATGATATTCAACTTCTTCATATCTTATTCCTCCACTTCATAATCAACGGGTTTAGTGTTTGCGTACTGAGCAAGCTCAGCGGCAACCTCGGCATTCTCCTCATCGTCGAACTTCATCGGACGGAACTTCTCCTGCAAGGACTGGAAGATGACGAACAATGTGGGAACGACAAAGAGCTGCAGGATGGTACCAATCAACATACCGCCCACGGCAGCAGCACCAAGCGTCTGGTTTCCGTTCTTACCCACGCCAGAGGCAAACATCATCGGCAACAGACCGATGACCATGGCCAAGGAGGTCATCAGGATAGGACGCAGACGGGCAGCGGCACCAAGTACAGCCGACCATGTGATGGCCATACCTGTCTCGCGGCGCTCAAGGGCAAACTGCACAATCAGGATGGCGTTCTTTGCCAGCAGACCGATCAGCATGATGAGCGAGATCTGCATATAGATGTCATTGGCATGGCCGAACAACATCGTGAACAGGAAGCAGCCTGCCAGTCCGAAAGGTACGGAGAGCACTACAGAGAGCGGAAGGATGTACGACTCATACTGTGCCGACAGGATCAGGTAGATGAAGATGAAGCACAGCAGGAAGATGATGCCCGTGGTGTTGGAAGCCTTGGCCTCCTCACGCGTCAGTCCCTGGTAATCATACGAATAACCTGTGGGCAACACTTCAGCAGCGACCTCACGGGCAGCCTGGATGGCTTCACCCGTAGAATAGCCGTCAGCAACCGTTGCCGTGACGTTGATGGCCGTAAACAGGTTGAAACGGTTGATGTTCATCGGACCATACACACGCTCCAGATGACAGAATTCCTGAACGGGTGCCATACCTCCCGACGTGCGCACATAGATACTATTAAGTGACTCTGGCGTCATTCGAGTCTCGGGAGAACCCTGAACCATGACACGATAGAGCTTACCATAGCTATTGAAGTTAGAAGCATACAGTCCGCCGAAATATCCCTGCAGAGTGGTCAGCACGGTTGTCGGCGTGATGCCAGACTGCTTACATTTGGCCACATCGACATTGACCATATACTGAGGATAGTTGGGGTTATAGGATGTCATGGCCATCTGGAACTCCGGACGCTTGTTCAGTTCTGCAAGATACTCCTTCACGATACCGTAGAACTTGTTCAGATCACCGCCTGTACGGTCCTGCATCACCAGAGAGATACCGGAGTTAGCGGAGAAGCCGGGAATCATTGGCGGCGCAAAGGCCAGAATCTGAGCATCCTTGATGTGAGCAGTCTTCAAGAATATCTGAGCAATCACGCCCGTTGACTCATAAGGATTCAGGAAGAAACGGTAGATACCATCACCCTCCCAGAGTCCGCTAATCTTCCACCACAAGCCTTTCTGACGTTCCTCAAACGATTTCAGCTTGATGATGAACGTGGCTTGGTCTGAACCGGCACCGGCAATGAAGTTATAGCCCTGGACCTGCTCACGGTTTTTGATGGCAGGATCGGCTGCAAGGATAGAGTCAACCTGAGCCACAACCTCCTTGGTACGGGCCTCCGACGTTGCCGGCGGCATAGAGATGGTACAGAAGATGGTTCCCGTGTCCTCATCAGGCACCAGACCGGTCTTAGTAGTCATCAAGGTAACGACCAGCACAGCAATACCCACCAGCACGGCGGCGATAATGGTCAGAGGCTTTCGAACAAGCCTGTCCAACACATTCTTATACCTTCCGATGGTTGTGTCGAAGGCCGTGTTGAACGACTGATGGAAACGGTCTATACGAGACATCTTCCTTTCATGTCCTTCCTTGTCGTGGGGCTTCAAGAAGATGGCACAAAGAGCCGGAGACAACGTCAGGGCGTTCAATGCGGAAATAATAATGGAGATGGCCATGGTAACGCCAAACTCACGATAGAAGGTTCCAGAGGTTCCACCAATAAACGAAACTGGCACAAACACGGCAGCCATCACAAGAGTGATGGAGATGATAGCACCCGAGATCTCGTTCATGGCATCAATGGAGGCCGTCAGAGAACTCTTATAACCCTGGTCGAGCTTGGCATGCACAGCCTCCACCACGACAATAGCATCATCCACCACAATGGCGATCGCCAACAGCAAGGCCGAGAGCACCAGGAGGTTGATGGAGAAGCCCATCACGTTGAGGAAGAAGAACGTACCGATTAGCGACACAGGAACAGCTATCAACGGGATGAGCGTAGAGCGCATGTCCTGTAGGAAGATATAAACAACGAGGAACACCAGAGCCAATGTCATGAAGAGCGTGAACACCACCTCCTCAATAGAAGCATAGAGAAACTCTGTCACATCGTAATTGATCTTCACCTCCATACCCGGAGGCATCAACTCTTTCTGCGACTCCAGCTCTGCTTTCACCTGCTTGGCGATTTCGTTGGCATTAGACCCTGCCACCTGCTGCACCATGGTCATAATAGAAGGCTTACCGTTGTTGTGCATAGAGACGGAATAGCCCTCACCACCCAGCTCAATCTTGGCCACATCCTTCAGTTTCAGCGTCTGACCACTATTGTCACTCTTGATGATGATGTTGCCAAACTCCTCCGCATTCTTGAAGCGACCGGTATAGCGCATGGCATACTCATAAGCCACATTGTCCGACTGCTCACCAAACTTACCCGGTGCAGCCTCGATGTTCTGCTCGGCCAAGGCGCTGGTGATGTCGCTCGGCACAAGACTGTGCTGCTTCATCACATCTGGCTTCAACCAGATGCGCATGGCATAAGTCTTGGAGCTGAAACTTGAAGCATCACCCACACCTTCAATACGCTTGAGGGCAGGTATGATGTTGATGGCGTTGTAGTTGGTCAGGAACTCGTCATCATAGCGTCCGTCAGAGGTCAACGAGAACATAATAACCTGCGACGACTGACGCTTCACCACGCGTACACCTATCTGGTTTACCTCAGCAGGCAACAAGGCCGTGGCCTGACTCACGCGGTTCTGCACGTTCACAGCACACATATCGGGGTCGATGCCCTGACGGAACATCACCTGAATCATGGCTGAACCAGGAGAGGCCGTAGATGTGATATAGTCCATGCCTTCCACACCATTGATACTCTCTTCCAACGGCGTGATAACAGCATTCTTGACTGTCTCTGCATCAGCACCTGGATAACTGGTTATCACCACGATGTTCGGCGGCGCGATATTCGGATATTGCTCGATAGGCAACGAGACCAATCCTATGAAGCCCAGCAGCACGATGACAATGGATATCACCGTTGATAATACCGGGCGTTTGATAAAATTTGTAAAAGTCATAATTGTCAATTATCAATTTTCAATTTTCAATTATTTCTTCATCGCTCCCACAATATCACCTGCACTCATAGCCTTGGCCTGCTCGGCAATCTTCTGCTCGTAGCGCTCCGGCGTGATGGGAACAATCTCCATTCCGTCAGAAAGCTTGGTGATACCGTTGGTCACATAGCGGTCGCCGACCTGAAGGCCCTCTGTGACGATGTAGTTCAAGCCATCGTTCTGCGGAGAAACCTTGATCTCGGAATATTTTACCTTGTTGTCCTTGCCAACAATATATACGAACTTTTTGTTCTGCACCTCAGACACGCAGTTCTGAGCAATGATGATGGAGTTCTGAGCCTCATGGGGAATGACGATGGTTCCGGAACCGCCGCTCTTCAGCAACTTATCAGGATTCTGGAACACGGCAATCATTTGGACGGAACCTGTGGCAGCATCGATAACTCCACTCATCTTCGTTACCTTTCCCGGATGATTATAAATGGTGCCGTCTGCCAACTGCAGTTTCACCTCTGGCATAGAAGCAATCGCAGCCTGTGGGGAACCGCTGTTCTTGGTCATCTCCAGAATATCCTTTTCTGTCATGGAGAAATAAACCTCCATGGTGCTGATATTGGAAACCGTCGTCATCGGCTGTGCAATGGATGCGCTGACAAGGGCGCCCACATCGTAAGGCAATTCGCCAACTACACCTGCAGAAGGACTCTTCACATAGCAGAAGCTCAAAGTTTCTTTCGCAGAGGCAAGGGAGGCCTGCGCCTGGGCAATAGCCGCCTGAGCACTTTCATAAGCACTCTCTGACGAGGACAGTTCAAACTGACCAATGATGTTCTTTTCAAAAAGCTGCTTGTCGTTCTCATACTTCAGCTTTGCTGTGTTCAATTGAGCCGTAGCAGTATTCAACACAGCCTGAGCCTGGCGCACAGCTGCCTGATAGGTAGCATTGTCAATAACAAAAAGCAACTGACCAGCACCTACCGTCTGACCTTCATGCACACAAATCTGGGTGATAAAACCCGAAACCTTCGGACGTATCTCCACATCCTGCACACCTGTGATAATAGCAGGGAAAGTAGTCTGCGTAGCTGCACTTTGACTTCCAACCGTCTTCACGGGATACTCATTATCACCGAAATTCGGACGCCCACTACCACCTCCACAGGATGCTACCAGAATGGCGAGAACCACAAGGGACAAATAATTCTTCATCTTCTTTATTTTTTAATGATTGACTTATCTTGAAAACTTTTTTAGCCTTTTCAGTTTTCCGGCTGCAAAGTTACAAAGAAAAAGGTGAACACATATCAATTTGCATTCACCTTTAACAATTATTACTTTTTAAAGTAGTCATTATACATCTTGATTCCAAAGACGATACAGCTACACGTTGCCGTCACCAGATTGGTCAAGAACAAAGACCAAAGGATCTCCGGCTTATGAAGGATTCCCTGCAGCATGAAAGCGATACTGCCAATTCCCATCATGAGGAACGTGGGCAACGCAATTCCGTCAGTATTGCGAGTACGGATGGTTTGTATGGCCTGGGGCAGATAACCCAATATCATACCAATAGTGGCCACATAGCCACAAATCTCAAAAACTATTCCTTGTTCCATCATCCTATTTTTTACTTTCTTACTTTTTTACCTCTTAACTCCCCGACTCCTTGTCTTCCTGACTTCCTCTAAACTCCCCTCTCTACTAAAGTTCCCCTCGCCCTTTGGAGAGGGATTAGGGGTGAGGCCGTCTCCTTTCCCAAAGATATTCCGCAAAGATACGGGCTGCACTCTCCACCTTGGCTGCGCAAGGACGAGTCTTGTAATACTCCGCAGTACGAGGAGAGGCAACATAGCTGCACTTAGCTTTCTCATTGCCTTTGATGCCAAGGATTTCAGCACAAATCAAACTGCCATTATCCTCTTTGGACTTTGCCAACAGTTCCTGCACCACCTTGTAACAAGCAGATTTTCCTTCACGATCGCTGCCCTCCGTCTGGCCACAGTCGAGACCGACAAGGATGACAATAGCGGAGACTGCTCCGCACATCATCCTCATACGCCCCACCCCGCCACCGAAACCGGCAGCAATACGCTTGGCCATCTCCTCATCCAAGCCGTAGAGGTCGGAAAAAGCAGCCACCACACTTTGGCAACAGCCATATCCAGCCATGAAGTTATCCACGGCACGGGCAACCCGTTCATCTAACTCCCGTCTTCCTAACTCCCTGACTTCCTGACTTCCTGGTTCCTTGACTTCTTGGCTTCCTGTCTCCATTATCTCTTTTTGAGGCAAAGGTAACAAAAAACAGCGAACGAGCCAATTATTCACGATATTTTTTCAACGCGGGCACTCAATTTGTGCTTGATATGTTTCTTTCACATTATATAAAATAAAGATTTTGAAGAAAACGGAGCCATTATTGCAAAAAAAGTTGTACCTTTGCAGCCAATATACACCTCAGCCCTCCCAAAGCGAAGCACAGTTGTGCCGCATTGCTCGTATAAAAAGTCCGGTATGAACGCGTTGTCTAATGCTAGTATCCAGGATGAAGACTGCGAAGGACTTGCCTCCTTCGTCCTCCCCGAAGCCAAAAGCTCACAAACAGGGGTGTCGGTAAGATATGTACACCACCAGAGTAATTCTCTCGTTTTTCTATGAAGCAAAATTTCCATAAACAACAATGCTTAAGCATCTGATATCGAATATTTTCACATTCAAAAGCCTATATGTGGCATTTGTCATCGCTGTGGTTTTCTATGGTCAGTTGCGTTTGACGTTTGGGCTGACCCCACGTCATATAGCCATTGTTGTCATGCTCATTGCCTGTATAAAACAACAAGGCATCCCTTTTCCTATGGGACGCATCATGAAGACCTATTTTGTATTTATTCTCACCTACCTGGTATCTGCCACTATTACGGGATATATCGGCAATGTGTTGATAATGTATTATGTTGGTGCCTGTGTGGGCTTTTGGGCTACCAAGATATTGGTGGTTAAATACCATGACGGCAGTTTGCTACTTAATCTTCTCATTGTTTTGGGTGTACTCAATGCCCTTGTCACCATCGGTCAAACGTTTAACATGTCCTTTGCCGACAAGTTGATTTCTTTCTTTCAACTAAGACTTCCACAGGAATATTTGAACAGAATGGACGTAGAGGGCAGCGAAGATATGGCATTGATGCTTAGAAGGCCGGGCATGTTTCTCTCTCCTGTCTATAATGGCTATTTTTTGATGACTGCAGGTGTGGCCTCGCTGATGTTATTTACTCGCAAATGGTGGATACAAAGATTCATTCCATGGGCTATCATTACTTTGGGCTGTTTCTGTGTTCAGGAGCGAGGACCAATCATCATTCTTGTGTTACTCTCTGCCTTAGCATTCTATAAGGTTCTTACCATAAGAAAGCGTAAATATGCTCTATTCATTTTGTTAATTGTTTTCATTATCCAATCCATTGCAGTTTCGATAAATTCCCTATCGTATATTGGGAATGATTATTCAGAATTCATAGAAGAAAGTCGCTTCGCTAATATTGGTATTAATGATTCAGATAGAGAGAAAAATTATGGACTAACCATAAATTATATAATGGATCACCCCATCATAGGTGGCTCCCATCGTCTTCACGCCATGTACAATATATATCCTCACAACCTGTTCCTCTTAGCATTTTGCTATGGCGGCTTTCTTGGCGGCTTTGCCATCATGCTCATCCTATTCTGGCAAGTCAAGCCTCTTTGGAGGGTCCTCAGAAGAAAGGTTGCTGACACCAATCCAGTCTGTTTCTTTACTGCCCTGGCCTATCTTGCCTACACTCTCAATTCCATGGTACACAACCGATCCATCGTTACCGGAGATGAGGTGATCTGGATGCTGTGGGGCTTGTTCTATTTTGAATACCTTAAATTTTACAAGCAAGACACGCAACTTTGAGAACTGGATATATGTCAACCAATGAGCAAACAGGTAACAAGAAGCGTATAGCGAAGAACACCTTTGTTCTTTACATACGAATGGTAGTGGTGATGTTTATCACGCTCTATACCTCACGCATTGTCCTAAAAGCATTAGGGGTTGATGATTTCGGATTGTATGGAGTGATTGGGGGCGTTGTCGGCCTGTTCGCCTTTCTCAAAACATCAATGGGAAAGGCTACGCAACGATTCCTGAATGTTGAGATGGTTGCCGAGGGGGGTGATCTGAAGAAAGTATTTCGTACAAGCATGACAATTCATTTCTTAATTGCCATTGTCATACTTGTTTTTACCGAAACAATTGGCCTTTGGTTTTTGAACACCAAGATTAACATTCCAGAAGGTCGTGATTTCGCTGCAAATGTCATCTTTCAAACGACTGTCATTTCAATATGTTTGTCAATGATGGAAATTCCATTCCATGCAGACGTTATTGCACATGAAAAGATGACTTTTTTTGCCATTATCAGCGTGATGGATGCTTTCTTAAAATTACTGATCGCATTTCTCATACTAAACGACAATGGTGACAGGCTCATTATGTATGGCATATTCATGATGGGTATTTCCTTCATTAATTTAGTACTATATTATCTGTATTGTAAAAGGCAATTTTTTGAAATCAGTCTGAGGCCGTGCTATGACAGAGAACGGTTCAAAAGCATATTTGGGTTTGTTGGGTGGACATTATTGGGGCAGGCTGCGGTTCTCGGATGTAATCAAGGTAATGGAATTCTGGTGAACATGTTCCATTCTGTTGCTGCAAATGCAGCCATGTCTATTGGCAGTCAGGTGTCACATGCTGTAACTAATCTCTCTTCCAATTTCCAGACGGCTTTCAATCCTCAAATAACGAAGTCGTATGCAGAAGGCAATTATGACTATCTGCGAAGTTTGGTATTCTCCACCAGCAAGATTTCGTATTGTCTGTTATTTTTTGCGATGCTGCCTATTGCAGTCAACATTGACTTCATCCTTGACCTTTGGCTTGACAAAGTGCCTGATTTGTCGAACATTTTTTGTATCCTCTTCATGGCCAATGCCATTATTAACGCATTAAGTGCTCCTTTGAATTTCAGCGTTATGGCATCAGGGAATATAAAATGGTTTCAAATCGTCACAGCTATTGTATATTTTTCAGATTTAGTAATCTTGTATTTCCTGTTCAACATGGGACTACCGCCTGCTACAGCCATGTGGGTAAAAGTAAGCATTATGGTTGTCATTCTATTTGTACGACTATACTATGCTCACCACGGAATAGACTGTATTGACTTTGGCTCATACATAAAACAAGTACTTGTTCCTTTGACAATGATGTCTGTGGGAAGTATTGTCATTGCTGTTGCATTACATCCTTTCCTCACAGGTTTAACAATGCGTATTATCCTTACCATTGTCATTGTTTCAGCCAATCTACTTCTAATGTGGTTTGTCGCCCTGAATCAGGGCCAGAGAAAATCATTGTTAAGTATTATTCAAAAAAGAAAAAACAAATATGCTCGAGGTTTGTAAACAGCTTTTCAATCAATGGAATAAATCTGACGTTCATTATTGTCATTGGAAAAGCAACGAACATCTTATGGAGGGGCTTGATGGCGAGACCGATTTAGATGTGTATGTATATCCACAAGATAAGGAAAAAGCAGAAGCAATACTCAAAGGATGTCGCTATATTAAATGCCTGACGCAGAAAGGCCATCGATACCCTCAAGTTTGTGAATGGATTGGTTTTGACACCTCCACGGGACGTCTTGTGCATGTGCATCTTCATTACCAAATTATCACCGGAACCAAGTTTTGTAAGGAATATGTGTTCCCCATTGATGATCTGATTATTGCGACACATGTACTTGACAAAGATACAAACGTATATGTGACCGACCCCAACTTAGAGATAATTATTCTGTATAGTCGTATTGCTTTAAAAGCTAAGAAAAAGCGTAGCATCAATATAAGCAAAAGCGACCGCAGGGAAATTGTTTACCTTAAGGAACGTATTCAGACTGACAACGTCCTTCAATTGTGCATGCAGTTAACTGGACAAGACGGAAAAACTCTTTATACATTAATCATGGAAGGAAACTTGTCGTGCGAAGGATGGTACAATGTTTATCAGATTTCGCATCGCTGGCTGAAACCTTATCGCAAGTATTCCCCTGTCCACGTTTTTATACGTCACAAGTATTACTATTTCCTTTACTATTTCTGTTTGCTTGCAAACAAAAAATTCAATTGTTGCTATATCAATCGAAAAACATTTCCCAACAGTCATCTCTCAGTATGTCTGCTTGGGCAGGATGGCTGCGGAAAGAGTACGATTACTATTGAACTGTGCAAATGGCTGAATTGGAAAGTAGAAGCTCATCGTTTTTATCTTGGCAGTGGCGCGCACTACAAGAGCTTGACAAAATGGTTGAATTCTAAAATGTCACATTCAAAAGGGAAAAGGGAAAGTCATCCTTCCCCAAACAAAAAAGTGCGTAGCCAACATAAAGAAATTAAACAAACAAGGAATTTGAAATCCATCATCGTCGCGATGCTGGTTTCCTGGAACCTTCTTGGCATCGCACGCCGGGCTTATAAGGAGGTTAGGCATGCAAACAAGTATATGATGAAAGGTGGAATTCCCCTATATGACCGATTCCCTCAGGCTCAATTTGAAGGCATATACGATGGTCCGAAAATTAATCATTATTGTCAACTGAGAGGCATAGACTTTGGGATTCTGAGATGGATGGCAAAACGGGAACGACATTATATTGAAAAGATTCAGGACTACCAACCCAAACTGGTGTTCAAGCTCATGCTCTCGCCCGAAGAAAGTATTCGTCGCAAACCTTTCGAGAATATTGAAGTGGTCACCCGAAAACATCAGATTACTCCGCAACTGAAGTTTCCCCAGTCTTTGGTATATACAGTAGATGCCACTATGGACTATCAGCAGGAGATTATTTTTATAAAGAACCAAATATGGAATGCGCTTATACAAGAATGTAATCAATAACTTAATGACAGCATTCTGGTTCACAGAAGTATTTTAAAGATTAACATGGCAGTACATACACAAATAATAGACCTCTATGGAATCCCTGCTTGTGGTAAGACAACTTTAGCAAAATACTTGGCAAGCCATCCGGCAGACGGCTTAAAAGTTGCAACTATGCGGGATTGCATGGTTGCCGCCCTAAACGACAAGTGGCATTTGTTCTTATCTGTTACTCCTAAAAATCTTTGGGCAAGTATAAGATTAAAGCTGTCTGCACCTCTTGACAAGAAGCGGAGTGCTATTCCGTTTAGAAGAGTACTACTTATGGGTGCTTTCAAAAATTACGTTCGAAAATTTACTGATTACGACATCGTAATAACCGACCATGGGGACATCCAACGTTTTGTAGCACTGGAACGCGGTGATAATCTGCACAACTCAAGAAGATTCTTGAGCGCTTGTTCACATTATCTTAAGGACTCTTTATCGACCACCTACGTTTATTGCCAAATAGACGCGCAAGAAGCGTTAGAACGAATGAATGGACGTGGTCGAGAGAAGGGACGTATAGATTTAATCACAGACCAACGCCAAAAGCTGCAAGAATTGGAAACGGAATCTAAATGTTTTGACTTTTGGACAACAATCTTGAGAGAAAGAAACGCATCGCCAATTGAATTAGACATGAGATATTCTACTTCCGCAATTGCAGATAAGTTGTTTTTCTATTTATCAAATCAATAATTGTCAAAAATCTGTATCGATGATTAAAAGGATAATCAAATTATTTTCCCTTGTTAGGAATCGTTTATATACGGCTGAGAATTATGCTCGGCATATTGGTGTAAATATTGGCAAGCATTGTGTTATAGAAACGCGGAACTGGTCATCAGAACCCTATCTCATCACCATTGGCAATCATTGCGCAATAACCCATAATGTTTCCATACATACGCACGGCGGAGGGAGAGCTGCGAGGCATATTTGTCCTGACTTTGATGTGTTTGGCAAGGTCGTGATTGAAGATTGGGCATATATTGGTGCTTACTCTCAGATTATGCCTGGCGTGACGATTGGCGAAGGGGCTTTGGTCGCTGCGGGTAGTGTGGTGACAAAGTCGGTTCCACCACATACCGTTGTTGGGGGCAATCCTGCCCGGTTCATTTGTACCACTCAAGATTTTTATGAACACAACAAGAAATATAATATTGGGACGAAGCGTCTCAGCCTTCAGGATAAGAAAAGATTCCTTCTCTCCCTTTCTGAGGATCGTTTTATCAAGAAACCTTTCATCCAAGTACAGAATACGAAAAAGGATCTCTAAATGTAAGACAAACTAGGGATGAAAAAACGAATAACGTGTTTTACAGAATCACTGGGCGGCGGCGGGGCTGAACATCAGATGGTAATCCTTGCTGGATTGCTGGCTGAGGAAGGGTATGATGTAACACTCGTTACTTACGCTTCGATTCCTGATTACTACAATACTCCTCAAGGTGTAAAACGAGTTGATATAGGAGCGACATGGGTAAAAGGAAACACAATGAAAACATTCATAAAGATTTTGAAGTGTTTCTGTTACTTCCTGTGTCTGAAAACAGATTGTATTATTTCCTACCGTCAATGTGCCAATCTTCGGGTGTTGCCAGCGTTATTCTTTCGCAGCAGGAAAAAAGTCAAGGTTATTTGTAGTGATAGAAATACATCAACGATAGTGACGTTTAGACACAAATTATTATTAAACGGCTTATACAGAAGAGCTGACTTTATAGTTCCGAATAGTAAAACTCAAACTGATTTCATTGTCAGCCACAAGCCACAGTTACAGCCGAAACTTCACACCATACACAACTACACCGACTTGCAACAGTTCGGAAAAAGTGACATACCCGCAGATTTATCCATCATCAAGATTGCCATCTTTGCTCGATATTCAGCACAGAAGAATCCCATCGGCCTTGCAAGGGCTATTTTTGAATTGAAGAGAAGAACCAATCACCCCTTTGAAGTGCATTGGTATGGTGCACAGAAGGATGAGAATGGTGATTACAACAATGAATACTTGAACATCAAGAAGACAATAGATGAGCTGAATATCGGAGATGTTTTATTATTGTATCCACCTATTAAGAACCCTGCGTCGCAGATGGGTAACTATCATGCCGCGTGTCTTGCTTCGAAATATGAGGGTTTCTCCAACTCCATTGCTGAAGGTATCTGCTGTGGTAAACCGATGTTAGTGAGCGATGTGAGCGACAACTCGCTGATGGTGCATGATGGAGAGAATGGGTTCCTATTTGATCCGAGGCAGACAGGCAGCATCGTTGAAGCTTTTCTGAAATTTCTCACCCTTTCTCGCGATGAAATGCGCCGTATGGGCCGACGCAGCCGAGAAATAGCAGAAGAGCTTTTTGATAAAGAACATTTTATTTCACAATATATTGATTTAATAGAGTCATAGAATGGAACTACATATTCCAAATAGTTTTTTTCAGGAAGAAGAATTGTGTGGGCACATAGTGACAGCAAAAACAAAGAAACTTTGGGCTACACAGTTAGGCTGTCTGCAAGAGTTGAAACGAATATGTGCGAAACATAATATATTGTTTTTTGCCTCTGGTGGCACTCTGATAGGTGCTGTTCGTCATAAAGGCTTTATACCTTGGGATGATGGCCTTGACGTTATGATGCCGTATGAGGATTACATGCGTTTCTGCGAAGTGGCTCCCCGTGAACTTCCTCACCCATATTTCTTCCAGAACTACCAGACCGAACCCGGCTTTGGCCCTGCCATGTCGCGCATTAGGAACAGTGAAACAACTGGATGTACAAGTTATGACATTAGTATGGCAGATGGGAACTATAATTGTGGTGTATTTATTGATATATTCCCGCTTTTTGGCATAGAATGTGGGCGTTGGGGATTGCTGAAACAAAAGTTTCTAATTAATTTTTGGAAGAGAACTATTGCTGGCTATGAGATAAAACGCACGACTAAACAAAGAGGTTGGAAATGGACAATAAAGAAACACTTCCATCCTAATGCATTGTTATGGAACTTTGTCAATTTGTTCATTGACCATGTCGGAGTCTCAAAGAAATTACTCAATGTTTGTGCAAGTGCGAAATCATACTCCCAGATGGGATTGCTTTCCTTCACGGGATTCAATCCTAAGCTAATCTGGAACAGGGATTGGTTTGATGATATAATTACCCTGCCTTTTGAGTTTACAGAAATCCCATGTCCTAAAGAATATGATCCAATATTGCGAACTCAGTATGGTGATTACATGAAGTTTGTGAAAGGTGGTCAGATTCATACAATGGTTCATTACGACCCGGACACCCCATATAAAGAAAAACTGTTTAGATTATGATTGAACCGAAGATAACCATTATTGTTCCCGTATATAAGGTTGAACCATACATTAGGAAATGTGTGGAATCAATTATTGGCCAGACATATCGACATATAGAAGTGATTCTTGTTGATGACGGCAGTCCTGACAATTGTGGTGCGATATGCGATGAATATGCAAGAGCTGACAGCAGGATTACTGTCATACATACCGAAAACGAAGGTGTGTATAGTGCTCGAAACAAGGCATTAGACGTTGCTACAGGTGATTATCTCATGTTTGTTGATAGTGACGATTGGGTGGAACCAGACTTCTGTGAAACGGCATTAAAGCTTGCCTTGGAGAACAATGTCCAGATGGTTGCTTTTATGTTCAATAACGTTTTTGAGGACAGGGACCATTCCATTACGGAAAAGCGCCCGGCAGTATTCCGGCAAACGGGATGTATGGAAGCTTCTGAAGCTGTCAGACATTTGATACTCCGTGCTTCATCCTTGGCTAATTATCTATGGAATAAACTTTATAAACGATCACTCTTTGATGGTGTAAAGTTTCCTGAAGTCAGAGTGTTACAAGACCAAGCCGTAGTATACCTTATGATGTTAAGAGCTGGGAGAATATACGTCTCTGATGCGGTATTATACAATTATTTTCAACATTCTGGTAGCATAACTGCGACAACGCTTTATAGCCAAAAGATGTTTGCTTCCTTATTTGCCATCTGGCAGGAAAGGCTGCCGATTCTCAGACAATACTGTCCGGAAAACGTACATCATCAGTTAATGCAATTGGGTGATTTGTCCGTGTCGGGATTAATATTCATTCGACCTGATAGTGAATCAGAACAACTCAGGAATGATATGAAAGGCTTTCTCCAGGCCAACAAAGCCTACCTTTTGCGTGGGGGTGGAAAGAGAAATACAAGGGTTAAACTATATTTGTATTATTACTGCCGTCCTTTGCTCTACATAATAATGTATTTAAAAGTTAAGTCGCGTACGCTGAAGAGTTATTTTAAAAAGAATATAAGTTATTACAATTAAGGCACTTACATACAGACATGGTAGCAACATATATAAACGGACGATTAGGGAATCAATTTTTCCAATACGCTTTCTCCAAAGCCGTTAAGCTTGCTCAAGGGGACAACGCCCCCTTAGTTTTCAATTTTGACTTAGTGCATAAGAAGGGAAAACCGGAAGACGGATTTGAAGATGCATTGAAATACTTTAACGTTGAGAATTATAAGACTGACCGTACATTGTGGCTAAAATATGGCAGTCTTAAACAGATTTTAATTATTTTATTGTTTAAGATAGACACAAGATTGAGCTTTAAATTTAAGAGACGTGATTCCTGGTATGAACTTATTAGAAAAAATGGGATTATTTTTGTGCGATTATCTGGAGGTTTTTCACAAATAAATTATCCTGTTTACCAAAAGTGTTTAAAGAGTGGAAGGCCTAAAAGAATTATCTGTAGAGGGAATTTTGAAGTGCCTGCATTGTATGAGCATATCAAGCCGGTCCTAATGGAAGAATTTACGCCAAAACAGCCGCCAAGACCCCAAAATAGCGCTTTATACGACATCATCCATTCCACTAACTCCATCTGTGTATCCATTCGTCGCGGAGATTATTTAAGCGACAGGTACAGGTCAAGATTTCTGGTCTGTGATCAGAGCTATTTTGACCGAGCCTTGGAGAAGGCCAAGGAATTGGTAGCAAATCCTGTTTTTATATTCTTTTCAGATGATATTGAATGGGTGAAAGAAAATATAAAAATAGATGCGCCCGCGTATTATGAGTCGGGAGATGATCCTGTTTGGGAGAAACTGAGATTGATGTATAGCTGCAAGCATTTTATCATTTCGAACAGCACATTTTCATGGTGGGCCCAATATCTTAGCCGAGATACTGGTAATAAGATTGTCATATCCCCTGACCATTGGTTCAATAATTCCCCGGATGCCCCCCCCTCTCCTCTTATAGCGGATGATTTCATAAAAATTACCTGTACTTGCCATTAAGTACATCTTGATTTAATCGTCCCTAGTAATGGAGTATAGAATATATTATCCTCAAAAACCTAATATGGGTGATTTGCTTAATAAAGATATGCTTGAGTCTTTATTTCAAATAAAAGTTCAACGAGTTAATTATAATGAAAGCAATTTAATCGCGATTGGTAGCTCCCTGTCGCTCGCGCTTTATTCAAGCAAGTTGAAGGTGAGAATTAAACAAAGGATTATAAGAATTTTTAAAAATGATCCTTTTTATATTTGGGGAACTGGCTTCATAAGTTATAATGCTCACGAAGACAACAAATTCCGGTTTAGAAATATTAGAGTCTTATCATTGAGAGGAAATCTTTCTAAGAATAGAGTTGAGAGAATTTTAGGGAAAAAACTTAGTATTCCAACAGGTGATGGAGGATTACTTGTTGACAGATGGGTTGGTGAAAATCCGCCAAAGAAGTATCGTATCGGAATTATTCCTCATTTTAAAGAAAAGGATTCACCGATTGTAAGTGAAATGAAGAAGAGGTATTCCGATTCAGTAATCATTGATTTAGGAAATAAGCCAATAGATGTGGTCAAGGAAATTGCCTCTTGTGAAACCATATTGTCAAGTAGTCTGCACGGTTTGATTGTAGCAGACAGTTTTCATATCCCCAATAAGCATATACTCCTGTATCCCTATGGGGAGAGAATGTTGGGTGACGGATTTAAGTTTGCTGACTATTATTCATCATATGGACTGAAAGACAATCCTATAGATGTATCTACAACCAATTTGCCAACTATTCAGTCTATTATAGATGATTATTGCATAGAGCCTTCTGTCGTTGAAAAGAAGAAAGACGAAATCTTTGCGGTCTTTCCCCGATGAGGTAATGGATAGAAATAAAACAAAGCGTGATTCATAAGAAATATAAGTTATTATGATTAAGGTAATTACATACGGGACATACGACCTGCTTCATCAGGGTCACATCAACCTGCTTCGTCGCGCAAAGGAGTTGGGCGATTATTTGATTGTCGGGGTCACCAGCGACAGTTTCGACCGGGGGCGCGGCAAATTGAATGTACGCAACAATGTATTGGAGCGTGTTGAGGCAGTGAAAGCCACGGGCTATGCCGACGAGGTCATCATAGAGGACTACCTTGGACAGAAGATTGATGACATACAAAAATATGATGTTGACATCTTCGCCATCGGAAGCGACTGGGAAGGGAAGTTTGATTACCTGAACGAGTATTGCAAGGTGGTGTATCTGCCCCGCACAGAAGGTATCAGCAGTACGATGTTGCGAGAGGAGAACCAGACCACCTGTCGTATAGGCATTATTGGTAGTGGGCGCATCGCCAACCGTTTCGTGCCAGAAACAAAGGTGGTAAACGGGGCACAAGTGGTAGCTGTGCTTAATCCGGACAAGAGTCATGCTGAGGCTTTCGCTACAAAGCACGATATTGAACCCTATACAGACTTCAATGCCTTTATCAATAAGGTAGATGTAGTGTATGTGGCTTCTCCACACCACGCACATTATGAATATGTGAAAAAAGCATTACAGGCTGATAAGCATGTGCTATGTGAAATACCGTTCGTATTGTCAAAAGCCGAAGCCATAGAACTATACGACTTGGCTGAAGAGCGAAACCTTGTTTTGATGGAGGCCAGTAAGACGGCCTTCTGCCCAGCATTTGGACACATTGTGACCCTTGTAAAGAGCGGCATCATTGGTGATGTAGTTGATGTGAAGGCATCTCTTTCTAAACAGGTCCAGCCCCCGACACGCGAACTCGATCCCACTCAGGCTGGAGGTGCAATGAACGAACATGCACCACTATGTTTGATGGCTATTATTAAAATATTAGGTGTTGACTGGCGTGATGTGAGTTTCCATACTAAGAAAGAAAACGGAGTTGACATCTACACCCAAGGTGTTATTAATTACCCACATGCTACATCATCATTTACGCTAGGTATAGGCGTGAAGACTGAGGGTAATCTTGTAGTATCTGGCACCAAGGGCTATATATATGTGCCTGCCCCATGGTGGCTCACTGATTTTTTTGAAGTGCGCTATGAGGATCAGACCAAAAACAAGAAATTCTTCTATAGTTACGACGGTGAGGGGTTGCGTTATGAGATACAAGAGTTTCTCTCGATGATATTGAATAATCGTCGAAACTGTTATAAACTGCGTCGTAGAGAGTCTGAAGCGATTGCTGAGATTATTGGAAGATTCCGTAATAAAGAAAATGTAATTGAAATATGAACTATAGTGCAATAAAAATAAATATGTAAAATTTTATGAAATATGCAGTTGTAACTGGTGGCACATCCGGTATGGGATTAGGCGTTGCAAAAATGCTTCTCGCTAAAGGGTATAAGGTGTTTGCAACATATGTAGGCCCAGATGTCGAAGAGAAGATTGATAACTTTGAAACCCTCAATATAGACCAATCTAAACGAGATGACGTATATCGTTTTATTAATTATGTGAAGAGCCAAACTGACCATTTGGATTGTTTGGTGTGTAATGCAGGGGTGAGTATTCGCCGTTCCTTTACTGAGATGAAAGATGCAGAATGGGACTTGATGATAGAAGTGGCTGTCAATTCCCATTACATCATGGTTCGTGAGTTCTATCCAATCATTCCCCATGGTTCACGCATCCTTTTTACAGGTTCACAGATGGGGCTTCACCCTCATGCGACAGTATTGGCTTATGGCGTATCCAAGTCTGCCGTTCATGCACTTTGCAGGAATCTTGTCAAGGAGTTTGAGGGAACGGGTACGACCGTCAATGCGATTGTGCCTGGTTTTGTCGAAACACCATGGCAAAAAGAAAAACCGGAAGAAATCAAGCAAAACATATATAAAAAAACTGCAATCCATCGTTTTGCCTCAGTTGACGAAATCGTTGATGCATTTCGCTTCTGTATTGACAATCCTTTTGTCAATGGCAGTCTCATAGAAGTAAATGGTGGGTATTGCTTTAAATGAATAGCAAGGCGCTAATCAATATGGAAAGAATCGGAATAGATGAAATACATACTCGCGTGCTTGCAATAGCGAAAGAGTTTGATAAAATCTGTACGCGGCATCAAATACCTTACTATATGTTAGGTGGAACAATGCTAGGAGCCATTCGACATAAAGGGTTTATTCCCTGGGATGACGATATGGATTTTGGTGTGCCGATTGAACATTATAATGAGCTCATCTGTTGTCTTGAGCGCGAGTTGTCGGCTCCTTTCCGTTGCTGTACCTTCAAGAATCATCCAGCCGTTCTTTACAATTACATGAAAATCGAGGATTATAGCACTTGTATTGATGACAAAGCAATTAGTTTGCCCTTTGAGCAAAAACTTGGAGTGAATATTGACATCTTTCCCCTGAATGTCTGCACATTGGGGGGCAAAGCAGAAAAAACGATTCGGAAAAAGGAAGATCTTTTGGGGAAGATTTATCAGGAATCATTTACCCATCCTGATAGTCGTTTAAGAAAGATTGCGAAGAAATGTCTTCAATTAATTTATGGGAAAGAACCAAGAAAATTGCAAGAAGAAATTGACGAGATGTTATTCTCTATCCATGAAGGAAACTATTTAGGAAATTTGTTTGGTCGCTGGGCAGAAAAAGAATTTATACCTATTGAATGGTATGGAAACGATAAAAGATACGAATTTGAAGACACCTCTTTCATTGGATTAGAATATTATGACAAATATCTTACCCGTCTATATGGTGATTATATGAAACTGCCTCCAAAAGAGGGACGTATAGCACATGTGGAGAATACTTATTTACGCTAATCTTTTACCCTAATAGAATTACAGAGCTATGAGACTTAAAAATAATCGGTTTATAAGAGGGTTCTACAGCCTGTATAGAGACTACTTTGGTAGTTGCAACCGTAGTAAATTCGGCTTTATTGCAGATGATGTAACATTAATTCCCCCCCTTCGTATTAGCAATCCAGAAAACGTGTTCTTGTATGGCGACAATTCATTAAAGAATGCGGATATAATGACAACACACGCACGTTTCATTATGAAGCCACATGCAGGTTCTGCAGAAGGGCTCCGTGTGACGACAGGTAATCACGCTATGATCGTTGGTAGATTCTACCGGTCTATCACGGATGCTGATAAACCAGAGGGGTTGGACAAAGACATAATCGTTGAATCAGATGCCCATATTGGCAGAAATGTCACATTGCTTTACGGTGTTACCATTGGACGCGGAGCCATTATTGGAGCAGGTGCAGTAGTGACAAAAGACGTTCCACCTTATTGCGTTGTCGGTGGAGTACCAGCCAAACCAATCAAGTTCAAATGGACGATAGAACAGATATTGGAGCATGAATCCATCCTATATCCTGAATCGGAACGTTTTACGAGAGAAGAGTTGGAGAAAATCTTTGCAGAGACAAAAACCAAAGCCGGAAAATGAAAGTCCTTCTCTGCACACCCTATCTTGAATCTCCCGATGTTGTCAGTAGCGGCATTGGGACTTGGGCACGCAATATCATGGCATACAACCAGAAAACTGGGAATGGTATGGATATTGTGCCCGTTTCCTTCGACCGGCATACGCATATAGAGGAATATACGGTAGGAGGCTTCAGAAGATATTATTCTGGTATAAAAGAGGTTGGCAAGTGCGTAATCAATGCCATCAGAAACATTAATACGGAGAAACCAGACATCGTACATGTTTGTACTAGTGGTTCAATAGCTTTTATAAAAGATATTATCCTCACCCATGTAGCGCATAAAGAAGGCATAAAATGTGTTGTCCACTTTCATTTCGGCAGGGTGCCGAGTATCATAGAAGAAAAAGGATTTGAATACAGGCTACTTAAAAGACTTCTTGGCTTAGTTGATAAGGTCGTTGTCATAGACAGTAAGTCGTTTAAGGCTCTGTCGGACTTGGGCTACAAAAACATTGCATATGTGCCTAACCCTATATCTGACACTTTCCTACAGGAAGTGAAGAGACAGGAATCGCAGATTGAACGTAGGGGTAAAACGGCTGTGTTTGTAGGCCATGTAGTTCCCACGAAAGGTGTGACAGAACTAGTGGAAGGTTGCTGTATGGTCCCTGGCCTTTCTTTGAGGATTGTGGGTAAATGCACTGATGAGATGAAAGAGAAACTTTGCTCGCTGGCTAAGGAAAGGGGTAACGGGAACTGGTTGACTGTTGTTGGCGAGATCCCACATACAGTAGTCATAGGAGAAATGCTGAGAGCGGACGCTTTTATCTTCCCCAGCTATACGGAGGCTTTCCCAAATGTTATCCTTGAAGCCATGACCTGTGGATGTGCCATAGCTTCATCTAATGTTGGCGCCATCCCAGAGATGTTGGACTATAATGGAGAATTAACAGGTATCTGCTATAGTCCACAAAGTGCAGCAGAAGTTACCAAAGCTGTCAATCAATTATATCAAGATGACAACTATAGAACTCAATTAACGAAAAAGGCTAAGGAGAAATTATACAATACATATACTATAGAAAAGGTATGGTCTCAGCTAACGAAAGTTTGGCTTACAACGTAACTAAGCAACATAGCAATGAAAATATCTATTATTACTGCAACATATAACAGTGCCTCAACGATTCGCGACACGATAGAGAGCGTTCTCAGGCAGACGTATCAGGACTGGGAACTCATCATTGAGGATGGACTCTCGAAAGATGAGACGCTGGCAATTGTCCGCGAATACGAGCTACAATGCCAGAACAGAATGCGCATCTTCTCAGAAAAAGATGAGGGACTTTACGATGCCATGAATCGTGGCATAGCGCGCGCTACAGGGGATATCATCGGAATCCTCAATTCGGATGACTTTTACCACGACGAGCATGTGCTGGAGGATATTAACCGTGCTATGGAAGGTAAGCCCGTAGACTGCGTCTATGGCGACCTGAAGTTTGTGCAAGCAGGCAATATAAACAAAGTGGTACGCATCTGGAAAGGGTCACAGCATGAGAATGGTGCTTTCCTGCGCGGTTGGCATCCGGCACATCCCACATTCTATGCGCGCCGTGAATACTTCGATAAGCTAGGCGCTTTCAATACCGATTATGCTGTTTCCGCCGACTTTGAACTGATGCTGCGGTTCATTGAGGTGGCAGGACTGCGCAACCGCTATATTCACCGTTATTTCATCAAGATGCGTATGGGCGGTGAGAGCACCGGTAGTATCAGAAACATTATTCGCGGCAACAAAGCTATCCTGCGCGCCTTGCGCAACAATGGTTTTCATCCTTCCACATTTCTCGTGATGCGTCGCATGATGCCGAAAATATGGGCTATACTTATATGTAAGCTGCATTTGGTCAATAATTAAAATCCATCATCATGAATCTTGAGTTTCTCATAAAAATAACACCATTTTTCATTTCTTTGCTGCTTGGATTGATAATCATTCCAAACATGCGGCTTGTTGCCACAGAGAAAAAGGTGTTTCTGCCTAAAAGAGCAGATGACACGAGCAGTGCCCTGATGATTGGTGGCATCACCTTCTTCCCCATCATCCTGATTGCCCTATGCACCAGCATTTCCCTGCCATATATGCTCGGATTGAAAGAACTGCGTGCTGAAGTGGAACCGTCAGCGATGCGAATCATGCAGATTGTCGTGGGCTGTTCATTCCTGTTTGTCGTAGGTTTGAAAGACGACCTGAACGGTACACGCGATTTCATGAAGACGGCAGCTCTCTTCCTTGCAGCTGTGATGTTTCCTGCCACCGGCTTATGGATCAGTAATTTGCATGGTCTTTTCGGTATTGAGACGTTATCGCCATACGTTGGTATACCGCTTACCGTGTTACTGGTCCTTTATATCACGGAGGCCTTCAGTCTGTTGGACGGTATTGACGGTTTATGTAGCGGGGTAGGCAGTATTATGCTCTTTGTGTTCCTGTCGTTCAGTCTATGGTATGGCTCCACGCTCATCAGCTTTGTCTCAGCTGCTGCCTTGGGTGTCGCTGTTCCTTTCAGTCTGATGTCGCTGTTTCATAGAAGATGGCATAACACGCTGACGGGTAATTCCGGATCCTACGTCCTGGGATATATCATCAGCTATCATGCCATCGGAATGAGTCAGAGCACATATATGCCTGATGGCATGCTGATGATATGCATCGGCACCCTGTTCGTGCCGATGATCGACATTGTACGCGTCATTAGCAATCGTATCAAGGAGAGTCGAACGTTGGACAGACCCGACCGCAACCAGTTCAACCACATGCTGATCCGTACGGGCATGTCGCCACGCCTCATCCCGTTTACCATTGCATGCCTCATGGGAACCTTTGTCGTGATGAACACTTTTGGCGTGCTTTCACGCTGGAATCTCAACATACTGCTTGCTTTGGACGTTGCGTTGTGGTTAATCATTCGTGGTCTCATCAATTATTATATCCATAAATATAGGAGCAAAGGGTTCTACAAGGAATGGGAAAAAGCTTACGGCGAGGATTCGTGGTATGCCAACATTCCGCATGAGACGCTCCAGCGCAAGGCAGAGACATACGGAACGATGGGACTTCCCTCGGACAAGATGACGGACAGTGCTATTGAGTTTATTCCTGACGGTATGAATAGTTTTGAGCGAAATGTCAAGCGTGGTGTGGATTTTCTGATAGCAACCAGCTGCCTTGTCATCTTCTCCCCGCTGATGCTGCTGAGCTACATTCTCATCAAGTTGGATGATGGAGGACCAGCCATCTTCAAGCAGGAACGATTGGGAAGGTTTGGACGACCGTTCTATATCTATAAGTTCCGTTCCATGCAACTGGACGCAGAGAAGTTCGGTCCTGCGCTTAGCCATGCTGGGGGCGACGATGATCCGCGTCTAACGAAGGTGGGAAAGTTCCTCAGGGTGCACCATCTCGATGAGCTGCCCCAACTGTGGAATGTGTTTACGGGCGACATGGCGTTCATCGGCTATCGGCCCGAGCGTAAGTTCTATATCGACCAGATTATGAAGGAGGATCCACGCTATGCCTTCCTTTATCAGATACGTCCGGGCGTAACCTCTTATGCAACACTCTACAACGGCTATACCGACACCATGGAGAAGATGCTCCGACGTCTGGAACTGGACCTCTACTATCTGGGACACCGCTCTTGGTGGCTCGACGTAAAGATCCTGGGACTGACATTCTTAAGCATCATATTTGGAAAGAAATTCTAATCATCTTAAGGATGTTTCATCACTTTATACTGACACGTTTTAACATCCGGCTTTTTCGCTACGACAAGCATGGCCATAGCATTGACCAGGGATTGTGGATTGAAGAACGCCTCAAGTTATTTGAAACATACGCTCTTCCGTCCGTCATGGGACAAACGTGTCAGGATTTTACATGGATTCTCCTCGTTGACAGCAAGACGCCAAACTCCTATCGTGAGAGAATGATGGGTTATCGTAAACATTGCCCACAAATTACCTACATTGCAATAAAGGAACAATACGGATGGCACTTTGCCAACATCTTTCAACAGGTAGTGAATAAAATGCTCAAAGAAAGAGACATAAAAGAAGGAGACTACTGCCTGACCACCTACTTTGACAACGACGACTGTTTGAATAAAGACTACATTAAAGATGTCCATGACATCTTACAGCAGAACAATAAGATCTTGCAAGAAGATGGATTTCTGGCTTTCGACTATGGAATCCAGTACTACACGGAGTTGGGCATTGCAACAAGAATCAAGTATCCCAATAACCATTTCATCACTTTGTTCGAAACAGTCTCTTCTACTGAGAATCCGTTTGTTCGTACATGCTATGGCTATGGTTCTCATTTTGATATTGAAAAAAGGAAAGTAGCCCGTGTTCATCACATCACACATATTGACAAACCGATGTGGGTTGAGGTTATACATAAGGGCAATGTAGATAATGACGTCAAGATGACGCTTCATACTTCTATCATCAATGATAAACGTCTTTTGCAAAGAGATTTTTCTCTCAATATCATTCTACAGACAGGAAGAAAGACGGCATTCTTTGTTCGTTATCTTAAACAAGCGTTGCGCCGCTTCCACAATCGGTTCGTCCCTCGTAAATGTTAAATAAACGCTCATAAGTTCATCTTCTATTAGGATGCTGAGACTAAAAGAACTAAATATTGTCGAATCCAAAGAACTGTTGGCACTTATTCCCGAAGGGAAAATGCTCATCAACACAATCTACGCCTACTCGTATGTCGTGGCGCAACGAGATGATTTCTTTGCAAGAACGCTCGCTAATTGTGATTATCTGATGCCAGATGGAGCCAGCATCGTTATGGCTTGTCGATGGCTAAAGGCGAAGTCGCAACCCAAGGAGCGCATTGCCGGATGGGACTTGTTTCTTTTCGAGATGAACAATCTTGAAAAGAAAAATGAAAAATTTAAAATTAAAAATGGAAAATGCCTGAAGGTGATGTTCTTGGGCTCTTCGGAGAAGGTATTATCGTTGATTCGTAAGCGGGCGGCTGTTGATTATCCGAATCTGGAGGTGGTCACCTATTCCCCACCCTACAAGCCGGAGTTTTCCGATGAGGACAGCCAGGCGATGATACAGGCTATCAACGAAGCGAATCCCGACCTGCTATGGATTGGCATGACAGCACCCAAACAGGAGAAGTGGACCTACCAGCATTGGGACGAACTCAATATCCATTGCCACTGCGGCACCATAGGTGCCGTGTTCGACTTCTATGCCGGCACTGTAAAGCGAGCCCCTCTGTGGTGGCAACAACACGCGTTGGAATGGCTATACAGGCTTTTGAAAGAACCCAAGCGTATGTGGCGGCGCTACTTGATAGGCAACCCGCTATTTCTATGGAATGTGATGAAAGAGAAAATCTATTGAGGAATGATGACACCGATTAGAAAATTTGTAATTCTAATGCGTCGCGGAATGGGTCTGAAACCCAAAGACGGTCAGCAGGTCATGCCGGATATTGACGGTGAGGAAGAGTGGCAACTGATGATGAGGCTAGCCAAGAAGCAGACCGTCCAGGGCATGATAGAACGGGGCATACAGATTATTCCTGAAGAGCAACGTCCACCGCGAAAAATATACATCAAAGCCATTGCGTTGAGCGAAAAGATTACCAAACTCAACAGGAAAGCTGACGCTGCCTGCGTCAAGGTGGCTGCCATGATGGAAGAGGCCGGATTGCCTTGCTGCATACTGAAAGGTCAGGGCATTGCCCTCTCCTATCCCGATCCGACAGCTCGTGTACCAGGCGACATTGACATCTGGGTGATGGCACCGCCGAGACAGGTCATCGCCTTCGCCCGCAAAGCCCGTCCCGACGCCTTTGCATGCTATCACCATGTAGAATATGTGAAATGCGACGGTATTGAGGTGGAGATGCACTACCGACCGGCATTCCTCAACAATCCCATCCACAACAGCCGACTGCAAAGGTGGTTCCTCAATGAGGCGGCCGCACAGTTAGCACACCGCATAGAGCTACCCAATGGTGCAGGTTCGGTGAGCGTGCCCACCAATGCCTTTAACCGCATCTTCCTGATGACACACATCATGAACCATGTGATACACAAAGGCGTTGGTATGCGACAGATGATGGACTACTATTATCTACTGCGACAGGGTTTTACAGAAGAGGAACTGCTTCACGACGTGCAGCTGTTGAAGCAATTCGGACTATATAATATAACCGCGGCCGTCATGTTCGTCCTCAGACAACTGTTTGCCATGCCGAAGCGGTATCTGCTTGTTCCACCAGACGAGCGACGCGGTGCCTTCCTGATGAACGAGATTCTCTACGGAGGTAACTTTGGCAACTTTAGTCCGCAGTCAGCACAGTCACGTACGGCATGGAGAAAAAACATACAACGGCTGAAACGCGACTGGCACCTGCTGGCCATATTCCCTTCCGAGTGCCTATGGGAACCCATCTTCCGATGGTGGCACTTCTTTTGGCGACAGCTGCACCGTTAGGCCAATTAATAATAGAGAATTGACAATTGAGAATTGATAAATGAGAAACAATAACCAAACAAATAGACTTATCAAGTGGATTGTCATAGCATTTGACTTTATAATATTATGGGGTATCCTATGGCTGGTCGTTGATTTATTCCCAGGCTATGAGCGATGGGACGAAGAAAAGTTACTCGTTTTCTGGTTGCAATGCACCATTGCGCTTTTGCTGGCCGAGATTCGCTTCGGCACGGCCATCCACCTGCGACAAGTCGGCGCTGGCGATATCCTGCAGCGCACCACCATGCTGGTAGCCACCTACACCCTATTCGCCTACATACTGCTGCGTGCCGTCCATTTCATGTCGAAGGTGGGCTGGCGGTTTGTAATTATCGGCATCGGTCTGTTAGCAGTGCTGCTGTTGGTGCGTTTTGTGGAACGATGGATTCTGAAGCGTCTGCGCAGCGCTGGATACAACACCCGAAACATCACATTGATAGGCAATGATGTCGCATTGCAGAAGCTCGGCGACAAACTGATTGGTAATCCCACATACGGTTATAGGATATGTAACCGCTTCGAAAATGCTGAGGAATTCATGAACGAAGACGAAAAGCATAAACAAAAATTGGGAGAAGAACTGTATTTATGTGTCCCACGTGGTGAACGGCAAATGATAGAGCAGATATCGATGCTGTGCGACAGACGAATGGTGAAGTTCTATTATGTGCCTCCTGTCAAAGAGTCGTTTAGTATGCAGTCGCTGTTCATCGACGACATAGAAGTGTTCGCGAACTATGCGAGCCCTCTTGAGGAACCGCTCAATCGTTTGATGAAACGCATCTTCGACATCGTTGTATCTATCATCGCCCTGACTTTCACGGCCTTGCTTTTGCCCGTTGTAGCAATAGCCATCAAGATGCAAAGCCCAGGACCATTGCTGTTCCGTCAGCGACGTACAGGTATGAACGGGAAGGACTTCTGGTGTCTGAAGTTCCGCTCCATGCATGTCAATGCCGACAGCGACCGCAAGCAGGCCACCAAGGACGACCCACGCAAGTTCCCGTTCGGCAACTTCATGCGCAAGACCAACATCGACGAGCTGCCCCAGTTCTGGAATGTGCTGCGTGGCGACATGAGCATTGTGGGCCCGCGCCCACACATGTTGGCCCATACCGAACAGTATTCCGCGCTCATCAGCAAATACATGGTGCGCCACTTCGTCAAGCCCGGCATCACCGGCTGGGCACAGGTGACAGGTTTCCGAGGCGAGACGAGTGAGCTGTGGCAGATGGAAGGCCGTGTGGAAAGCGATATCTATTATATCAAGCACTGGAGCATCTGGCTTGACATACGCATCGTCTGGATGACGGCCAAGAGTGTCTTCATAAGCGACAAGAACGCCTATTGAGACCGTTTTTGATATAGCTAAAAGAATGAGCATCCCACAAAAGGATGCTCATTCTTTTTAATATCAGGATTGCTTACTCAGCAGCCTCGTCGTTTGCCTTGAAGTTGGCAAGATCTTCTACTTGGAAGGCCTTGATGTAGGCACTCTTGCCAAGAACATCCTCCTCAGTCATGCGAACATAGACGTTGGCGCTCTTCTCGAAGAGTTCAGGAGCCTTTGTGGCATCGCGGAGAATGAGAAGTGACATTACCAGCTCGGCGGTCATGTCGTAGAGACGGCGAGCGAGGAAGTCCTGGGCGTCCTGGTTCTCGAGGGCCTTCACATTGTTCAGAGCCTCCTCGTAAACAGGGATGAGTTTCTCGATTCTCTCGAAAAGTTGAGAGTTGAGAGTTGAGAGTTGAGAGACCTCAGCAGCCATGTCCTTGATATTGTTGAGCATGGTGCCGTTGGTGATGTAGCGGATAGCAGCTACAACCTGCAGCTGGGTGGTACCCTCGTAGATAGAGAAGATACGGGCGTCGCGGAACAGGCGCTGGCTCTTGTACTCCATGATGAAGCCTGAACCACCATGGATGGAGATAGCATCGTAGGCGTTCTGGTTGGCATACTCAGAGTTCATACCCTTTGCCAGCGGTGTGAAAGCGTCGGCCAGGCGCTGATATTTCTTGCACTCCTGCTTCTCCTCGGGCGTGAGCTTGCGGTCGCGCTCAATGTCCTCCAAGCATTTGTAGATGTCAACGTAGCAAGCTGTCTCGTACAGCAAGCTGCGACCAGCATCGAGCTTGGCCTTCATGCGGCTGAGCATATCATACACAGCGGGGAAGTTGATGATCTTATCGCCAAACTGCTGACGCTCCTTGGCGTAAGCCAAACCCTCGTTGTAAGCCTCCTGCTCTACACCTACGCTCTGTGCAGCGATACCCAGACGGGCACCGTTCATCAGAGCCATCACATACTTAATCAGACCCAGACGAGTGCTGCCGCAGAGCTCTGCCTTCGCATTCTTATAGGTGAGCTCGCAGGTAGGTGAACCGTGGATACCCAGCTTGTGCTCGATGTGACGAACGTTCACGCCACCCTGGCGCTTGTCGTAAATGAACATAGACAGACCACGGCCGTCCTTGGTGCCCTCCTCAGAGCGGGCCAGCACGAGGTGGATGTCAGAGTCGCCGTTGGTGATGAAACGCTTCACACCATTCAGGCGCCAGCAGTTCTCCTTCTCGTCGAAGGTGGCCTTCAGCATCACGCGCTGCAGGTCGGAACCGGCATCGGGCTCCGTGAGGTCCATACTCATGCCCTCACCAGCACAAACGCGTGGAATGTACTTCTGGCGCTGTTCCTCGCTACCGAACTCATACAAGGTGTCGATACAGCTCTGCAAGCTCCAGATGTTCTGGAATCCGGCATCAGCAGCCGAAATCATCTCAGAGAGCATAGAGAACACTGCGTTAGGCAGGTTCAGACCGCCGTAACGGCGAGGCATGGAGACACCCCACAGACCAGCCTTGCGGGTGGCATCGAGGTTCTCGTAAGTCTTAGAAGCGTAGATCATGCGGCCATTCTCGAGGTGCGGACCTTCCAGGTCCACGCTCTCAGCGTTCGGCTCGATGATATTGGCAGCCACGTCGCCTGTGATGTCGAGAATCTGCTTGTAGTTCTCGATGCAGTCGCCAAGGTCAACGGGGGCGTAGTCATATTCTTTCGCGTCAGCGAAACCCTTTTCTTTCAGCTCAACGATACGAGCCATCAGGGGATGGTTCAAGTAGAACCCGATCTCAGGATGATCGCTATAATAATTTGCCATAATTATTTACTATTCTGCTTATAATATTTAATCAGTTTGGGAACTACTTCCTCCACGGTACCAACAATCACATAGTCGGCGATGCGGTTGATGGGAGCATCGGGATCGCTGTTCACAGAGATGATGATACCAGAGTCCTGCATACCTGCGATGTGCTGGATCTGTCCGGAGATACCGCAGGCGATATACACCTTCGGATGAACGGTAACACCCGTCTGGCCAATCTGACGGTCGTGGTCGAGCCAGCCAGCATCCACGGCGGCACGAGAACCACCTACCTCACCATGCAGCACCTTTGCCAGGTCGAACAGCAGGTCGAAGTTCTCCTTCGAGCCCATACCGTAACCACCGGCCACGACGATGGGCGCACCCTTCAGGTTGTGCTTGGCAGCCTCCACATGGTGGTCGAGCACCTTCACGACGAAAGCCTCGGGGCTGACATACTTGCTCACCTCGGGATAAACGACCTCCTTCTTGCAGGCACCCTCGTAGATAGCCTTCTGCATCACGCCAGAGCGGACGGTAGCCATCTGAGGACGGTGGTCGGGGTTCACGATGGTTGCCACGATGTTACCACCGAAGGCAGGACGGATCTGATAGAGCAGATTGTCGTAGTGCTTCTTCGTCTTGGCATCGTCATACGGGCCAATCTCCAGCTCTGTACAGTCGGCAGTAAGACCAGAGGTCAGCGATGATGAAACACGGGGACCGAGGTCACGGCCAATCACGGTAGCACCCATCAGACAGATCTGCGGCTGCTCCTCCTTGAAGAGGTTGACGAGGATATCCGTGTGGGGAGCCGAGGTGTAGGGGAACAGTTCAGGGGCATCGAACACAAACAGTTTATCGACGCCATAGGGGAGAATCTGGTCCTCCACCTTTCCCTTGATGCCTGTGCCGGCAACAATGGCGTGAAGCTCCACACCCAATGTATTGGCGAGCTTACGACCCTTGGTCAGCAGCTCCTGAGATACTTCCTGTACCTGAGTACCTTCTATTTCGCAATATACAAAAACGTTATTCATATCTCAATTAACCAATAATCTTCTCGTCCAACAATTCTTTGATCATTCCCTCGATATCAGCATCAGAAGCCGTCAAAGTCTTCGACTCCTTAGCCTGGAACACGATGTTCTTGATGGCCTTC
>Ga0247611_10000546_pt1 | contig 76524 bp, 70 predicted proteins | sample 177DNAGHGhighgp2_FD_192422 | JGI IMG/M metagenome (GOLD analysis project Ga0247611, IMG submission 192422) | Sheep rumen microbial communities from Palmerston North, Manawatu-Wanganui, New Zealand - 1770 DNA GHGhigh gp2 | ecosystem: Host-associated > Mammals > Digestive system > Stomach > Rumen... | reverse complement strand
CCTGCAGCATCTACCAAACTTTGCCCCGTTCCGTTTAAGGTTAATGTTTTTAATTCGTTTCCGTCTATTATTAACTGACCATAAGTCATATTACCTAACAGTGCCGTATTATTAATACTTGTTACCGTCGTGGATATATTTACCGCCAATGTTGCCGTTCTGCTTTCGGGAGAAGTTGCTTCAACTATTGCTTTTAATTCATCAAAATTTGAAACATCATCGGCAAAAACCGGAACAATAACTACAGAGGAAAAGAAGAGTAGAAGAATGGAAGAATAGAGAACGACAGAAAATTTGCAAAACAAATTTTGGAAGATTAGAGGATTAGAAGATTGGAAACAATAAGGAATTTTTATTTTTAACGGATTCCGCGTCAAGCAAGAAATGACACGGCAAAGCAATAGCGAAAAAAATGAAAAAATTTTATTGAAAATAGTTTGCATAATACACTCCAATTATATTATGTTTTATATACAAATTAAGGCACAGAAACAACCATATTAAATTATAACCCTTTTTATGATTATTGTCAACGGAAAAACAGCATAAATACTGCAGAATAAATACCGGCAAAAACATCATCTAAAATTACACCGTTTGCAGTTAAAAATTTTTTATCTATATATCCTACGGGGAAAGGTTTTGTTACGTCGAAAAATCTGAAAAGTAAAAAACCTGCAATATAAAGCCATAAATTTTCGGTATTATTTTTCAAATAATTTGCAATAAATAAAAAGGAAACCGCCTGCCCTATAAACTCGTCTATAACAACAAAACCGGGGTCATGTTTTGTATATTTTAAAACTTCTTTTATGGAAAAAAATGCTATTATATAAGCTATAATTATTAATATTAAAAGCCCCATAAAACCGAATTTAAAACAAACTAAAAATATAATCGGAAGGCTTACAAAAGAACCTGCCGTTCCCGGTGCTTTCGGACAGTAACCGGTTCCGAAAAGAGTTGATAACAAAAAAGATATTTTCTTTTTCATAATTTATATTTTACAATAATTTTAACGAAAATAAAAAAGCAGGAAGGAAATATTTTCTTCCTGCTTTTATATTATTTATGAAAATTTCCGTTTAACGAACAACTTGGATTTCGGATCAAGTCCGGAATGACATCAAGAAATTATTCCGCTTTACTTCTATTCTTCTAATCTTCAAATCTTCAAATCTTCTAATTTACAAAGTAAATTTTTACCATTTATAGTGGGCAAATGCTTTGTTGGCTTCTGCCATTTTATGTGTATTTTCTCTTTTTTTCATAACAGCACCTTCTTTTTTGCTTGCATCGATAAATTCCTGTGCAAGTTTATCACACATAGGTCTGCCGGTTTTACTTCTTGCGGATTCCATTATCCAGTTCATTGCAAGTGTAGTTGACCTTATCATAGGAACTTCCATTGGAACCTGATATGTTGCACCACCGACTCTTCTTGGCCTTACTTCAAGTAAAGGTCTTGCATTTTCAATAGCTCTGTTGAAAACTTCCAACGGTTCTTCACCTGTTTTTTCCTTTACTATTTCAAATGCTTTGTACATTATTTTTTCTGCTGTTGTTTTTTTACCGCTGTGATCAAGTTTATTTATAAACCTTGCAACGAGCACCGATTTATAAACCGAATCTCCTTCCGGCATTCCTCTTTTTTCTCTTGGTTTTAATGCTTTTCTTGGCATATTTATTTTCCCTCTATATGTTTATTATTTTTTTGCTTTTGCTTTTTTTGCACCATATTTACTTCTTGCCTGCATTCTGCCTTCAACACCTGTTGCATCAAGTGTTCCTCTAACGATGTGGTATCTTACACCCGGCAAATCTTTTACCCTTCCGCCCCTTATAAGAACAATTGAATGTTCCTGTAAGTTGTGCCCTACACCCGGGATATATGAAGTTACTTCATAACCGGATGTAAGCTTTATTCTTGCAACTTTTCTTAAAGCCGAATTAGGCTTTTTAGGGGTAGTTGTATAAACCCTTGTGCATACTCCTCTTCTTTGAGGACAACTTTTCAAAGCAGGAGATTTTGTTTTTTGTAAAACTTTTTTCCTTCCGTTTGTAATCAATTGACTAATTGTTGGCATCCTTACCTTCCCTTCTTATTTTATTTAAACTACTTTTTATAACGACAATTATTAATTAGTAATTAGCAATTAGTAATTTCGGTATTTTTATTTTACAGATTTTTTGCAAAGCAAAAAATACATTAATTGCTAATTTCTCATTTCTAATTACTAATTTTAAAAGAACTATTTTTCTTCTTCAACAGGTTTTAATCCGGTTCCTGCAGGTATTAAATGACCTATTGTAACATTTTCTTTCAAACCTCTCAACATATCAACTTGTCCGGTAACGGCAGCTTCAGTTAAAATTCTTGTAGTTTCCTGGAAACTTGCAGCCGATATAAACGAATCTGATGAGAGTGCTGCTTTTGTTATACCTAACAATACGGGCTGTGCAACAGGAGGTTTACCGCCTTTTGCTTTTATAGCCCTTCTTTCATCTTCGTATCTGTATTTAAGAACAATTTCACCGCTTAAGAATTTGCTGTCGCCTGCATCGGTTATTCTGACATTTGAAAGCATTTGTTTTACTATAACTTCAATGTGTTTATCGTTTATGCCCACACCCTGTAACCTGTAAACCTGCTGTATTTCGTTTACAAGATATTCCTGAACAACTTTAGGACCTTTTACTTTAAGAATATCGTGCGGGTTAACTGCACCGTCGGACAAAGCTTCACCTGCTTCAACTTTATCACCTTCATAAACAACCAAATGCCTTCCCAACGGAATTGTATATTCTTTTTCCATCTTTGTGTCAGGGTCAACAACTTTAACTTTTAGAGCACCTTTTTTTGTTGCTTCACCGAATTTAACAACACCGTCAATTTCGGAAACTATAGCAACATTTTTAGGTTTCCTTCCTTCGAAAAGTTCGGCAACCCTCGGTAAACCGCCGGTAATATCTTTTGTTTTTGCAAATTCCTGAGGCATTTTTGCCAATATATCACCGACTTTTATTTCGTCACCGCTTTTTACAACAAGTGTCGTTTCTACCGGTAACGGATATTCAACTACAACTTTACCGTCTTTTTCTATAACCATTTTAGGTTTATGTTTTCTTGTTCTGTCTTCAATAATTACCCTTTCGATTTGACCGGTAATTTTCGATTTTTCTTTCTGTAAAGTTACACCCTCTTTTACATCAACATATTTCAATTTACCTTCGTATTCGGAAATAATTGATTTTGAATGAGGATCCCATTTTGCAAGCAAAACATGTTTTTTCATTTTTGTTGCAGGATCTTCTTTCAATGTAACTTCCTGCCCGTCTTTAACTTCTATAACGGCACCGTAAGGAACTTTAAATACTTGTCTTCTTCTGGGTGAATTTTCGGTAAATACAAGTTCGGTATTTCTGCTGACTACCAAAGTTTCACCGTTTCTGTTTTTAATTGATTTTAAATTATAAAAATCCGCGGTTCCGTCTTTTTCCGCATAAATTTCCGACTTTTGAACAACCCTGCTTGCAGCTCCACCGATGTGGAAAGTTCTAAGTGTAAGTTGGGTTCCCGGTTCACCGATTGACTGAGCGGCAACAACACCTACCGCATCACCGACCTCTGCAAGCTTTCCGGTTGCAGGGTTTAAACCGTAACATTTTGCACATACACCGTGTTTTGCTTCACAAGTTAAAACACTTCTTATACCTATTTTATCAATGCCTGCTTCTCTTAATTTATGTGCTTGTTCCGCAGTTATAAGTTCGCCTCTTTTTACGATTAATTCTTCTCTTATATCATCACCGTCTTGAATAATACCCATAACATTGTCAAGGGCAACTCTTCCTACAATTCTCTCTTCTATCGTTTCAATAACTTCTTCACCTGCCTGCAAGTTACCTATAAATACTCCGTTAGGTGTTTTACAATCGTGTTCTCTTACTACAACATCGTGAGAAACATCAACGAGTTTTCTTGTTAAATAACCTGCATCGGCAGTTTTTAATGCTGTATCCGAAAGCCCTTTTCTACCGCCGTGGGTTGAAAGGAAGTATTCCAATATTGAAAGCCCTTCTCTGAAATTGGATATAATAGGAGTTTCGATAATTTCACCTATACCGCCGGAAAGTTTTTTCTGGGGTTTTGCCATAAGTCCCCTCATACCTGCAAGCTGTCTTACCTGTTGTCTTGAACCTCTTGCACCGGAATCGGCCATCATAAACACGGAATTAAATCTGTTGGTATTAGGTTTATACGGCTGTAACTCATCTTTTTTCATTTCATCAAACATTATATCCGCAACTTCATCGGTAACTTTAGTCCAAATATCTATGATTTTATTGTATCTTTCACTTTCGGTTATAAGCCCGAGTTTTGCCTGTTTTTCAATTTCTCTTATTTTTGTTTTTGCATCTTTTACCAAAACTTCTTTTTTAGGCGGAACTTTCATTGCATCGATTGAAATTGAAACACCTGCAAGTGTTGCATATTTGTAACCGAGTTTTTTAATTTCGTCAAGCAAAATAACGGTTTTATACTGACCTAATGTTTTAAAACAGTTATCGATTATTGAAATTAAATCTTTTTTACCTACTGCTTTATTTATAAAACCTAATGCATAAGAACCGTCTTCATTTTTAGGTAAATGTTCGTTGAATATTATTCTACCGACGGTAGTATAATTAGGTTTTTCGCCTTTATAATTTTTCCATTTTGAAACATCTCTTTGTTCATCATTCTTTAACTTTGAATCTTTTAAGTTTGTAATACCGAGTACTTTTATTCTTGCATGCAAATCAACCTGTTCCTGCTGATATGCACTTATAACTTCCGAAACTCCGGAGAAAATACTGCCTTCACCTTTTACTCCGTTTTTCTCTTTTGTTATAAAACAACTTCCCAAAACTATATCCTGCCCCGGAACGGTTATAGGCCTACCCGATGACGGAGACAAAATATTTTTTGTGGTCATCATAAGCATTTTTGCTTCAAGTTGTGCTTCTATCGATATAGGAACATGCACTGCCATCTGGTCACCGTCAAAGTCTGCATTAAATGCCGTACAAGTTAACGGATGAAGCTGTATTGATTTACCTTCAACCAATATAGGTTCAAATGCCTGAATACCGAGCCTGTGAAGTGTGGGAGCTCTGTTAAGTAATACGGGGTGGTCTTTTGTAACTTTTTCCAAAATTCCCCAAACTCTTACATCTCCTCTTTCAAGTATTCTCCTTGCGGATTTTAATGTTGCACCTTCCTGGTTTATAAGTTCCCTTATAATAAAAGGTTTAAACAATTCCAATGCCATTTCCTTAGGAATACCGCATTGATTTAATTTCAATGAAGGTCCTACGACAATAACACTTCTTCCGGAATAATCTACTCTTTTACCGAGCAAATTCTGTCTGAACCTTCCCTGTTTACCTTTTAAAGTATCCGACAATGATTTTAAAACTCTGTTTCCCGGACCTGTTACCGGCCTTTGTAAAGAGTCGTTATCAATTAAAGCATCTACCGCTTTTTGCAGAAGTCTTTTTTCGTTATTTATCATAACCGCAGGTGCTTTTAATTGTTCAATATGTCTTAACCTGTTGTTTCTGTTGATTATTCTTCTGTATAAATCGTTTAAATCCGATGCTGCAAACCTTCCGCCTTCCAAAGCAACCAAAGGTCTTAAATCGGGAGGTATAACAGGAAGAACCGTCAACATCATCCATTCCGGCCTTGTATTTGAATTTTTAAAACCTTCAATTACTCTTAATTTCCTGATAAGCCTTGCCCTTTCGGCATCGGATGACGTATTTGCAATTTCTTTCGATACCGCTTTTTGTTCTTCGTCCAAATTTATTTCTTCAAGCAACTTTCTTATTGCGGCAGCACCGATATCTACTTTTAAACTTTCACCGAAACCGTTTTCAAACTTTTTGACATCGGCTTCTTCAAGCAACAACGGTGTTTCTATCTTTGTAAAAGTTTTAATTATAGGCATATCCATCCTAAAATTTTCAACTTTTAATTTCCCTTCAAATTGTTTTAAGCTTTCGGGATTTTTTCTTAATTCCAAGAAAACTTTTTCCTTGCTTACATCAAAAAATTCTATTCTTATTTTTCTGTCAACTTCGCCTATTGAAACGGCTTCGTCTTTATCAAACGCCGAAGATAAAATTTTCTTCAATTCATTTTTTTGTGAACCGTCAACATCATAAAAATATATTGAATGTGCTTTAAAATAACATTTGTAATATTTTGCACCGTTTGCAATATTTTCTTTTATTTTAGCAACTACCGCAGCCTTTTTTTCACCGCTGTAATCGGCCATTGTTTTTACGGCTTTTTCCAAATATTTCTTTAACTCGTTCTCGTCTGTAATTTCAAGTTCTTCATAAACGATACCGTCGGAAATATTTTTCAAATCCTCTTTAACTACCGGGCTGTTCATACCGTATTTGAACAAATTATATTCTTCTTCCTTAAGTAAAATTCCTTTATGTAAAAAAGGAACTATACCGGAAGCATCTTTTAATGTATCGGTAACAACATATTTCGTATAATATATAACCTTTTCAAGGTCGGATATTTTCATATTTAATAAAATACCTATTCTTGAAGGCGGTTTCTTTAAAAACCACGGATGTGCTACGGGCACTGCCAAATCAATGTGACCGAACCTTTCTCTTCTGACTTTAGATTCGGCAACCTCAACACCACACCTGTCACAAATTACACCTTTATGTTTGATGTATTTATATTTTCCGCAATGACATTCCCAGTCCTTCGTAGGTCCGAAAATACAATCACAGAATAAACCGTCTCTCTCGGGTTTAAAAGTTCTGTAATTTATGGTTTCCGGTTTTTTAACTTCTCCGTAAGACCAAGCTCTAATATCATCAGGACTTGCAACAGTTAATTTTACAGCATCAAAATTTAAAAAATTAAGATTCTGCGGTTTTTTGTTTTTCTTTATATTATTATTCATTATGTTGCCCTTCCATTATATTTTTATTACTTATTTTCTGTTTCTTCTTCTTTATTGGCTGCTACCAACTGTCCGTCTGTTCCGTTCTTCTTCAACAACTGAACATTTAAGCCCAGTGCCCTAAGTTCGTTGACTAAAACTTTAAACGATTCGGGAACACCCGGTTCGGATATGGATTCACCTTTTACGATTGAATCATACATTTTTACTCTGCCGTCAACATCATCGGATTTTACGGTTAAAAATTCCTGTAAAACATGTGCTGCACCGTAAGCCTGTATTGCCCACACTTCCATTTCACCAAACCTCTGACCTCCGAACTGTGCTTTACCGCCTAACGGCTGCCTTGTGATAAGTGAGTACGGACCTGTTGACCTTGCATGCATTTTATCTTCAACCAAATGGTTAAGTTTTAACATGTACATTACACCGATTGTAACTTTTTCCATAAAAGGTTCACCGGTTCTGCCGTCATACAATGTAATTTGGCAGTCGTCGGTAGGCAAATAATTTTGCTTGTAATTATCCATAGCATCTTTTAATTGTTTGCCTTCAAAACCTCTTTGTTTAAATTCGGCTTCTTTTTGTTCGATAAGCAATTGTTTTGCTTTTCTAACCTGTTCTTTTACCTGCTCTTCGCTGGCACCGTCAAACACAGGTGTAACCATTTGAGTATTTAATACTTTTCCTGCCCAACCGAGCATTGATTCCAAAAGCTGCCCTACATTCATACGTGAAGGAATTGCAAGCGGTGAAAGAACACAATCTACCGGTGTTCCGTCCGGCAACCTTGGCATATCCTCAACAGGTAATATTCTTGAAACAATACCTTTATTTCCGTGTCTTCCGGCAAGTTTATCACCTACTTGAACTTTCAATTTGGAAGCTATGTAAACTTTTACTATTTTGTTTACGGAAACAGGTAATTCGTCACCTTTTTTAAACCTGTCTTTAAGTTTTTCGTATTCTTGTTTTAAAAGAGTTTCCTTTTCTTCATATAAAGCTTCCAATTTTTTAATATCGGCTTTTGAAGCAGCTGCCAAAACTTCTTTCTTTTCTTTTTCCAATTTTGATTTGGCTGCTTTATATGTTGAAGTCATTTCTTCCTGTTTTCTTTTAACTTCTTTTTCGGAAAGTTTTTCCCTTCTTACAAATGTTCTTACGGCTAAAATTTTACCTGCCGTTCCGGGAGAAACTCTTAAAGAAACATCTTGAACATCTTCTGCTTTTTTACCGAATAAAACTCTTAAAAGCCTTTCTTCGGGAGTTGTTTGCTGTTCACCTTTAGGAGCTGTTTTTCCTACCAAAATATCTCCTCTTTGAACGGTTGCACCAACTCTTATAACTCCGTTTTCATCCAAATCCAATAAGTCCTCGGCACCTACATTAGGAATATCTTTTGTTATTTCTTCAGGTCTTCCTTTTGTGGTTTCTCTTGCTTCGGTTTCAAATTCTCTTATGTGAATTGACGTAAATTTATCATCCTGAACTAACTTTTCCGATAACAATATAGCATCTTCAAAATTGTATCCGTTCCAAGGCATAAATGCTATAAGCAAATTTTGCCCCAATGACAATTGTCCGTTTTTAGTTCCGTGTCCGTCGGCTATAACCTGACCTTTTTTTACTTTATCGCCGACTTTAACCATAGGAATATGGTTAATACATGTATCCTGGTTTGACCTTAAATATTTACTTAATTTATGAACAGCTACACCGTCCTTACTGTTCCAAACCATTATTTCATCGGCAGAAACCGATACCACTTCACCTTCTATTTTTGAAAGGACAACCGTTCCGGAATCTCTTGCTACTTTATCTTCGACACCGGTGCAAACCAAAGGTTGTTCGGTAACAAGTAAAGGAACCGCCTGTCTTTGCATGTTACAACCCATCAAAGCTCTGTTTGCATCATCGTGTTCCAAGAAAGGTATAAGAGCTGCCGATATGGAAACAACCTGCATAGGCGAAATATCCATATAATCAACTTTTTCCGGTGTTTTAAACAAGAAATCGTTCCAATGTCTTCCCTGAACCTGATCCGTCATAAAGTTGCCTTTTTCATCAACCGGTGTATTTGCCTGTGCTACAAAGAAATCATCTTCCAAGTCAGCCGTCATATATTCAACTTTATTTGTAACTTTTCCATTTTCAACTTTTTTATAAGGGCTTTCTATCAACCCGTATTTATTTACTTTTGCATAACTTGCAAGCGATGTTATAAGACCGATGTTCGGACCTTCAGGTGTTTCGATGGGACACACACGACCATAATGTGTATAGTGAACATCCCTAACCTCAAAGCCTGCTCTTTTTCTGTTAAGACCTCCGGGACCTAAAGCCGAAAGTCTTCTCTTATGGGTGAGTTCTGCCAAAGGATTAATTTGGTCCATAAATTGAGACAACTGTGAGGTTCCGAAGAATTTTCTTATTTGAGCAACAAAAGGAGTAATGTTAATTAAAGACCTCGGGGTAACGGTTGCTTTATCCTGGTTGTTCATATATTCTTTTACAAGCCTTGCCATTTGAACAAGCCCTATTCTTACCTGGTTTTCCAACAACTCACCCACCGACCTTACTCTTCTGTTACCTAAATGGTCTATATCGTCAACACCCAATTTCATTTTTTTGTTGCCTTCTTTAAATTCTGTATCGCCGTTATAAATCATCAAAAGATATTTTATTGTTGCAACAATATCTTCTTTTACAACGGTTCTTTTATTTTCCGAAGGTATTGATAAATTGAAATTGTTTTTATAGTATTCGTATATAGGACCTAATTTTTTTAAATTTTTATATCTTCCGATAGTCGTAAAATCATATCTTCTTACCGAATTAAACAACAATTCGTCCAAGAAACCTTGTGCTCTTTCCTGAACGATAAATTCTTGTGTTTTCAACACTTTATAGATGTGATTTACGGCTTCTTTTTGTGTTTTTATATTATCTTTTTTTAAGGTTAACAAAATTGTCGTATCTTTAAATACAACAACGGAAGTTAAACCTTTCGCTTTCATTTTTTCAATAACAGGTTCCGTTAATTCTTTTCCTGCATCAAAAAGAATTTCACCTGTTGCTTTGTCATATATATCATCGGCTAAACATTCATTTGCCAATGCTGACGGAGCCATATCCAAAGAAACGGTTTTTGTATCTCTGAATAAATTTAAAATTTCTATATCACTTTCAAAGCCTATTGCCCTAAGTAAAGTGGTGGCTAAAATTTTTCTTTTTCTGTCGATTCTGACATAAAGGAGACCGTTTTGATCGAATTCAAATTCAATCCAAGCACCTCTGTAAGGAATAATCCTTGCAAAATATAAAGGTTTACCGAACACGGTAACTTTCTTTTCTTCATCTTCTTCAAATATAACACCGGGAGAACGGTGAATTTGGCTGACGACAACTCTTTCGGCACCGTTTATAACAAATGTTGCCGTATCTGTCATTAAAGGAATTTCTCCGAAATAAACTTCCTGTTCGGAAATTTGTTTTATTTTACCGTCTTCTTTTTTATGGGATAATCTTAATTGAACTTTCAAAGGAGCGGAGTAAGTTTCATCTCTTGCAATGGATTCTTCAACGGAATATTTCGGTTCTCCGAAAGAATACGAAATATAGTCCATTATCAAACTTCCGTCGGAATTTGTCAACGGAAATACATCTTTAAAAGCACCTTCCAAACCTTGAAGTTTTCTTTTAGCAGGCTCAACATTCATCTGCAGGAAATCTGCAAAAGAATCTTTTTGCATGCTAAGTAACAAAGGCGGATCAATATGTGAAACTATTTTACCAAAGTTTACTCTTTTCATGGATAGCCCTATTTTTATATATTTTTTCTAATAACAAAGACAATATTAAGTATAAAATTCATACTTAATATCATCTTTTATTAGTATTTATTTACTGTTTTAAAACTGCTTTTTTTATTTAAAGCCATCGTCTGCTAAAAACTTAAATTACTTAAGTTCTACTGTTGCACCGGCTTCAGTAAGTTTTTTCTTCATTTCTTCAGCATCTGCTTTTGAAACATTTTCTTTAACTGTTTTTGGTGCACCGTCAACCAAATCTTTAGCTTCTTTTAAGCCTAAACCGGTTATTTCTCTAACTACTTTAATAACTCCGATTTTGCTTGCACCTGCATTTGCCAAAACAACGGTAAATTCAGTTTTTTCTTCTGCTGCTGCACCGCCGGCTGCTGCTGCAGGAGCTGCTGCTACTGCTACAGGAGCTGCTGCCGAAACTCCGAATTTTTCTTCCAAAGCTTTTACTAATTCTGCCATCTCTAATACCGACATTGAAGAAATTTCTTCAATTAATTGATCTTTTGTTAATGCCATTTTACTACTCCCCCATTCAAATTTATTTTAATTTTATTTTTTTACTTCTTTAATTATAACATTCCGTTTTTCACACTATTAAGTTGTGGTGTTAAGCAACTTTTTCTTTTTGTTCTTTAATTGCATTTAAAACACATACAAAATTTCTCGTAACCGCACTTAATACACCGACGAAATTGGATATAGGTGCATTCATACTGCCAAGCATTTTGCCGATAAGCACTTCTTTTGTAGGAAGTGCAGCCAACGAACCTATTTCGTTTTTTGACAAAACTTTACCGTCTAATAAACCGGCTTTTATAACCAATTTATCAACTTTTTTTGCAAATTCGGAAACTACTTTTGCCGGAGAAACCGGATCGTCGGATTCAACAACAACAGCCGTAGGCCCTTCAAAATATTCGTTAACCGATTCCAACCCTACTTCTTTTAAAGCTATTTTACCTAAGGTGTTTTTTACAACGACATACTCACAACCGCATTTTCTTAACTGATTTCTTAAATCGGAAATTTGAGCAACCGAAAGACCCTGATATTCGGTCATTATCATACCTTTCATTGCTTTAAATTTCTCGGCAAGATTTTTAACCTCTTGTTGATTTTTTAAATTTGGCATCTTTTTACTCCTAAGTATATCTTCACTTTTTTTATTAAAAACAAAAAAAACTTCTCAAAGAGAGAAGTTTAAATACACATAACAATATATTTTCTTCGTCTCGGTAAGATTAGAATTTAACTCTATTTTAATGTTTTTAACATCTTACTGTCTTTGACTTTTTTGCACAACAATTTAATACTAAAAAAGAACTAATGCGGAAATTGTAATAAAAAAAAAATAATTTGTCAAGTCCTTTTAAAAAACTTTTCAAGTTCACCGTGACTTATCTTATATACGCTAGGTCTTCCGTGCGGACAAGTATAAGGCATTTGGCAGGCAAACAAATCCGTAATTAACCTTATTGCCTGTTTGTCCGAAATAACATCACCGGCTTTTATGCTGCTTCTGCAGGCTTTTCTTATTATTGTTTCGTTTATTTTTTCAACTTCCGGTTTTGTTTCATCTTCAAAAAAATTAATTACCGTATTTATAACATCGACACAATTAACATTCTGTCCGAGTAATGCAGGGTATGAAGAAACTTTAAATGTATTTTCACCGAATTCCTGCAGGCAAAAGCCTAATTCGTTAAAATATTTAATTGAATTTTTAAGTATTTCCGCCCTTGTTTTCGACAATTCAAAAATGTCCGGAAACAGCATTTGCTGAATTTTTAAAGAATTTGAAGAAACTTCGTTTTTAAATTGTTCGTATTTTATTCTTTCCTGTGCAGCATGCTGGTCGATAATAAAACAAGTATCTTCCTTTTCAACCAATAAATATGTTGAAAATATTTGCCCGACAAATTTAAAATTGTCACTTTGTAATGTTTCAAACTGTTGCTGCATTTGCTGAGGCTGTGCGGTTGTTGAATATAAATTTTTATAGTCGGAAACGGATAATTCTTTGGGTTGTTGAGAAATATTCGGAATATAAACTTTACCGTAATGTTGTTTTGCAACGGAATAACCGAATTTTTGTTTCGGTTCGTTTTGAGAAATTACCGGATTTGAAAAACTTGAAGTTTCACTTTTAAAATTTTCAATAAAACTTGCAGCAGAATCTTCTTCCATTGTTTTTTTTATGAACGAATAGAACAGTTCATACATTTGGTTTTCCCGGGCAAATTTAATTTCCCTTTTTGTAGGATGCACATTTATATCTATATTTTCTTGCACGGTATTCAAATACATTATAATTCCTATATATCTTCCTACCGGAATTGCCTGTTTTTGTGCCTGGCTTAATGCATGGACAAGCCAACGGGGATAATTCACACACCTTCCGTTGACAAACAAATACTGAATATTTTTTTGTGCCAAACTGTTTTTCCGCGGTGTAATAAAAACTTCTACCTGCATATTAGGATGAGAAATTGTTGCATGTTTTAATTTGTTTGCCAAATCATTACCTAAAACAGCTTCTATTCTTTTTATTTTTGAATCGGTTTTATTATATTCGGCAATAGTTTTTCCGTCGGAAATAACTTTAAATTTTACATCGTTTCTGACAAGTGCAATTTCATCGATACAACTTATTATTTTTGCTTTTTCGGTTGTATCGCTTTTTAAAAATTTTTCCCTGACCGGTGTATTAAAAAACAAATTTTTAACTTCAACTATTGTTCCGCCCGAACCCGACCAAGGTGTAATTTCCGTTTGTTTGCCGCCTTCTATATAATATTGCCAACCGGAAGGAGAATTTTTTGTTTGTGTTTTTATATCAAGCATTGAAACGGATGCGATTGAAGGCAATGCCTCACCTCTGAAACCGAGTGTTTCAACCGTTGCCAAATCATCAAATTTTGATATTTTACTTGTTGCATGCCTTTGGACCGAAAGCAATAAATCTTCTTTATTCATACCGCAACCGTCATCGGTAATTCTTATAAGTTTTTTACCGGCTTTTTCTATTTCAACAATAATGTTTTTTGCACCGGCATCCAAAGAGTTTTCTATAAGTTCTTTAACAACATTTAAAGGACGTTCAACAACTTCTCCTGCGGAAATTCTGTTTATGGTATTATTATCTAAAATTTTTATAGTCATTATTTTTTATATTTTTCCTTCCAGTCGGATAAAATTTTTAAAGCTTCTATCGGCTTTAAATTATCAATATCAAGTTTCCTTAATTCTATCAAAATTTCCGGTTCAATTGAAGAAAACAAATCCGGCTGAATATCATTTTCCAATTTTGAAAAATTTTTATGAATATTTTTTTCCAAGCCCTGTAATATTTGATGTGCCCTTTTTATAACTTTATGCGGAAGTCCCGCAAGTTTTGCAACATGAACACCGTAAGATTTATCCGTAAAGCCGTCAATAATTTTATGTAAGAAAACAACCGTTCCGTTCCATTCTTTTACAGAAACCGTGCAGTTTATTATTCCTTTTTGACTGTCGGCAAGTGAAGTCAACTCAAAATAATGTGTTGCAAATAAAACTTTTGCACCCTTATTATATTTGCTGTTTAAATCGGCAAAAAATTCTATTATTGCCCATGCAATAGACATTCCGTCATAAGTGGATGTTCCCCTGCCTACTTCATCAAGAATTATTAAACTTCTGTCGGTATATTGGTTTAAAATATTTGCGGTTTCGGTCATTTCAACCATAAAGGTTGATTCTCCGGCAACCAAATTATCGCCTGCACCTATCCTTGTAAAAATTCTGTCAACTATACCTATTGTTGCAGCAGAACACGGAACAAAACTTCCCATTTGTGCCATAATTACAATAAGTGCGGTTTGCCTTAAATATGTGGATTTACCAGACATATTGGGTCCTGTTAAAATTACAATTCGTTTTGTAGAATCATTTAATTCTATGGAATTTGTTACAAAATTTCCCGCTGATAATATTCTTTCAATAACGGGATGTCTTGCATCCTGTAAAATTAAATCTTTACCGTCATTTATTTCAGGACATACATAATTATATTCAACGGCATTATTTGCATAAGCCAAATAAACATCAATTTCACCGATTATTTTAGAAAAGCAAAGTAACTGTTGAGCATAACCGGCTATTTCTTGTTTAAGTTGTGCAAAAAGTTCTGTTTCAAGTTTTATAATTTTATCTTGTGCGGAAATTATTTTTTCTTCCAAAACTTTTAATTCCTGTGTTATGTATCTTTCGGAATTTGTAAGTGTTTGTTTGCGAACATAATGTTTTGGAACCAGTGCAATATTTGATTTTGTAACATCTATATAATAACCGAAAACACTTGTAAAACCTATTTTTAAATTGTTTATTCCGGTTGCCTGTTTTTCTTTAACTTCAAGTTCCAAAATATATTTTTTTGCATCTTTGCTTATGGCTCTTAATTCGTCAAGTTCAGCCGATATATTTGCTTTGATAACATTACCGTCTTTTACAAATAACGGAGTTTCCGGGTTAATATATTTTTCAATTTTATCGGCTATTTGTTTTAAAAGTTGTAAATCGATATCCTGTTCAAAATAATTTAATTGTTTTAATTCATTTATTATTGCGGATATATTATTTAAAGAATCTTTCAATGCCAAAAGTTCTTTGGGGTTTGCCGTTCCGCTTACTATTCTTGCAATTATTCTGTCCAAGTCATAAACGGATTTTAGTTTTTGTCTGAAAGATGTTCTAATCTGTTCGTTTTCAACAAAAAATTTAGTTTTATTTTGTCTGAATTTTATTTGATTAACATCAAGAAGCGGCTTTATTAAAAAGTCTTTTATAAGCCTTGCACCCATCGGAGTAACCGTTGTATCAAGAACGGAAAGTAACGAACCGTCTTGTCTTAAAGACGAAGTCAACCTGAAAAGTTCCAAATTTTTAATTGCAACCGTATCAAGCAACATAAAGTTACTTGTTTGAATATACCTTATGTTTGTCAATAAAGGCAAAGATTGCGGTTGGTTATCCCTGATATAAATAAATATTGAACCTACGGCAGATATAATACTCGGGGATTTTGCAATATTCAAATGATTTAACGACGAAACATTAAGAATTTTTTTAATTGTCTTTTCACAATATTGCGGGTCGACATCAACATCTTTTACAACCGAAGCAACAATGTTGAATTTATTGAAAACTTTTTTTAGTATTTCATTATCATAACATTTTTGACAAACTATAACTTCACCCGGTTTATATTTTATTATTTCATTTTCAATATCGGATAATTTTGTTTTATATGTAAAAAAATCTCCGGTGGAAATATCCGCTACGGCAATTGCCGTCGAATTATTTTGTTCCAAAACTATAGACATTAAAAAATTATTTGCTTTTGATTCAAGCAAATTATCTTCCTGTAAAGTTCCCGGTGTTATTACTTTTATAACTCCTCTTTTTACTATGGTTTTTGTTGTTCCCGGTTCTTCAAGCTGTTCGCAAATTGCAACTTTTTTACCTGCTTTTATCAGTTTACGAATATAATTATTAACGGAATGATACGGGACGCCACACATCGGTAATGTTTGCCTTTTTGTAAGCACTACTTCCAATATAGGAGCTGCTTCTTTTGCATCATCGGCAAACATTTCATAAAAATCACCAAGCCTAAAAAACAAAATTATTCCGGGATAATTTTGTTTTATATCAAAATATTGACGCATTAAAGGAGTTAATGTATTTTCGTTTTTTTCCATTCTCAAACCTTAAAAAATACTTTGTATTTTTTCTATTGTTTTAAAAATAAAATAAGAAAATTTTATTTTTCTTACAAACTTTTTTGTTTCTTTAAACGGTATATGTTCGGCATCATATTCTATTTTATTGTTTGATTGTTTCCATTGTTGCACATTACCAAGCCCGGCATTATATGCGGCAAGTGCCAGATTCAAATTATTATCAAAAATATTCAACAGATAATAACAATAATATGTTCCGAACATTATATTTGTTTCTTGGTCATATAATTTTTCGGCATCAAAATTTTCAATTTTAAAAACGGCTGCTATTTCTTTGGCTGTTGAAGGCATTAACTGCATTAAACCTATTGCACCTTTTTTGGATTTTGCATTAGCATTAAAATTTGATTCAGTTTTTATAATAGCTTGAATTAAAACATGGTCAACCGAATACATTGAACAATATTTATTTATAATATCATAATACTTTGAAGCTTTTATATAATAATCACCCAAATATATACAACAACCCGCTATTATTAAAAATAAAATTAAACCTATAAATTTTTTCATACAGATAATTCGGCAAACATACTGTTTGCCAATGCCTTAACAACCGTAACTTTAACTTTTTTCCCTATCAAAGATTTTTCCGATTCAAAAAATATTTTTATATTTTGACTGTTCCTTCCGTCACAAACTTTATTATTATAATTTTCAACCAATACATCGACAGTTTTACCTATATAACTTTCGTTTATTTCTTTTGATATTAAATTTGATTCTTCAAGTAAAACCGCAAGCCTTTGTTTTTTCGTTTCGACACTTACATTATCTTCCAATTTATAAGCTGCGGTTTTAGGCCTCGGAGAATATTTAAAACCGAATATACCGCCAAATTTTATTTTCCGCACGGCATTTAAAGTTTTTTCAAAATCAACATCGGTTTCACCCGGAAAGCCGACTATTATATCAGTAGTAATATTTATGTCGGGAATTTTATTTCTTATTTTATCAACCAAATTCTCATACTGATTATAAGAATATTTCCTGTTCATTTTTTTTAAAATATCGTCGGAAGCAGATTGCATCGGTAAATGAATGTGCCTACAAATCTTAGGATTTGCGGCAATTTCATCTATTAAATCTTGCGATAAATCTTTAGGATGGTTGGTCATAAAACGAATATTTTCTATTTCCGTTTGTAATGATATTTTTTGTAAAAGTTGTGTAAAATTTACACCTCTGTTATTATAAGAATTAACATTTTGCCCAAGCAATGTAACTTCTTTTACCCCGGTTTTAACCGAAATATCTATTTCATTTATAATATCTTGATAATCCAAACTTATTTCAGGTCCGCGAACATACGGTACTATGCAATAAGAACAAAAATTCTGACAGCCTCTCATTATCGTTACAAACTTAAAAAATTGTTTATCTTTATTAATTTGTATCGGATTTGTTTTTTTTATATCGATATATTTACTTATATATTTTGAAAACTCATCAATGTGCTTTGCACCCAATACAAAATTTACAAAACCGAACCTTTGCTTAATTTCTTTGTAAGCATATTGAGCCATACAACCTATAACGGCAACTATCATATCTTGTTTTTTTTCTTTATATTCTTTTAACCTTCCTAAAAAAGAATATGCCTTATGTTCGGCGGAAAACCTGACCGAACATGTATTTAATATAACTATATCGGCTTCTTCAACTTTATCGGTAAATACACAACCGTGTTCCAATAAAAAAGCGGCTATTTTTTCGGAATCGTTCACATTCATTTGGCAACCGATTGTTTCTATAAAAAATTTCATATTCTATTTCTCGTTAGCAACTTTCATTAAATAATTTGCATAAACGTTATTGAACATTTTTGCATTTTTTAACAACATTTTTTTATCTATAAAACCTTTTCTGTATGCTATTTCTTCCAAACAGCTTACCATTATACCTTGCCTTTCTTCTATGGTTCTTATAAACAGTGATGAATCAAGCAAAGAATTATAAGTTCCGGCATCAAGCCATGCAAAACCTCTACCTAAAAGTTGAACCGATAAACTTTTATTTTTAAGATAAATATTATTTATATCGGTAATTTCAAGCTCCCCTCTTTTTGAAGGTTTAATTGTTTTGGCATAGCGAACAACATTATTGTCATAAAAATACATTCCGGTAACAGCCCAGTTTGATTTAGGCTTTTTGGGTTTTTCATCTATTGATACCGGAACTTTTTTCGAATTTAAAGTTACTATTCCATATCTTTGCGGATCGTCAACATAATAAGCAAATACCGTTGCACCTTTTTGTTTTTGTGCACTTTCCTGCAAAATATGCGACATTCCGTGTCCGTAAAAAATATTATCTCCCAAAACAAGTGCTACATTATCTTTACCTATAAACTCTTCACCTAATATAAAAGCTTCGGCTAAACCGTTGGGTTTTTCCTGTAACTTGTAAGAAACATTTATTCCCAACCGTTCACCTGTTTTGAATAAATTTTGTAATAAAGGTAAAGTTTCTTCGGTTGATATAATTAAAATATCTTTTATTCCGGCAAGCATAAGCATTGATATAGGGTAATAAATCATAGGTTTGTTATAAACAGGCAATAACTGTTTTGAAACAACTTGTGTTAAAGGATAAAGCCTTGTAGCTTTTCCCCCTGCAAGAATAATTCCTTTTGTTTTCATTATTCAAACCTCTTAAAAAATTTTTCGGCATTTTGAACATCTTTTGATATATTCTTTTTCAATTCATCCAAATTTTTAAATTTTTTTTCTTTTCTTAAAAATTTATGAACTAAAATTTTAACATTTTTATATTTCCAATTACCGGAAAAATCTAAAAGATGAACTTCCAAAGATAATTTATGCTTTATTTTTTTTACTGTAGGGTTTGTTCCTATATTTAAAAGACCTTTATAAATTTCATTTCCTCCTACCAAAGAACAAGCAAAAACCCCTTTAGGTAAAATTTTATCTTTATCAACTGCAATATTAACAGTCGGAAAATTTATTGTTCTGCCGATTTTGTTTCCTTTAATATGCTTACCGGTAATTTCAAAACTTCTTCCCAACATTAAATTTGCCGTATCTATTTTGTTTTTTAAAATTAAATTTCTTATTTTTGTTGAAGATACTATTTGTTTTAAAACTTTAACGGGTTCAATAACCGTTAAACCAATATTATATTGTTTAACATTTTTTTTAAGCCAACTAATAGTCCCTTGCCTGTCTTTACCGAAACAAGAATCGTAACCGACAACAATTTGTGCGGCTCTTAACTTTTTATATATTATATTTTTTAAAAAATCATCTGCGGAAATTTGTGCGGTAGCTTTATCCATTTTTATAAACAAAATTTCATCAACAGGATAAGAAGATAACATTTGTATTTTTTCTTCGGGTAAAGTAAGCAAACCTTCTATCTTGTTTAAAGGCTTTTCTATAACTATAACTATACTTTTTAAGTTATATTTTTTGGCGGTTTCAACGGTTTTTTTTATAACGGCATTATGCCCTATATGAAAGCCGTCAAATGTTCCCAATGTAATAACACTTTTTTTCATTTTTTAAACTTTTTCCAAGCTTATTCTTGAAAGCTCGGTATCCACTTTTAAAACTTTTACTTTTATTGTTTCACCTACCGATACCACTTCATAAGGGTTAGAAACAAACCTGTCACTTAATTTTGATATATGAACAAGCCCGTCCTGGTGAACACCAATATCTACAAAAGCACCGAAATTGGTTACATTTGTTACCGTTCCTTCCAAAACCATATCTTCTTTTAAATCTTCTATAGAGTTTATTTCAGAACTGAATTCCGTAAAAGAAAAATCTTTTCTGGGGTCGACACCCGGTTTTTTAAGTTCGCAAATTATATCGTTCAATGTCAGCATACCTATGGTATCGGAAACATAATCTTTTAAATTTATTTTTGAAATTGCCGAAGTGTTACCTATAAGGCTTTCCGGGGTCATTGATAAATCGTGTGCCATTTTTTCAACTATCGGATAGCTTTCCGGATGAATTGCGGAATTATCCAAAGGATTATCACCGCCTGCTATTCTTAAAAACCCTGCACATTGCGTAAAAGTTTTTTCACCGAACATCGATACATTTAACAATTCGTTTTTATTTTTAAAAGAACCGTTTTTTGCCCTGTATTGAACAATATTTTTTGCAGCAAGTTTTCCTATACCTGCAACATAACTTAAAAGTTCCGCAGATGCGGAATTCAAATTTACACCTACATAATTTACACAAGATTCAACCGTAGCATCAAGGTTTTTCTTTAACTGAACCTGATTAACATCGTGCTGATATTGACCTACTCCGATTGATTTAGGGTCAATTTTTACAAGTTCGGCCAACGGGTCCTGCAACCTTCTTGCTATACTTATTGCACCGCGAACCGTAACATCCAAATCGGGAAATTCACTTACGGCCAAAGGTGATGCGGAATATACCGAAGCACCTGCTTCACTTACGACTATAACTTTTGTCTTTAAATTATTTTTTTTCAAAACGGTATTTATAAACTGAACAGTTTCTTTTGAAGCCGTTCCGTTACCTATTGCAATAAGTTCAACATTATATTTATTTATAAAATCAACTACTATCTGCTGTGCTTCAATTAAACGGCATACAGGCTCATGCGGAAATATCGGCTTATATTCTTTGTAATTGCCGTTTCTGTCTATAATGGCAACTTTACAACCGGTTCTAAAACCGGGGTCAACACCCATAATAACTTTATGCCCCGCCGGTGAAGCAAGCAACAAATTTTTTGCATTTGTCGCAAATACTTTTATTGCTTCGGTATCTGCTTCTTCCATCTTTGCCAAAAATATTTCAACCTGTAACGACGGATACAAATGCCTTTCAAAAGCCGTCTTCATTGCAGTCCAAAGCTCCGGGTAAAACAAACACATATTTGTTTTAACAATTTTTGCAGATATTATACTTATTGCCTGCTCACTGTCAACATCTATTTTCCAAGTTAAAATATTTTCTTTAGCACCTCTTCTTATGGCAAGAATTCTGTGTGAGACTATATTTTTTATGGGCTCACTGTAATCATAATACATTTCAAATTTGGTTTTTTTGTCTTCCAAACCTCTTTTGACTTTCGACTTAAGTACTCCCGTATTTAAAATAAAATTCCTTATCAAGCCCCTAAATAAAGCATTATCGGAAATTTGTTCGGCAATTATATCTATGGCACCGGCTAAAGCATCTTTAACCGTTAAAACACCTTTTTCTTTATTCAAATATTTCGATACTATTTCATCTTTATTGACATTTTTGCTCATCATTATTTTTTGGTCTAATATTTCCTGAGCAAGCGGTTCCAAACCTTTTTGTTTTGCAATTGTAGCCTTTGTAGTTCTTTTCGGCTTGAAAGGTAAATATATATCTTCAAGTTTTGTTTTTTCTTTACAAGTTTCTATTTGTTTTTTTAACTCTGGTGTAAGTTTTTTTTGTTCGTCAATACTTTTTATTATCGTTTCTTTTCTTGCTTCAAGTTCAATATAATATTGAAGTTTATCCGCCACATTTCTAACTTCCGTTTCGGTAAGATTGCCGGTTCTTTCTTTTCTGTATCTTGAAATAAAAGGAACGGTATTTCCTTCACCCAAAAGAGAAACCGTAGCTGCAACCGAAGCTGCATTTATATTTAAATCCGTTGTTATCCAGTCAATTATAGTTTTTGCACTCACGATTATAGTCTCCATACATAAAAACGGAGTCGGAATAAACACTCAAAAATATTCAAGTATATATGCCGACTCCGATTTCACTTATTTTTTTCCGAGAATTTTGAAAACTTTTGTTCCACAGTCAGGGCAAACACCTTTAACTGCTTTCATTCCGTTTTTCATAATTGTTTCTTCAGCATTTTTTACTTCTACCTGCTTTTTGCACTTCATACATCTTGCTGTTGCCATTTTAATCCTCCGTTATTGTGTTACTATGCTAAATACTCTACTTTTTTTTATTTAATTTGTAAAGAGCAAACAAACCGTATATTGAAAAAAATTCTAAATTATTGTAAATTAATCTTTTAAATAAACAGAAAAATTTTACAGGTTATTATGGAAAAAGTAATAATAGAAATTTTAGGTTATATTTCCGCAATAATTACTACAATAGCATTTCTGCCTCAAATTATAAAAACCGTAAAAACAAAATCCGCAAAAGATGTTTCAATGGGGATGTTTGTTTTGTTTACCGTCGGTGTGTTTTTATGGGTTGTATACGGCTTTTTAACATGGACAATGCCTGTTTTGATAGCAAACATAGTTATATTTTGTTTGGCATTAACTCAAATTATATTAAAAATAAAATATGATAAATTAGAAAATAAAGGATAAAAAAATGAAGTATATTTTTATGACGGGCGGTGTTGTAAGTTCTTTAGGTAAAGGTATAACCGGTGCAAGCATAGGCAAACTTTTACAGTTACACGGATATAAAGTAAATATGATAAAAATGGACCCTTACATAAATGTTGACCCGGGGACAATGAATCCGTTTCAGCATGGTGAAGTTTATGTAACCGCCGACGGTGCAGAGGCAGATTTGGATTTGGGAACTTATGAAAGGTTTCTTGATATAGTAACAAAAAAAGCAAATACAAACACCGCAGGTGATATTTACCAAACTGTTATAAACAGAGAAAGAAAAGGCGAATATAACGGCGGAACGGTTCAGGTAATTCCGCATATTACAAACGAAATAAAAAAAAGGTTTGTAGCTTTTGATAAACAGGCCGATATAACAATTATAGAAATAGGCGGAACGATAGGTGACATTGAAGGGCTTCCTTTTATTGAAGCCACAAGGCAGTTTATGCTTGAACAAAAAAGAGAAGATGTAATGAGTATTCATTTAACATTTGTTCCGTATATTGAGGGCGCAAAAGAACTTAAAACAAAGCCTACGCAACATTCGGTAAATAAATTAAGAGAAGTCGGTATAATTCCCGATATGATTATCTGCAGAACTCAATACCCGATAAACGATTCGATGAAAGGTAAAATTTCATTGTTCTGTAATGTCCCTAAAGATGCCGTAGTTGAAGCAAGAACATGCTCTTCAATTTACCACATTCCGGAATCTTTGCACGAGCAGGGTGTAGATGCAATAGTTTTAAAAAGATTGAATTTAAAAAGTAAAATAAAATTCAGCAACAAGTGGTTTAAATATGTCAAACAGGATAAAACAAATTATAAAACAGTAAAAATAGGTGTTATCGGAAAATATGCCGATTTAAAAGATGCTTATAAATCCATAGATGAATCTTTAAAAATATCGGCTATGGAAGCAAAAGTTAATGTTGATGTTCAATATATTTCTTCGGAAGATAAAAATTTAATAAAAAAATTAAAAACTTTGGACGGAATACTTGTTCCCGGCGGTTTCGGTATGAGAGGAATTGAGGGTAAAATTTCGGCGATAAAATTTGCAAGAGAAAATAAAGTTCCATTCTTTGGAATATGTTTGGGGATGCAGTGTTGTGTAATTGAAGCGGCAAGGCATTTGTTAAAATTTAAAAATGCAAACTCTACCGAAATCGACCCTAAAACCATATACCCGGTAATAGAAATGCTTGAAGAACAAAAAGATGTTAAATATTTGGGCGGAACAATGCGGCTTGGTAATTACGAATCAAATTTGGTTAAAGGTTCTTTGGCACATAAACTTTACAAAAAAGATACTATAGTTGAAAGACACAGACACAGATATGAAATGAACCCGAAATATATTGATATGTTTAAAAAAGTAGGGTTTGATGTTTCCGGTTATCATAAAGGAGTTTTACCGGAAATTGTTGAAATAAAAAATCATCCGTTTTATATAGCCGTTCAATTTCATCCGGAATTCGGTGCAAGACCGGCAAAACCGCATCCGTTATTTCAAGGTTTTGTTTTAGCCGCCAAAAACAAAAAATAATTATGGTTTTATCAAGCGAGCAACTTGAACATTATTCAAGAAACATATTATTACAACAAGTCGGCATAAAAGGACAGGAAAAACTTTTAGCATCCAAGGTTCTCGTTATCGGTGCCGGCGGGCTCGGTTCGCCCGCAATAATGTATTTGGCCGTTGCCGGTGTTGGAACAATAGGTATTGCCGATAAAGATGCGGTTGAACTTTCAAACCTTAACCGTCAAATAATTCATAATAAAAATAAAATAGGAACACAAAAAACGGAATCCGCAAAAAATACGATAAACAAATTAAATCCCGATATAAAAGTAAATATTTACGACGGAATTATATCCGAAGAAAATATTACGGATTTAATTTTAAAGTATGATTTTATTATAGATGCAACCGATAATTTTGAAACAAAATTTTTAATAAACGATACCTGCGTAAAAGCTAAAAAGCCGTTTTCACATGCCGGTGTTGTAGGTTTTCAAGGACAACTTATGACTTTTGTTCCGAATAAAAGTTGCTGTTACAGGTGTGTGTTTAAAGAACCTCCTCCAAAAGATTGTGTTGTCTCTTGTTCGGAAGCAGGTATATTGGGCGCTGTTGCAGGTGTTATCGGAACTTTGCAGGCAACCGAAGCCGTAAAATATATTTTAGGTATTGGGGAACTTCTTACGGGATATTTGCTTACATATAACGGTTTAACTGCGGAATTTAGAAAAATAAAATTACCTGATTCCGATAAGAATTGTCCGGTATGTAAATCAAATAAAAATAACTCTTGACAAAAAAATAATTATATACTTAAATATTAGATATAAGTTGTAAAACTTATAAACACAAAAGTCTGCATGGCGGACTTAAAAAACAAGGAGTAGACGTAAATGGCACAAGGTAAAGTAAAATGGTTTAACGACCAAAAAGGTTACGGATTCATTTCTAACAATGATGGTTCCGGAGATGTTTTCGCACATTATTCAGCAGTTTTGGCAGAAGGTTTTAAATCTCTTGCTGAAGGCGACAATGTTGAATTTGATGTTGTAGATTCAGACAAAGGCCCTAAAGCAGCTAACATAAAGAAAATATAATTAATTATATTAGCTAGCAAAAAAAATGCTCTGTTTATCTAATAAACAGAGCATTTTTTATTTGTGTTAATTTTATCTTTTAAAGAATATATTTTTTTATAAGCTCCGACATTTCCTGTTCCGTTAAAGGATTTACTCTGTCGGTGGAAAATTGCTTATCAATTTCTTCTTTTATTTTTGCTATTCCCGGATGAGATTTGTCTATTTTTTCATTACTGTCTTTGAATTTGGGATGTTTTGTATTTATCCAATAAGCAATACCTGCAAGTCCGGCTCTATCGGTAATTGCAACTTCCGGAGGTCTGTTTAATATTGCTTTCGTATCGAAAACATTATATATTTCCTGTTCTTTTAATAAACCGTCTGCATGAATACCTGCCCTTGTGCTGTTAAAATGTGCACCTACAAAAGGCTGCATATTAGGAATATCATATTTGAGTTCTTCTTTAAAATATTTTGCAATTTCGGTTATTGCCGATAAATCCATACCGTTGTGGTCACCCCTGAAAGCAATATATTCTATTGCCAAAGCCTCTATCGGTGTATTGCCGGTTCTTTCTCCAATACCGAGTAAAGTACCGTTGATTCCGGAACATCCGTAAAGCCAGGCAAAAGTGGAATTGGTTAAAGCTCTGTAAAAATCATTATGTCCGTGCCATTCAAGCCATTCCGACGGAACACCTGCATGATGATTTAAACCGTACATTATTCCGTTAACATTTCTCGGTAATGCAACTCCGGGATATGCAACACCAAAACCCAAAGTATCGCATGCTCTTATTTTTACCGGCATTTTTGCCTGCTTTGAAAGCTTCATTAATTCTTTCGCAAAAGGTATAACAAAACCGTAAAAATCCGCTCTTGTGATATCTTCAAAATGACATCTCGGAACTATTCCCTCATTAAGTGCCGCTTCGACTATATCCAGATACATATCCAATGCTTGTCTTCTGTTCTTTTTTAATTTTAAAAATATGTGATAGTCCGAACACGATGTTAAAATTCCGGTCTCTTTTATTCCCATTTCCTTAACTAATTTGAAATCGTTTTTATTTGCTCTTATCCAAGAAGTAATTTGAGGGAATTCATAACCTTTTTCCTGGCATTTTCTAACGGCTTCTTTGTCTTTATCGGAATACAAAAAGAATTCCGTCTGTCTTATCATACCGTTGGGACCGCCGAGTTTATGCATTAATTCAAACAAACTGACAATTTGTTTTACCGTAAACGGCGGAAATGCCTGTTGACCGTCTCGGAAAGTTGTATCGGTCATCCAAATATTTTCCGGCGGATTCATCGGAACAACCGTATTGTTAAATGCAATTTTAGGAATATCCGTATATGAAAAAGTTTCTCTTAATAAATTAGGTTCCTTTACATCTTGAAGCTCAAATTTATATTCTTCAGGCTCAAGCATTTTTTTGTTTTTGTTGTAAATTAACATTAATCGCCTCCTCAGATAAAAAGTGAGTTAGATTTAATTATAATACATTTTGATTTTTTATACAATAAAAAATTATTGTTTGAAAGGTTTTAAAGTTCTTTTAATACTGCCATTTAGGAATGATAAGACCATACCGTAATTTGTAATTGCAACACCGTTATCAACGGCATATTTTAACCTTGACATCATTTGTTTCCTGCCTATCATACATGCACCGCAATGTATAATTAAAGCATAATCTTTTAAATTTTTCGGATATTCAATACCTGCACAAACATCAAACTTTATATCAAACCCCAAATGTTTACTTAAAAGTTTAGGTATTTTTACCCTGCCTATATCGTCTTTACTTGCATGGTGGCTGCATGCTTCGGCAATTAAAATTTTGTCGGAAGGTTTTAGTGTTTTTATTTTTTCGACAGCTTTTGCCATTTCAGCAATATCAGATTTATTTGCGGAAAATATTATTGAAAAAGTTGTAAGCGGTATTTGTTCGGGAACAATTTTTGAAACTTCGTTTATTACCTGCGAATCACATATAACAATATCCGGCGGATTTTTTAAATTATCCAAACATTTTTCAAGTTCTGTATTTTTTACCACATAAGCCATTGCATTTATATCAAGAATACTTCTTATCATTTGAACTTGCGGTAAAATAAGCCTGCCCTTAGGTGCCCCCAAATCAATAGGAACAACCAAGACCACCGTTTGAAAATTTTTTATTATGTTGTCGGTAAGTTGTTTTTCTTCAATATTATTAGAAATTAATTCATGTATTGTTTTTGTAAAGTCGGTTAAAAATTTTTCTCTATAATTCAAATCGGTTATGTAATTATATTCTTTGTATTTATATTTTTTTATTTCGTTAATAAAACTATCGGTTAGTTTAAATTTCTTATAATTATTGATTATTATAAAAAAAGGAATTTCGTTTTTATTTAATTGTTCAACAATGCTTTGCTCGTAACTTGTCCAAACATCAGGTTCAACAACAACAACGGCAACATCGGCAATTGAAAATATTTTATAAGTTTTTTCTTTTCTTTGTTTGGAAAGTTCGGAGATATCGTCAATACCCGCAGTATCAATTAAAGTAACAGGTCCCACATAAGAAAGTTCCATGCTTTTTGAAACAGTGTCTGTTGTAGTACCTGCTACTTTTGATACTATTGAAATATCTTGACCGGTAAGATAATTTATAACCGTCGACTTACCGACATTTGTTCTTCCGAAAATACCTATATGAATGGTTACCGATTTCGAAGCTGAAAGCATTTTATTATTTTATTTTGCTTTGCCTTGATTTGCAACGGCTTCCATAGCTTTTTTAACAGCTTCAGGGTCACCTACATAATAACTTTTTATAGGTTTTAAATTTTCATCCAATTCATAAACAAGCGGCATTGCCGTAGGAATATTTAAATTAACAATATTTTCATCGCTGATATTGTCCAAATATTTTACCAATGCTCTTAAACTGTTACCGTGTGCGGCTATAATAATTTTTTTACCTTCTTTTATTTTAGGTGCAATTTCGTTGTTCCAAAAAGGAATAACCCTTGCAACAGTATCTTTTAAACATTCCGTTAAAGGAATATCTTTTTTATCAACATCTTTATATCTTGGGTCATTACCTGCATATCTTTCATCGGAAGTTGAAAGCGGTTCCGGCGGAGTATCGTAACTTCTTCTCCAAATTTTTACTTGAGCTTCACCGAATTTTGCTGCCGTTTCGGCTTTATTTAAACCTTGTAAAGAACCGTAATGCCTTTCGTTAAGTTTCCAACTTTTTATAACAGGTATCCATAAAAGGTCCATTTGTTCCAAAACATTATTTAAAGTTTTTATTGCTCTTTTTAAAACGGAAGTATATGCCAGATCAAAAACAAATCCGTCTTTTTTTAATTGTTGTCCCGCTTTTTGTGCTTCGGCAACTCCTTTTTCCGATAAATCGACATCTGTCCATCCGGTGAATTTATTTTCTTTGTTCCAAACACTTTCACCATGCCTGATTAAAACTAACTTATACATCTTTATTTTCCTCCCTCTAAACTACAATTTTTTAGTTTATAATATTATTGAGTCAAAAACAAAAAAACTTATAACCCTATAAACCGAAATTACTTTGCAGTTTTTAATTATATCATTTTTTTATTGAAAATGCCGTTGTGATACAAAAGATTACACATAAAACTATTATTATCGTAGCGGCAACGGGAAGTTCCACAAAAGATGAAATTAAAAGGCCTAAAACGGAACCGGTTACGGCAAATACCGACGATACAATATACATATTTTTTATTTTATATGTAAGCTGGTATGCTGCTGCCGACGGCAAAGCTATTAAACTGTATATCAACAAACCTCCTATGGAACTTAAGTTAAAACTTATTGTAACCGAAATTAAAATCATTATAATATAAATTATCAGTTTTTCGGGAACTCCCAATAAATTTGCAATTTCTCTGTCAAAAAATACTGCCGTTAAAGCTTTATGAAAAAATTTAATAAAACCAAGCAATACTATTATCATTATAAAATTTAAAATAATTTCCCTGTTTGTAACGGTTAAAATGCTGCCCCATAAAAAGCCGAGAATTTCAACCTGATAATTTTTCATAAGTCCTGCAAACAACAAAGCAACCGCAAGCATAAAAGAAAACATAATATTTATTGAAACATTACCGTGCAATTTTGCTTTTTTTGATAAAGGTTCAATTAAAACTGCCGTTAAAACACAAAATATAAAACTTAATATAATCGGATTAACCCCTAAAAAAATACCGATAACAGCACCTGCAAGTGCAGCATGTGCCATTGCTACACCTATAAAAGAAATATTTAACAGTAAAATCCAAACACCGGCTATTCCGCAGGAAATTCCGCCGAATATCGCCATAAGTAAAGCTCTGTTAAAAAATGAATAATTGAAAAAATCTAAAAATTCCATAGCTTATTAAACTTATCCGAATTGAAAAAAGTTTCTTTATTTTCAAAAAATAAAATTTCTCCGTCGGAAACAAACATAATTTTATTACAACATGAAGGTATTTGATGTAAATTATGAACTATTATTAAAGAAATTATATCTTTATTTGAATGAATATCATCTATTATTTTTAAAATATCTTTTTGACAGGAAACATCTATATTTGATAAGGGCTCATCCATTAACAAAATTTTTGCATTTTGTAATAATACCCTTGCAACAGAAACTTTTTGCCTTTCACCGCCGGATATTTTGTATATGGGTTGTTGCATAAGTTTAAAAATATCAAGCTTTTTTGCTATTTCATCAACCAAAGAAATATCTTGTTTTGAATATTTTTTAAAAATACCGTTTTTTGCCAAAAGCCCCATGTATAAAACATCCCGGACAAGTATCGGCATAAAATTATCTACCGAAATATTCTGAGGAATATAACCTATTTGTTTTTTTGTTTCGGAATTTATTTCTTTATCGAAAATTTTAATTTTACCTTGTGAAGGTTTTAAAAGCCCTGTCAACAATTTTAATATCGTTGTTTTTCCTGCACCGTTAGGACCGGTTAAAGCTATACAATCCGAACGGCAAACATCAAAAGTAATATTTTTTAATATCGGTTTTTTATCAAAATAAAAATTTACATTTTTGACGGAAATAACATCGTTCATTGTAAAACCTTATCCAGTTTTAACACATTGTCCTTTAATGTTTCAATGTATGAATAATTTAAAGGAAAATTACTTATTACAACCTGTTCCATTTTTAAATCTTTGGCTAATGTTTTACCGATATCTGTTCCCGACTGTAAATTGTCTATAATAAATTTCACCTTATTATTTTTTATTTTTTTTGATATTCTTAATATTTGCGCGGAAGAAACATTTTCGGATTTACCGTATTCGGCAACTACATCACAGCCCAACCACTGCATAAAATCGGAAACTTGGTTGTTACAAACTATTTTTTTGCCGTTGTACTTTAAACTTGCTCTTTTTGAAATTTGTTCTTCAAGGTGCTTAATTCTAAAAATATATCTGACTAAATTCTGTTCATAAAAAGTTTTATTGTCGGCATCCAAAATATAAAACATTTCTGCAATTTCTTCGGCAGCCCTTATATTTATATACGGTATCATTAAATTGCCTTCCGTTTTTAGTTCTTTATAAACGGTCGATAAATTACCAATTCTTGCTTTTAAACTTTTAGCCCAAGGCTGCCAATAATGGTACATAATAATATTGCTTGTTGAAATTTTTTTCAACATAGCAGTATCAATATCATTACTGTTAGGACAAACAACAGGTGTAACCATTAAAGTTAATTCCACCTTATCGCCGCAAATTTCTTTTAACAAAGAATATATATGCGAACTTGTTACACTTATTTTGATTTTTCTGTGAGGGTCAAAAGCAAACAAATTTACATTAAAACAAAATATTAAAAGTAAAATAATCCATTTACTAAATTTTATTTTCATTTTTTAGTTTTTTCCGTTTTTGAATTTAAAAACCTGTATTCAACTTCATCTTCGGCAATAACATTAAGTTCAAATTTTGCTTTTCTTTCCAAATATGAAGGTTTGTTTTCAAGATAATATAACCTTTTCTTATATTCGACATTATCTTTTTGCAAAACTTTTATTTTATGATTCAATTCATAATATTTTGTATAATTTTTAAAAATTTTTATGGCCGTTTTATTAAAAAAAGTAAGCCCTAATAAAAATAAAATAATCAAATATCTTAATTTTAAATATTTTTTAATTTTACTTTTCATTTTAAACTATAAAACCTCCGCCTAAAACGAAATCACCGTCATAAAATACTGCCGATTGTCCCGGTGTTATTGATGCTTGCGGACTGTCAAATAAAACAATATCTTTACTTACTAAAGCTTGGGCAGGTTTATGTTGCCTTCTTATTTTTACCATTGCTTTAAATTGGTCAGATTGTTTATTTGAAATAAATTTTATATTTTCTAATTTTGCAACTCTTGAAAAGACATCTTGTTTTGTTCCAACAACTACGGTATTTGTTGCAACATCCAACTTTAACACATAAACAGGTTCAGTCGTCGTAATTCCCAAACCGCTCCTTTGCCCTATCGTGTAATAAATTAAACCTTTATGCTTACCTAATTTTTTACCGTTTTTATCAACTATTAAACCCGGTAAAACTTTTTTATTAAAATCTTTAACGTTATCTTTTAAAAAATCTTTATAGTTTGTTTTTATAAAACATATTTCCTGGCTGTCTTTTTTTTGTGCAACGGGCAAATTTGCTTTTTGTGCAATTTCTCTTATTTCCTGTTTTGTATAATTGCCTAAAGGAAACTTTATTTTAGAAAGTTGCTCTTGCGAAAGTCTGTATAAAAAATAAGTTTGGTCCTTTTGCATATCTTTCGGAAGTTTTAATTTATATTCGTTATCCTTATTTTCTATGGCCGCATAATGACCTGTAGCAAGGTAATCAAAACCCGCTTTGACGGCATAATCAAGCATTAAGCCGAATTTTATTTTTTCATTACAAACTATACACGGATTAGGTGTTTTTGCAAGCAGATAGCAATTGCAAAAATCATTGATAATTTCATTACAAAATTCTTTTTGTAAATCCAAAATGTAATGCTTTATTTTTAAAACATCACAAATTCTTTTTGCATCATAAATTGCATCATCGGCAAAAGAATGAAGTTTTAATGTTAAACCTGCAACTTCATAACCTTGCTGCTGTAAAATATATGCGGCAACGGAAGAATCCACTCCGCCAGATAATGCAACCATTACTTTTGTCATTAAATTATCCTTTATATATAGGTGACATTTTTCTTACTTTTTCAACAAGACCGGGTAACACGTCCAAAACATAGTCGATATCTTCTTTTGTGTTGTATCTGCCTAACGAAAACCTTAATGTCCCTTGTGCCGAAATCGGGCTTGCGCCTATTGCAGATAAAACATGTGAAGGTTCGCTTGAACCTGTCGCACATGCGGAACCTGCAGAAGCGGCAACACCTGCCATATCAAGCATTAAAAGCAAAGATTCCCCTTCTATATAATCAAAACTTACACTTAATATACTTGCAACGGAATTTTTGATATCGGTATTTATGGTTACATTTGGAATTTTTGATATAATACCGTCTTTAAGATAATTTCTTAATTTACAAATTTTATCCTGTTCAATTTCAAGTTCGTTATTTGCAAGCTCCAATGCTTTTGTTATACCTGCAATTCCCGCAATATTTTCAGTACCGGGTTTTAAACCGAATTCATGATGACCGCCGTGAAATAAAGGTTCTATTTTTGTTCCCCTTCTTATGTATAATGCACCGACACCTTTAGGTCCGTAAAATTTATGACCTGAAACGGATAATAAATCAACACCTAATTTTTGAACATCTATTTTTAATTTACCCGCAGTCTGCACGGCATCTGTATGTAATAAAACGGGAATTTTTCTTGTTTTATTTATTTGTTTTAATATTTGTGATATTTCTTCTATAGGTTCTATAATACCTATTTCATTGTTTGCATGCATAACACTTACGATAACGGTATCATCGGTAATTTTATTTTTTAATTCTTCAATGTTTATTTTTCCTGTTTTGTCAGTTGAAATATAATCAACTTTATATCCGTTTTTTTGCAAATTTTGGCATGTATGTAAAATTGCATGATGTTCTATTTTACTTGTTATTACATGCTTACCTTTATTTGCAAGCAAAGAACCTGCTATTGAAATATTATCGGATTCGGTTCCGCAACTTGTAAAAATAATTTCGTCGCTATATTGTGCATTTATAAGTTGTGCAAATTTTTCCCTTGAAGAATTTAAAACGGCTTTTGCTTCCTGCCCGAAAGAATGAACCGATGATGCATTACCGTATATATTACAAAAATAAGGAAGCATTGCCTCTAAAACTTCTTTCCTTACCTGTGTGGTTGCACTGTTATCCAAATAAACTTTTTTTTCTGTCATTTTGTTGCCTTCTTTTTTGAATTTATTTTATTTTGTATATGGTCCTGAAAATTTTCCGAAAAATAATGTGTTCCGTTTCCTTTTGAAACAAAATATAAGTTATCGGTAACTGCAGGATATAAAACGGCTCTTATTGCTTTTGCACCCGGGTTACAAATAGGTGCAGGCGGAAGTCCGTTATGTCTATAAGTATTATATGGTGACGGAAAATTCAAATCTTCAAGTGCTAACCTTTCTTTATTTTTATCCATTGCATATAATACCGTAGCACATGACTGCAACCTCATCCCTTTTAACAATCTGTTTAAAAATACACCTGCAATAACAGACCGTTCATCATCACTTACGGCTTCTTTTTCAACTATTGAAGCAAGTATTATTATATCTTTTTTAGACATATTTATTTCATTTGCTCTTCGGTCAAAATCTTCTACCCAAAATTTATCAAATTCATCAGTCATTATTTTTATTATTTCTTCAACTTCCATATTAGGAATCAAAAAATAAGTATTGGGAAACAAATAACCTTCCAAATTCTTTTCTTTGGCCGAATTTATAAATTTTTCTCCGGAACAGATATTATTCTCATCCAATATATTTGCTATTTGTTTTATTGTCCAGCCTTCAGGTATTGTTACTTTTATATTTTTACTTTCACCGTTTGCCAATTTGTTTATTATTTTAAAAGAATTATCTTTTGTATTAAATTCATATAAACCGGCTTTTAAATTTTTTGAATTACCCGATAACTTTAATGATGCAAGGAAAACCGTTTTGGAATAAATTACTTCGGATTCTTTTAATATTTTTGCAATTTGTTTTGGTGAAGTTCCTTTAGGAATAAGGACTTCAACCGTTTTATTTTCTTTATTTATAAAAAAAAATAAAATACCGGCTATTAAAAAAAAAGTTATTATTGCAATTATTGTTAATCTTTTAACCATAAATCACTCAATTCCGCAGTGATATCAAAATCGGAGTCTGAATCTTTTTTATTTATTTTATTGCTTCTATTTTTTTTATCTTCTTTAAGCCATAAATCACTAAGTTCCCTGCTAACGGCAGAAAAATCTTCTTTTTTATATTTTATTGCAGGACGAAGTTGGGTTATTTGTTTTGCCCTGTTATAAAGAAATTCGGAAACCGACATTTTTTTTACTCCGCCGCCGATTCTTCTGAAAATCCCCTTATCGTTGGTTACCACAACAATATTATACGGCTTTAAAGATTTTTCAACATATTCGACAATAACATCATCTGCGGATTTCTGTCCTTCGCTGAAAATTGTTTTTATTCCTTTTATCGTTGTTGTAGTATATCCGTTAAATTCAAAAGGGTTTGGACTTTTACAGTCAAAAACAACCGTTATTTTATTTTTACCCTGTGGGTTATATTTCAAAATAAAATCTATAAGTTTATTTCTGGAAGTTTCCAAACTTCCGGCACTAAACATATCGGTAAATTTTATTACATTATAACCGTCAACCAAATATTCCATACTTATTTATTTTCTAAAATCCTGGAAATTTTTTCTTCAAGTTTTTTCTGTTCGTTTAAAACATATTTCATTGCATCTGCTACCGGGTCGGGTAATTTTGCATGTTCAAGATGATTTATTTCATCCTGTGTATAACCTATGCTTACCCTTGCAGGAATACCTACTGCCGTTGCATTTGCCGGAACATCATGAGTTACTACGGAAGCCGCACCTATTCTTGCATTGTCACCTATTGTAATTGCACCCATAACTATGGCATTAGAACCGACAATTATATTGTTACCCAAAGTAGGATGTCTTTTAGTTTTTTCAAGTGAAGTTCCGCCGAGAACTACACCTTTATAAATTAAAACATCGTTTCCCACTTCGGCAGTTTCACCTATAACTACACCCATACCGTGGTCAATAAAAAACCTTCTTCCTATTTTTGCACCGGGGTGAATTTCTATTCCTGTAAAAAACCTTATTATATGCGATAAAAACCGTGCTATAAAATAAAATTTATGTTTCCAAAAAAAATGAGAAATCCTATAGCCCCAAATTGCATGTAAACCGGGGTAGCAAAATAAAATTTCAAGCACCGACTTTGCTGCAGGATCTTTTTTAAATATTACCGAAATATCTTCTTTTAATAAATTAAATTTACTTTTTAAACTCATATCTTTGTTATTATACAAAATTTAGAAATTTTTATAAAAAAAACAAATTGCAAAGCAATTTGTTTTTTAAGATATATAACGAAAAATTTAAAACACTTGGCTTTCTAATCAAGTCCGGAAAGGCATACGATTTACTTTCGGCCTTAAAATTTTCCAATCCTCTAATCTTCTATTTTTTTGTCGTTTTGCTTTGTAAAAATTTATTTATAAGCCCTGTTGTTGAATTGTCATGTTTATTTTTAATATTTGAATTCAATTCCGGCAAAATAACTTTTGCCAAAACTTTTCCCAATTCAACCCCCCACTGATCAAAACTGTTTACCTGCCAAATAATACCCTGCACAAATATTTTATGTTCATACATTGCAATTAACGAACCTAAACTTTTCGGTGTAAGTTCCTTTAATAAAATTGAGTTTGTCGGTTTATTACCGTCAAATATTTTATGAGGAGTAAGCATTTTTATATCTTCCTGACTGTAACAGGCTTTCGTTAAAGTTTCTATAACTTTTTCTTTTTCCAACCCGAAAGCAAGGGCTTCCGTTTGGGCAAAATAATTTGACATTAATTTATCGTGATGGTCACCTACAACTTTCGGAGGATTAACTATACCTATAAAATCGGCAGGTATCATTTTTGTTCCCTGATGTATTAACTGATAAAAAGAATGTTGTCCGTTAGTTCCCGCTTCGCCCCAAAGAATTTGCCCCGTTTGGTAATCCACTTTTTGACCGTCTCTGTTAATTGTTTTACCGTTACTTTCCATATCGGCTTGTTGTAAATATGCCGTAAATCTGTGTAAATATTGACTGTAAGGTAATACGGCATAAGACTGTGCATTAAAGAAATTGTTATACCATATTCCAAGCACTGCCATTATAACCGGAATATTTTTTTCAACAGGTGCAGTTTTAAAATGACAATCCATTTCATAAGCACCTTCAAGCATTTGTTTAAATTTATCAAAACCTATTGCACAAGCTATAGGCAACCCTATTGCAGACCATAAAGAATATCTTCCGCCGACAAAATTCCAAAATTCAAACATATTATCGGTATCAATACCGAATTCGGCAACTTTTTCTTTGTTGGTAGACAATGCAACAAAATGATTTTTAACGGCATCATTACCTAATGCATCAACTATCCATTTTCTTGCAGTATTTGCATTTGTAATTGTTTCAAGTGTTGTAAATGTTTTTGAAGCAACTATAAAAAGAGTAGTTTCCGGATCCAATTGTTTTAACACTTCATAAACATCGGCACCGTCTATATTTGATACAAAATAAACTTTCGGTCCGTCGGCATAATATTTTAATGCTTCACAAGCCATTCTTGGACCTAAATCCGAACCGCCTATACCTATGTTAACAACCGATTTTATTTGTTTACCGGTTTTACCGAGCCATTTTCCGTTTCTTAATTTTTCGGTAAATTGTTTCATTTTTTCAAGAACGGCTTTTATTTCCGGCATAACATCCTTGCCGTCAACATAAACAGGGTCGTTTGACATATTCCTTAAAGCAGTATGTAAAACTGCCCTCTTTTCCGTCCAGTTAATTTTTTCACCGGAAAATTCTTTATTTTTCCATGTATCAATATCACTTGCTTTTACCAAATCAAGTAACAATTCCATTGTTTTTTCCGTAACTATATTTTTAGAATAATCAAATAATATTCCAAGTTTTTCCTCATCGATACTGAATTTTTCAAATCTTTTTTCATCTTTAAACAACTGTCTTAAATGAACGGATTTCATTTCCGTTTCATAATGTTGTTGTAATGCTTTCCATTGAGATATTTCCGTTAGTTTCATTTTTATTCCTCTTAAAAAAATGTTTTGCGATTTTGAAGATTCAATTATTGGAAAAATAACTACCGGGGATTTGAAAGTTAAATGATTGGAAGATTGGAAGCTAATCTGTAAAAATACTTCATAATTTTCCTATTTTTTAATTTTGTTCTTCCTATCTGCTTCTACTCTTCTAATCTTCTATTCTTCCAATCTTCTAAACCGTGAATTTGTAACCGACTTTGAAGCCTATTTTTTTATAAGTTATTTCTTCGTCGTTGTTATTACCCATACAACAACTTGCACTTATTTCCATAAGATAAGTTTCATACAATTCAAAACCTATTGCACCGCCGTAATAAACACCGGGACTGCTGTTTTCGGGACTGCTTATTGCAAAAATAACATTATAACCGAAATCGCCTCTTATGTATGGTTTATATTCTCCGTAATTTCCTGCAGGATAAAATAAAATACTTGCATATACAGGCAAGAAAGAAAAACTTTTATCCGAATAATAACATTCTCTTTGTCCGTCATAATAAGGATCTCCTTCTTTTTCATAATTTTCATTAGGTATCATTTCTTCGGTATGTTTTATTGTTCTTTTAACCAAATACTCAAAACCGCCGGCAATAGAAAAATAATTGCTTAAATGATACCTTGCCTCACCGCCGAATCTAAGCCCTAACGGATAAACTTCGTAATCGCTCCTAAATGTTCCGTCTAAATCAAGCCCTACCATAGGAACTAAATCAACTTCTGCAAAAGAAGCAGAAACAAAAAGTGCGGTTATTAAAAACCCAAATAAGAATTTTTTCATATATAACTCCTTTAAAAATCGCTTTGCGATTTTTATAATAATAGCAAAAAATAACAACTTAAAGCAAAATTATTTTATTCTTTTTATACTTGCACCTAATTTCGTAAATTTTTTTTCCAAACTTTCATAACCTCTGTCAAGGTGATAAATTCTTAAAATTTTACTTTTACCGTCTGCAAAAAGTCCCGCTAATACAAGTGCGGCTCCTGCCCTTAAATCAGATACCATCACCGGAGCACCGGATAAATTTTTAACACCCGTTACATAAACTTTTTTTCCGTCTATTTGAAGGTTTGCACCGAACCTTTGAAGTTCCGCTACATGTAAAAACCTGTTTTCAAAAACTGTTTCTTCTATTATACAACTGCCTTGAACCGTTGCCATTAAAGCCATCCATTGTGCCTGAACATCGGTAGGAAAACCGGGATAAATTTCTGTTTTTATATTAACGGGTTTTAACTCTTTAACCCATTTTACATTTATTGTTGTATCTTTTACTTTAACGGAAAGCCCGGCTTCAACAAGTTTATCAATAACAGCCTGTAAATGTTTTGAATTTGTATTCAATAAAGAAATTTCTCCTTTTGTCATTGCGGCAGCTATCATATAAGTTGCGGTTTCTATTCTGTCCGGGATGACAGAATGTGTAAAACCTTTTAATCTATCGACACCTTCTATTGTAATTATTTTTGTTCCCGCTCCCGTAATTTTTGCGCCCATTTTGTTTAAAACATCCGCCAAGTCTTCTATTTCAGGTTCTTTGGCCGCATTGATAATTCTTGTTATTCCTTTTGCCAAAACACTTGCAAGTAAAACATTTTCTGTCGCACCTACACTTGCAAACCTGAATTCAATATCACAACCTTTTAAACCTTTAGGTACCGACATTTTTATATAACCTTGTTTTATTTCAACGGTAGCACCCATCTGTTTAAATGCATCAATATGTATATCTATGGGTCTTGCACCTATTGCACAACCTCCCGGTAAAGAAACATCAACTTTACCGAGCCTTGCAAGTAACGGTCCCATAACCAACACACTTGCACGCATTTTACGTACCAAATCATAAGGAGCGACAGAAGCTAATTTTGAAGAAGTTTCGGCAACAACGGTATTTCCTTTTTTTATTGTTGGTTTTCCTATAAAATTTAAAAAATCGACGGTAGTTTTAATATCGGCAAGTGTCGGAACATTTGTAATTTTACATTTATCATCGGTTAATAATGTTGCAAACAATATAGGTAATGCCGAATTTTTTGAACCCGAAATTTTAACAGAACCTGAAAGTTTTTTACCGCCGTTTATTATTATTTTATCCATTTTTTATCACCAATACTCTATCCAAACCTGCATAATCTTTTATAATTTTATTATTTTTATAACCTTTATCTTCAAATATTGCTTTTATATCTTTTGACAAATTTGAATTCAACTCAAAAAAAGCCATCCCGCCGGAATTTAAAAACAGACTTAAATTATCTGCAATAATTTTATAAAAAAACAGTCCGTTATCTGCTGCGACCAAAGCATTTTCAGGTTCAAACAACAATTCTTTTTGAACAGTTTTAAATTCATATTCGGTAACATAAGGCGGATTTGATATGATTATATCAAATTTTTCGGATATATTATTAAACATGTCAGATGTTTTAAAAATAATTTTATTTCCCACACCGTTACTTAATGCATTTTGTTTTGCAATTTCAAGTGCAGAAACACTTATATCAACGGCAACCGCCGATACATCACAATATTTACAAATTGAAACGGGAATGCAGCCTGAACCTGTTCCTATATCAAGTAAAATTTTTAAATTTTTATTTTGTTTTATACTTTTTATAACTTCTTCAACTAAAATTTCGGTTTCCTGCCTCGGAATAAGAACATTTTTGTTTACAAAAAAATTCAAACCCATAAATTCGCTTTTTTCTAAAATATAACTTACCGGTTCTCCCGTAATTCTTCTCTCAATATAAAGTTGATATTTATCAAATTGTTCGGATGATAAAGTTTTATTTCTTAACAAAGAGAGATTATTTCTTGTTATATTTAAAACGCCGCACAACAAAACCTCAGCATCAAGTTTTGCTTCTGCTATATTATTTTCAGTTAAAATTTTTTCTGCTTGTTTTAGGACTGTAAAAATATTGGATGCATCCTGCATCAGATGTTTGCCTTTTGAAGTTTTTCTTCGTTGTCACAGGATATAAGTTTTTCTATAAGTTCGGTTAAATCTCCGTCCATAACTTCAGTAATATTATAAACACTGAAACCTATTCTGTGGTCGGTAATTCTGTTTTGAGGGAAATTATATGTTCTTATTTTTTCCGATCTGTCACCGGAACCTACCTGTTGTTTTCTGTCATTTGAAAGCTGTCTTTCCTGTTCAAGCATTTTTTCTTCATAAAGTTTAGCTCTTAAAACTTTCATGGCTTTAGCTTTATTTTTTATTTGACTTCTTTCATCCTGGCATGAAACCACAAGCCCGGTAGGCAAATATGTAATTCTTATGGCAGAGTCGGTTTTATTTACATGTTGTCCGCCTGCACCGCTTGCCCTGTATGTATCTATTCTTAAATCTTCCGGTTTTATCTCAACATCAACTTCTTCGGCTTCCGGTAAAACGGCAACGGTAATTGCCGACGTATGTACTCTGCCGGAAGCTTCTGTTTCGGGAACTCTTTGAACTCTGTGTGTTCCCCTTTCAAATTTAAAATATTTCCAAACTTTATTGCCTGATACGGAAAAAATAACTTCTTTATAACCGCCAAGCCCTGTCGGATTACTGTCTATAATTTCATATTTCCAGCCGTTTCTCTCGGCAAACCTTGTATATGCTCTAAACAAATCCCCTGCAAACAAAGCAGCTTCTTCACCGCCTGTTCCTGCCCTTATTTCAACAATAATATCCCTGTCCTCATGCGGATCGGGCGGAATAAGAAGGACTCTGATTTCAGACTCAAGTTTTTCTTTTTTTGCAACAGTCTCATCATATTCGGAAAAAGCCATCTCTCTCATTTCTTTATCGTCCGATTGCTTTAATTCTTCAAGTTCCGTTATATCTTTTAAAATTTTAAAATATTCCTTTGACTTTTCAACTATAGGTTCAAGATAAGAATGTTCTTTTGAAATAGCTTTATACTGTTGTTGGTCGGCAATTATGTTACTGTCACCGAGTTTTTGTTCTATTTCCAAAAATTTTTTATTGATTTCTTCCAACTTTTCTTTTAACATTATAAAAATTTTTCTCCGAAAAATTTTCAGCTTAAATCTGAGCTACACACTTCGTATTCTCAAATTAGAGCTTAAAAGTTTAAACGACAAACAAAAAAACTATAAATAAAAAAAATGGCAGAATTAATTAATTAAAATTATTCTGCCATTTATTTAGTATTATTTACTTTGCTTTTTTATCTTCTTTCTTTGCTTCTTTTTTTGCTGCTGCAGCCGTTTTTGCTCTCTTAGGTGTAGATGTTAATAATTTAGATAATTTTTTTCTTTTCGGTTCAACCTTTTTAACTGTTTTCTTTTTAACAACAGTCTTACCTTCGGTAGCAACAAATCTCTTTTGGAATTTTTCAACTCTTCCTGCAGTATCTATAAGTTTTTGTTTTCCTGTAAAGAAAGGATGACAATTTGAACATATTTCCAACTTAATATTAGGCTTTGTCGACCTTGTTTTAAATGTATAACCGCAAGCACAACTTACAGTTGCTTCTACATATTTAGGATGAATACCTTCTTTCATTTTTTGCTCCTTAAAACATTAATATTCGTTTATTGTATATTTTTTAAATAAAAAAATCAATATCAATCAAAAAACCAAAGAAAAAATTTTTTTATTTTTTACCATTTGCAGTTTTAACATATATATTATGTGTGTTGTAAAAGGAACAACAAATTTTATATAATTTGCTTTATGTATTTAGTTTTTAGGATGGAGGGCAGTAAATGATTATAACTTTAAAGAGAAAAGCATCAAAACAGGAAGAAAAAAAAGTAGTAGATAAAATTAAAAAATTAGGTTATATCCCTCATATCTCAAAAGGTGTTGACATCACGATTATCGGGATGGTCGGCGAATTTGCAGAAAAATATAAAGAAACATTTGAAGCTATGGAAGAAGTTGACCATATAAGTGAAATAGAAAAACCTTATAAACTTGCTTCAAGAGAGTTTAAAACCGAAAATACTGTTATAAAACTTCCTTACGGAATAGAAATAGGCGGGACAAAAGTTCCGGTTATTGCAGGACCGTGTGCAATTGAAAGCAAATCCGTTTTGCTTGAAACTGCAAAAATAGTTAAAGCTGCAGGCGGAACAATTTTAAGAGGCGGTGCATTTAAACCGAGGTCTTCACCGTATTCATTTCAAGGATTAGGAGAGAAAGGTTTAAAATATATGAAAGAAGTAGGTGAAAAACTAAAAATGCCGACCATAAGTGAAGCTATGTCGGTTGAAGAAGTTCCTTTAGTTTCAAAATATTGCGATATCGTTCAAATAGGTGCACGAAATGTTCAGAATTACGATTTATTAAAAGCTTGCGGAAAACAAAAAAAACCGGTTCTTTTAAAAAGAGGTATGGCAACCACAATAAAAGAATGGTTACTTTCCGCAGAATATATTTTGGCACAAGGCAACTACAAAGTTATGCTTTGTGAAAGAGGAATAAGAACATTTGAAACGGCAACAAGATTTACTCTCGATTTAAACGCAATTCCGGTAGTAAAAAAACTAACTCATTTACCTGTTGTGCTTGACCCTTCACACGGTATAGGAATAAGGGAACATGTTCCTTCAATGGCAAAAGCATGTTTAGCGGTGGGTGCCGATGCTATTGCTATTGAAATTCATCCGCGACCTGAAGAAGCACTTTCCGACGGAGCACAAAGTCTGTTGCCTGCACAATATAATAAATTAATGGAAGAATTAAAAGTATTGGCAAAAGCATTAGGAAGGGAAGTTTAATGAAACCTACGGTAGCTATTATCGGTGTCGGCTTAATGGGCGGCTCTTTAGGTATGGCATTAAGGCAACATAAATATAAAGTAATAGGTATCGGTAGGAATTTAAAAAAATTACAAATTGCAAAAAAAACAGGTGCAGTCGATTGTTTTTATAACGATATAAAGTATGTTTCAACCGCAGACATTATAGTTATATGTTTGCCTGTTGATAAAATTGTTGAAACTTATAAAAACTTAGCAAAAATTGTTTCAGACACGGCTGTAATTTGTGATATCGGCAGTGTGAAATATAACATAACAAAAGAAATAAATAAAATAATAAAAGCTCATAAAAAATATCCGCACTTTGTAGGTTGTCATCCTATGACAGGAACAGAAAAAAGCGGAATAAAAAATGCTTATCCGGATTTGTATTTTAACAAGAGTGTTGTAATAACGGATAAAAAAGAAAATAAAAAAAATTTACTTATTGTTAAAATGTGGAAAGACATAGGTTGTAATATAGTATATATACAGCCAAAAAAACATGATGAACTTGTTGCTTTTACAAGCCATCTTCCGCATATCATTGCATTTTCTTTTTACAAAGCATTTAAAGAAAAACTTAAAAAATATCCGGAAATAAAATCGGTTACGGCAGGTTCGTTTGAAAGCCTTACTCGGGTTGCAAAATCGTCATCGGGAATTTGGCTTCCGATAATAAAAGAAAACAAACAAAACTTAAAAAAACTTATATCCGAATATTCAAAACAAATTAATTTGTTTTCCGAAACTTTCGGTAACGAAAAAAAATTAAAAAATTTAATAGATAAAAGTATAAGAAATGATACTAAATAAGGCAAATAAATTAGAAGGAACAATAACCGTTCCCGCAGATAAATCAATAACTCACCGGGCTATAATGTTTGCAAGTTTAGCCGACGGAGTATCTTATATAAACAATTATTTACCGTCACAAGATTGTTTAACCACTTTAAATATTTTCAGGCAAATGGGTGTTGATATTGAGCAAACCGATACTACACTTAAAATTAGAGGTGCGGGACTTTTCGGGCTAAAAAAATTTAACAAACCTTTTAATGCAAATAATTCCGGAACAACAACAAGGTTACTTTCAGGTATCTTAGCCGGACAAAATTTTTCGTCCGAGATTATAGGCGATGAAAGTTTATCTTTAAGACCGATGAAAAGGGTTATAATCCCTTTAAGGCAAATGGGAGCGGAAATTTCGGCAAAAGACGATAATTATTTACCTATAAAAATAAACAGTTCAAAAAATTTAAAAGCCATAAATTATAATAGTTCGATTGCAAGTGCACAAGTAAAAAGTTGTGTACTGCTTGCAGGTTTATATGCTGACGGGCAAACGGTTTATACCGAACCGGAAAAATCAAGGGACCATACCGAAACAATGTTAAAAGCTTTCGGTGCAAATATTTTCGTTGACAATTTAACCGTTAGCATTAAAAAATGCAACAAATTATTTGCACAGGAAATTTCGATTCCTGCGGATATTTCTTCTGCTGCATTTTTTATTGTTGCAGGGCTTATAATTAAAAATTCACATATCATAATTAAACAGGTTAATATAAATAAAACAAGAAGCGGTATAATTACAGTTTTAAAAAACATGGGTGCCGATATAAAAATATCAAACGTAAAAGAAATTTCAGGTGAACCGGTTGCCGATATTGAAGTTAAAAATTCTTCTTTACATTCTACAAATATAGACAAAAAATTAATACCTTCTTTGGTTGATGAAATTCCTGTAATTACTTTAGCTGCAACACAAGCAGAAGGAGTTACAACAATTTCAGGTGCAGGTGAATTGAGGCTTAAAGAAAGTGACAGATTAAAATTAATTGCAACCCAATTAAATAAAATGGGAGCAAATATCACCGAAACTCAAGATGGTTTAATTATTAAAGGAAAAACCGAACTGAAAGGATGTTCCGTTGCTACGGCAAAAGATCACAGAATGGCAATGATGTTGTCGATTGCCGCACTTTGTGCCGAAGGTCAAACAACGGTGGAAAATTCCGATTGTGTTAATATTTCTTTTTCAAATTTTTATGATGTGTTAAAACAAATATGCAAATAAAACAAAAAAGCGGTTTTCTTTATTATTTGGGAAGGTTTTTATTTAAGTGGATGTTTATTTTGATTTACAGATGTAAATCCAAAGGCAGTCAAAACATTCCAGAAAATACAGGTGTTATTATTGCACCAAACCATACAAGTTTTTTTGACCCGCCTATAACGGGTTGCTTTATGAAACAAGATTTGTTTTTTATGGCAAAGGAAGAATTGTTTTCAATTCCCGTCTTAGGTTGGTGTATAAAAAGAACAAATGCTTTTCCCGTAAAAAGAGGAAAGCAGGATATGTCGGCTTTTAGAAATGCTTTCGGCTTATTGAAAAATAAAAAAGCTCTTTTGGTTTTTCCGGAAGGGACAAGGTCTAAAGACGGCAAATTAGGTAAAGCAAGGGCAGGTGTAGGAATGCTTGCATGTAACGGGCAAGTTCCGGTAATTCCGGTAAAAATTACAAACACAAATAAAATGCTTAAATTTAAAAAGTTATATATCACTTACGGCAAGCCGATATATCCGCCGAAAGAATATAAAAAAGAAGATTATTTAAAATTATCTCAAACAGTTTTGGATGAAATAAAAAAATTATGAAGACAATACAAATTGCCGAAAGTTCGGGCTTTTGTTTCGGTGTTAAAAGAGCCATTGAACTTACGGAACAAGTTTCAAAAGAAAACAAAAAAGTTTATACTTTCGGGCCTTTAATTCATAACCCGCAGGAGGTTGAAAGATTACATAAAAAAGGAATAGAGGTAATAAACGATTATTCAAAAATAGAAACCGGTGTTTTGGTTTTAAGAACACACGGTATAGAACTTAATATTTATGATAAATTATTACAAAACAAAAATCTTAAAATTATTGATGCAACATGTCCTTTTGTTAAAAGGGCACAGGACATTGTAAAAGAATTAAGCAACACAAGCGAACAAATTGTAGTCGTCGGTGAAAAAACTCATCCTGAAGTCGTTGCTTTGGTTTCTTACGGAAAGGGTAAATGTATAGTTGTTGAAAACGAACAGGATATAAAAAAAATAAAAAAAACTGATATAATTTATGTTGTAAGCCAAACTACACAAAACCCTAAAAAATTTGATAATATAGTTAAAGAAATTACTAAAATATCACAAGTTAAAATATATAACACAATTTGTAAAGCTACATTTGACAGGCAAAGTTCTGCGGAAAAACTTGCAAGAACGGTGGATTTAATGATAGTTATAGGCGGTAAAAATTCCGGGAACACAAGAAGATTATTTCAAATTTGTTCGAATATAGTTGAAACTTATCATATAGAAAATGTTGACGAAATAGAAAAAAATTGGTTTAACAATAAACAAAAAATAGGAATTACGGCCGGTGCTTCAACACCCGACTGGATAATAGAAAACATAACAACAAAATGCAAAGCATGTTTGGAAGAGTAAAAGATTGGAAGATCGTTAATTATAAATTATAAATTGTTGTTTTAATATTATGTAAGGAGCAGTAAAATGGAAAAAGAAAATTTAGATAATTTAACGAAGTTTGAAGATGATGAAAGTATCAGTATGGCAGATTTGTTAAAAAAAGAAGAAACAAAAATTAACAGAGGCGACATAATAGATGTAACCATAGTTGCCGAAAACGAAGATGATTTTTTGGTTGATTTAGGCTTAAAATCCGAAAGTGCAATACATAAATCGGAATTTATCAACGGACAAATACCCTCGGAATTAAAGCCCGGTGCAACCGTTAAAGTTTTTGTCAAAAGAACTTTTCCTAAAATAGAGCTTTCTTACAGGGAAGTTGTTGAAAAAGCCGCTTGGGATAAATTGGAAACAATCTTTAAAAACAAAGAAAATATTTCAGGTAAAATAGAAAAAACGGTCAAAGGCGGTTTTTTGGTAAATGTAGGTGTATATGCTTTTTTACATATTTCGCAACTTGATACCAATTTTGTAAAAAATGCCGAAAAATTTATAGGTAAAACTTTTGATTTTGCAATAACCGAATTTGACAGAAACGATAAAAAAATAGTTCTTTCAAGAAGAAAAATTTTGGAAGATGAAAAAATTGCAAAAAAGAAAAAAGCATTGGAAAATTTATCCGAAGGTCAAATCATAGACGGTAAAGTTGTCAGAATTACAAATTTCGGAGCATTTATCGATTTGGGTGGTATAGACGGGCTTTTACATATAGGTGAACTTGCATGGTATAAAGTAAAAAAAGTTGAAGATTTATTAAAAGTAGGTCAAATAATAAGAGTTTCAGTTTTAAAAGTCGATAAAGAAAACGAAAAAATTTCTTTAAGTATGAAACAGTTGGCAACAAATCCGTGGGACAGTGCAGGCGAAAAATATTTGGAAGGTTTAATTATAAAAGGTACCGTAACATCAGTTACTCCTTACGGAGCATTTGTTGAACTTGAAAAAGGTGTTGAAGGTTTGTTGCATGCTTCCGAATATGCTTGGAACGACAGTGAATATTTGTTTAAAAAAGAAGTTACCGTCGGTAAAGAATTGGAAGTTAAAGTTATAGGTTTTGATAAAGAAAACAAAAAAATCTCTCTCTCTGTAAAACAAATACACGAAAATCCTTGGGCTACTTTGGCAAGGCATTATGTTCCGGGAACAAAAGTAAAAGGTGTTATAAAAAACATTACGCCGTTCGGTGCATTCGTTAAATTACCGGAAGGTATAGAAGGGCTTATTCATATAAATGATTTTTCATGGCTTAAAGGAGTTAAACATCCTGAAGATGTAGTAAAAAAAGGCCAAGAAGTTGAAGCAATAGTTTTATCTGTTAACACTCAAAGTGAAAAAATTGCATTGTCAATAAAACATTTAACCGAAGACCCTTATAAAAAATACAAATTAGGAACCGTCGTTAAAGGTAAAGTTGTGCGGGTTAATGATTTCGGTGTTTTTGTAGAACTTGAAAAAGGAATAGATGCTTTACTTAAGAAAACGGAATTATCAATAGAAAACAGAAATCAAGAGCTTCCTCAAGCAGGGCAGGAAGTTGAAGGTATCATAATAAAAGTTGATTTAAAAGAAAGAAAATTGGAAATGTCTATAAGAAAATATGAAAAAGCACAGGAAAAAGAATTGATAAAAAAATTCTCTTCCAATGACGAAAAACCAACATTAGGTGATATTTTGCAGGAAGAGGAATAATTTAAGTGATAGATTATTTTAACGGCATATTGTCATACAAAACTTTAAATACCGCCGTTGTTGAAGTTGCAGGGATAGGTTACGGTATATCCATAACATCTGATACATTTAACAAGTTACCGTCAGACGGTAAACCTGTTAAACTTTACATTGTGGAATCTACCGGTATGTATGGCGGAGTAATTTCTTATTACGGCTTTTTATCAAAACAGGAAAGAGAAATGTTTAATTTGATAAAAGACGAGGTTCCTTCAACAGGTGCTAAAAAGGCAATGGAATACCTCGATAAAATATCAAAATCTTTTGCCGATTTTAAAGCTGCCGTAGTAAAAAAAGATATTTCAATGTTAAGCGGAATATTCGGCTTTACAAAAAAAACTTCCGAAAAATTAGTTGCGGCATTAAAAGATAAAATAGCAAATGTTTCCGTTAACGATTCGCAAAAATGGAGTAATATTACCGGCAATTCTTCGTCGGTTGAAGCCGTTGCCGGGCTTATTGCATTAGGTTATAAAGAAACAAATGCAAGAGAAACAGTAAACAAAATATTGACTGAAAACAAAGATTTATCGGTTGAACAAATAATAACCGAAGCATTGAAATATTTATAAGAGATAGATTATGGAAGAAACAAGAATCATTGACCCTGAAAATTCATCACCGGAAGAAAAGCTTGAAAATTCTTTAAGGCCGAAATATCTTGATGAATTTATAGGTCAGCAAAAACTTAAAAACAATTTAAAGGTTTTTATCGAGGCATCAAAAAAAAGAAACGAACCTTTAGACCATTGTTTGTTTTATGCTCCGCCCGGGCTTGGCAAAACTACACTTGCACATATTATTTCAAAAGAAATGGGCGGTAATTTAAGAACGACATCAGGCCCCGTTCTTGAAAGAGTCGGGGATTTGGCTGCAATATTAACAAACCTTTCCGAAGGTGATGTTTTTTTTATAGATGAAATTCACAGAATGAATCATTTGGTTGAAGAAGCATTATATCCTGCAATGGAAGATTTTGAATTAGATATAATTATCGGGCAAGGACCTTCTGCAAAAACAATAAAACTTCCCGTTCCTAAATTTACATTGATAGGTGCAACAACAAGGGCAGGTATGCTTTCAAGCCCGTTAAGAGACAGATTCGGTATAATAGAACACTTAAATTATTATACCACCGAAGAACTTGTTAAAATAGTTAAAAGGTCAAGTTCCATAATTAATGTTCAAACAGATGAACAAGGTGCACTTGAAATTGCAAGAAGGTCAAGGGGAACACCAAGAATCGTAAACAGATTATTAAAAAGAGTCAGAGATTTTGCCGAAATAAAAACAGGCGGTATTATCAATAAACAAATTGCAAAAGAAGGGCTTGATGCTTTGGGAATAGATGATATCGGGCTTGATAAAATGGACAGGCTTTTACTTACAACAATGATAGAAAAGTTTTCAGGCGGTCCGGTAGGTCTTGATACTATGGCTGTTTCGGTTTCCGAAGATGCCGATACAATATCGGATGTTTATGAACCTTACCTTATACAATTAGGTTTTATTGCAAGAACGCCGCGAGGAAGAGTCGTTACCGACTTGGCATACAAACATTTGAATTTACCTTTACCTAAACAAACTAATAATCAAAGAGATTTATTTTAAATGGAAAAAATTTTATTACACACATGCTGTGCTCCGTGCAGTGCTTCAATAATAACATTATTACAAAATTATAAAATTATAAGTTTATGGTTTAACCCGAATATTTATCCTAAAGCTGAACACTTGTTAAGGTATGAAACTTGGCAAAAATATATGAATTTATTAAATATTGAAATGCTTGAAGTTAAATCAGATTGGCTTGATAACGAAAAATTATATGAACAATTGTGGCTTGATAATGCGGTTAATTGTGATAAAGGAAGATGTTATTATTGTTATTTAAAAAGATTGGAAAAAACTGCAGAAATTGCCAAACAAAACAATATAAAAAATTTTACTACATCTCTTCTTTCAAGTCCTTACCAAAAACATGAGACAATTATTGAAATTTCAAAACATTTGGCACAAAAAAATAATTTAAATTTTGTTTATATCGACCCGAGAAAAATTTTTTATAACGGTGTCAATTCCGTAAAAAAATTAGGTTTATACAGCCAAAAATATTGCGGTTGCAAACTTAGTATAAGAAAATAATGTTAAAAATAATAAATTTCTTCAAAACAAATTTCGGCTTTTTTATATTAATTACAATTATCGTATTTTCTCTTTACGGTAAAAGCATAAATTACAAAATTCTTAATTTGGATGACATAATACTCATCAACGAAAACATAGAATTTATATCCGACTATAAAAACATACCAAAATTATTTTTAAAAGATTGTTATTACGAAAATGTTTACGGATATTATCGTCCTATTCTAAACCTTTCATTTGCAATAGAAGCAATATTTTTTAAAGAAAACCCTCAACCTTACCACTTTGTTAATATTATTCTTTTTATTTTTGCTTTCTATTCAATGTTTATATTATTGCAGAAATTAAAATTCAATACCATTATATCAAAATTTATTTTACTTCTTTTTTTAATTCATCCCATATTTACTTCCGTAGCGGTTTGGGTTGCCGCAAGAAATGATTCATTACTTATTATTTTTATAACATTATCTCTAATAAATATAATAAATTACTTAAATTTTAATTCATTTAAGTATTTATTTTTTACCGTATTATTTTTTATTTTTTCTATTTTCACAAAAGAAACCGGGCTTATGCTGATTCCTATATATATAACTATCATTTACTGTTTCAATTTAAAAATATCAAAGAAACAAAAAATTTATTTATCCTGCTGTTTGATAATTTCAATTTTAATATATTTTTATTTGCGAAGTTTAGCTATTCAAAAAATAAGTTTAAATTTTAATTTTTCTGATTTTGATTTATATATAAGCAAGATTATTACAGGGTTAATACTTTATACTTATAAAATTTTTATTCCGGGAAATATTGCAATCGTTTTGAATGAAATAAATATAACAACCACTTACATTATTTTTAATATTCTTATCTATTCTTTCTTGATTTATTTTTTTTATAAGAAAATATTAAACAGAAAAACTATTATTTTTAGTGTTATATGGTTTGTGCTAATGTTATTTCCTACATTTTTTATTGCGGATTATCAATTTCTTTTTCATAGAATTTTTACCGCACTTATAGGTGTAATAATCATTTTAATTTCCATTATTGAATTTGTTGTAAAAAAATATCCTATATCAAAAAAATATCTGATAATTTTATTCTCTGTTCTTTTTATTACTTATTTTTTCGGTTCATATAAACAAGCCGATAAATATAAAGATTCCGATACTTTTTGGCAAAGTGCATATTTTGATTGTCCAAAATATCATTTAGTTTTGGCTTCACTGGGGAAAATTTTTTTACAACAAGGAAAGATTGAACAGGGATATAAATATTTAAAAGCAGCTGTTCAAGATAATTACTCATTAAATATTTATGCTAAAGATTTAGCAACCGTTTTATTAAAAACAGGCAATTTACAGGCTGCAGAAAGAATGGTGCAATATTCTTATAAAAGTTTTATATATTACGATACTATGAGTGCAATATATACCGAACAGGGAAATTTTGATAAAGCACTTATTTACACACAAAAAGCTTATGAAATTAAACCGTATAAAAATAATCTTTTAAAACTATCAAGATTATATGCTTTAACCGGTAACTACGAGCAAGCCAAAGACTTACTTGTAAAAATTGAAAATAAAACAGCAAACAATTATTATGTTTTAGCAATGTTATATGAAGATTTAAACGATAAACAAAAAGCTGTGGAAGTAATAAAAAAAGCAATAGAACTTGAACCCGATAACCAAGAATATATTGATTTGCTTAACGAATTAGATGATTAGAAGAGAAATCGTGTTGTTTAATTTATTTTGAATTTGGTATAATTAAGTGTTTAAAAATTATGCATATAACGAGTATTTCAAACAATATTGTAAAAGAAGTTTTGTCTTTACAAAATAAAAAATTTAGAGATGAATTCGGTTTATTTGTTGTTGAAGGAAAAAAGCAAATAGATGAGATACCCGACGATTGGAATATAAAATATTTGGTAGCCGTTAATAAATTTGAAAAGAATTTTTCAAGCAAAAATAAAATTTATTTTGTATCCGATACAATATTAAAAAAAATTTCATCAACGGTTACACCACAAGGAATACTGGCTGTTGTTGAGAAAAAGAATTTTAATATAAATGATATAATAAATGTAAAAAATGGTTTGTTTGTTATTTTGGATTGTTTGCAGGATCCGGGAAATTTGGGAACAATTATAAGGTCATCGGCAGCTTTTGGTGTGAACGGTATTTTTATATCTAAAAACAGTACGGATGTTTATAGTTCAAAAGTTATTCGTTCCTCAATGGGTGCATTTTTTAAAGTTCCTGTTGTAACCGAATGTGACATTAAAAATATTTTAAAAATTCTAAAAAGTAAAAATATTACAGTTTATTCTTTGGATATAGAAGCACAAAAATATATATCAGAAACAAACTTTAAAAATTCTTCTGCAATTATAATAGGCAATGAAGCAAACGGCATAGAAAAAACTATTGTAAATATGGCAGATAAAAGAATAAAAATAAAAATGGTAAAAAATATGGATTCATTAAATGCTTCGGTTGCATGTTCAGTTGCACTATATGAAATTTCAAAACAAAAATTATGAACGAAAAATTAGATAAACAAAAAGAAATTAAAAAAGTTACGATAAAAGGAATTTTGGTTAATTTGCTTTTGTCTGCAATAAAAATAGTGATAGGTTATTTTGCTAACAGCCAGGCACTTATTGCCGATGGAATTCACAGTTTTTCCGATTTATCAACAGATATATCCATAATATTCGGTGTTAAATTTTGGCTTGCACCTGCAGACCAACAACATCCTTACGGACATCACAAGATAGAATTACTTGTTACAATTTTTATTTCACTTGTGCTTATAGTTGTAGGTTTTATGATATTACTCAATTCGGTGCTTTGGTTAAACAATGTTGATACACAAACTCCGCAATTGGCAGCTTTTATTGCAGCCGTAATATCAATAATTTTAAAAGAATGGCTTTACAGATATACAGTAAAAAAAGCAAAACAATTGAAATCTTCAGCAGTCAAAGCAAATGCATGGCATCACAGATCCGATGCAATAAGTTCTATACCTGTTGCCATAGTAATAATTTTGTCATCTATATATCCCGACCTTATTTTTTTGGATTGTGTCGGTGCAATAGTAGTTTCTGTTTTTATAATCTACCCTGCATGTAAAATGTTTTATGATTCCATTTGTTGTATGATTGATGAAGGGCTCGATAAAGAAAGCTTAAAACAAATAGAAGAAATTGCACTAATGACTGAAAATGTATCCGAAGTTCATGATGTAAGATCAAGAAAAATCGGTCAAACAATATTTCTTGATATGCATGTTTTGGTTGACGGCAATATTCCCGTCAAAGAAGGGCATTTTATATCAGAACAAGTTAAGAAAAATTTAATGGAATTTAATACTGATATTTTAGATGTTTTAGTTCATATAGAACCTTTCAATTCTCAAGAGAGCAAAAAAAATTCATGAAAAAATTTTTTGTTTTAATATTTTTTCTTGCTTTGTTTTTTTCTTCCGCTAATATATATTCTCAAACTTCAAATATATTTTTTGCCGTTCCTTTTTATACTACGGATACAAGTTTAGGTATTACTTTTACCGACATGTTAAATTTTAAAAAAGAAGAAAATAAATTCTTTTCTTCTTTAAATATGTTTGCTTTATATACGGCAAAACATCAATTCGTTGTCGGAGCCGTTCCTGCAATATACCTTGACGGTGATAATTATTTATTGGATGCTAAAATAATTTATTCAAATTTTTTAAAAAAATTTTACGGTATAGGTAATAACACTTGTAAAGACGATGAAGAAGAATACATAAACAGAAACAGCGGTTTCAGTATAGGTTTTTCAAAAAAAATAATAAAATATTTTATGTTAGGGGTTCAATATTCTCTGTCGGATATGACAATACAAAATACTGAAGATGACGGAACTTTACAATATGTAAAAACAAACGGTGTTATTTCCGGTTACGGTTTTAAAGCTAAATTTGATACAAGAAACAGTAACATATACCCGACAAAAGGAGTTTTAATCAAAGCCGATTATTTGCTTTATAATAATAAATTCGGCAGTAAATACAATTACTCAAAAACAACAATAGACTTTAGAAATTATTTTTATATATATAAAAGTAAAGTTTTATTTTCTTATCAAATATATGGTGAATTTAACAACGGAAATATTCCGGTACAACAACTTGCTTGTATTGGAGGGCAAAGTTTATTAAGAGGATATATTTCCGGCAGATACATGGATAATTTATTATTAGCTCTTCAGCCTGAAATAAAAATTAAAATAACAAACTCACTTCAACTTGCTTTGTTTTCCGGTATAGGTAATGTATACGAAAGTTTGGAAAAAATTGATTTAAAAAAAATCAAATTTGCTTCAGGTGCCGGTGTAAGAATAAAAATAAAAAATAATCCGCGAATTAATTTTAGAATAGATTTTGCCGCTTCCAATGAATCAAGAGGAACATATTTTACAATAATGGAAGCCTTTTAAATACAACGATATGTTATGGGTTTATCGGTTTATCGGTTTACTGAACAACAATATCTAAAAAACTTATAACCTGATAATCTTATAAAACAAATTTGCTCAGTAAATTTTTTACTTGCAAAAAAAATTTTTTTTTAATAAAATAACAGAAATATGAACACAGCAATTATTGTATGTATAATTTTATTTACAATATCTGTTATAGTGGCAACTGTCTTTTTTGTTATAACTATGGTTCAAATTTTAAACACAACAAAAAAAGCAGACAAAATTTTGTCGGAAGTTGATAACGACATAGAAACAATTAGGTCTTTTTATCAAAGTGTAGTTACGGTTGGAAATTTAATTCCTTCTAAAACTTTGCAAGTATTGTTAAATATTATTCCGAAGTTTAAAGGTTTGGTTTGTAAAAAAAACAAAAATTCGGAGGAACATAATGGATAACAAGGATTCTTTAGGTTTATTTTTAGCCGGTGCAATTATAGGTGCTGCAATAGGTATTTTATTTGCACCTAAATCCGGTAAAGAAACAAGAGAAGATTTAAAAGAATTTAGCGATGATATAGCTGAAAAAATAAGAGAAAAAAGCAAAGTAGTTGTTGAAGAAAACAGAGGAAAAGTAGTTGAAGCCGTCCAAAAAATAAAAAATGCGGTTGTTAAGCCTAAAAAAGAAAAAGCAGTTGAAGATATAAGTGAAGAAATTGAAGATGTTATAGAAGAAGAATAGTCTTGGTGGTGCTGAGGTAGCTCAGTCGGTAGAGCAAAGGTCTGAAAAACCTTGTGTCGGCAGTTCGATTCTGCCCCTCAGCACCATGTTTTTTATAAAGCCGAGGTGGTGGAATTGGCAGACACGTGAGACTCAAAATCTCAAGTTGCTCCGGCGACGTGCGGGTTCAAGTCCCGCCCTCGGCACCAATAACGGTTTATCGGTTAATTAGGTTATAAAGTTATAAATTTTGTTTATAAAAAAGCAGAAATTTAAAAAATTTCTGCTTTTTCTTATTGTTATGTTTTTTTGCCATATAATCTTATCACCTAATAACCTAAGAAGAAAATTTGCTTTGTAAAATTCTTAATTGATATAATATAAGAATATATATTTTATAAAGGACTGAACATTTAACAATGAACAATATAAGAAATTTTTGCATAATAGCACATATTGACCACGGCAAAAGTACACTTGCCGACAGACTTTTGGAATATACCGGAACAATATCAAAAAGAGAAATGAAAGACCAAATTCTTGACGGTATGGAACTTGAAAGAGAAAGAGGCATTACAATAAAAGCTAAAGCTGTCAGAATGCAATATAAAGACAAAAACGGAAAAGAATATATTTTAAACCTCGTTGATACTCCCGGACATGTCGATTTTACTTACGAGGTTTCAAGAGCATTGGAAGCATGTGAAGGTGCACTGCTTGTTATAGATGCATCACAAGGTGTTGAAGCACAAACGCTTGCAAATACAATGCTTGCAAAAAATGCAAACCTTAAAATAATTCCCGTAATAAATAAAATAGATTTGCCTACCGCCGACGTAGATTCTGCTTATGAACAGATGAAAGAAGGGCTTGAAGTCGACGGAGAGCCTATACTTGCAAGTGCAAAAGAAGGTATTGGAATATCCGAAATTGTCGATTCCGTTATTGCAAATATTCCTGCCCCTACAGGAAAAAAAGAAGAACCGTTATCGGCATTGATATTTGATTCTTTTTATGATTCTTATAAAGGTGTTATTATTATCATAAGAGTTTTTGACGGAACAATAAAAAAAGGAATGAAAGTAACTTTTATGGCTTCAGGTGCCGAGTACGAAGTACTTGAAGTAGGTTATATGAAAATAAAGCCTGTAGAATCAAACGGACTTTCCGCAGGTGAGGTTGGTTTTGTTGTTGCAGGTATAAAAACTATACAGGATGTAAAAATAGGTGATACAATAACAGAAAGTTCAAGACCTACAACACATCCTCACGAAGGATATAAAGAAGTTAATCCTTTTGTGTTTGCAGGGCTATATCCTTACAGTACATCCGACTATGACAGTTTGAAAGTTGCACTTGAAAAATTACAGTTGTCTGATGCTTCATTAACTTATATTCCTGAAACCTCCGTTGCTTTAGGTTTCGGTTACAGATGCGGATTTTTAGGGCATTTACATTTGGAAATTGTTCGTGAAAGATTAGAGAGAGAATTCGGGCTTAACCTTTTGGTTACCGCTCCCAACGTTATATATAAAATAAAAACAAAAAATCAGATTATAACAATAGATAATCCCGCAAAATTCCCGAATAATGCGGAAATTCAGGAAATTTGGGAACCTTATGTTTTGGCAACAATAGTATCCCCGACGGAATATCTCGGTTCGTTGATGGATTTGTGCCAAAAGAAAAGAGGCAAACAGGTTGATATGAAATATGTCAATATGAAAATAGCAATATTGAAATACGAAATACCCTTGGCAGAAATTATCGTCGGTTTTTACGATGCACTTAAATCGGTTTCAAAAGGTTATGCATCATTTGATTATGAACATATTGCACCGCAACTCGGTGATTTGGTAAAACTTGAAATACTTGTTAACGGTGAAGTTGTCGATGCTTTTTCTGTAATAGTTCATAAAGATAAAGCACAAACGGCAGCTCATTTTTTAACGGAAAAATTAAGAGGTATTATCCCACGCCACATGTTTGAAATACCCATACAGGCAAGAATAAACAATAAAATTATAGCAAGAGAAACTATTTCTGCCATGAGAAAAGATGTTCTTGCAAAATGTTACGGCGGTGATATAACAAGAAAAAGAAAGCTTCTTGAAAAACAAAAAGAAGGAAAAAAGAAAATGAGACAGTTCGGTAAAGTTGAACTTCCTCCTGAAGCATTTGTTGCAGTTCTTCAAATTGACAAGTAAATTCTTTACTTGAAAAGACATAATATTATCGTCGAAAGCAGAATAACAAATATAATAAAATACTCAACATTGTCCGAAAAAAGGATATTATAATATGTCGTCATTAAAACATAAAATAATTAAAGTTAAAGCTGAAAAAATAGTTTTTCCCGGTAATGTTTTGTGCAGGTGCGAAGACGGCATTGCACTTTTTACCGAAGGATTACTTCCCGGTGAAGAAGCCGAAGTTTTTGTTACAAGAGACAAAAAAAGTTACAGAGAAGCTAAACTTGAAAAAATATTAACGAATTCTCCGCTAAGAATTGAACCAAAATGTTCTGCATTCGGTAAATGCGGAGGATGTTCGTTTGAACATACTAAATACAAAAATCAAATACAATTTAAAACAGACTGTGTAAAAGAACTTTTAAATTTTTTAGATATAGAAATACCGCAAGCAAAACAAAGTCCCGTTCAATGGAACTACAGAAATAAAATGGAGTTCAGTTTCTATAACAAGAAGATTGGAGGATTGGAAGATTGGAAGATTGGAAGTAATAAGGAAAATGCCGAAAACTTATCAGCTTATCAGCCTATCAGCTCATCAGCTATTTCATTAGGTCTTCATTGTAAAGGGAGTTTTTATAAATATTCGGAAGTTCCGCCATGCCATATTGCTCATGAAGATATTATAAAAGCATGTGAAATAATAAAAGAGTTTGCAATAAGTACCGGTCTAAAAGCATACAACAACAAATCTCACGAAGGTTTTTTTAGACATTTGGTTTTAAGAAAAGGTGTTAATACCGGTGATTTACTTGTAAATATCGTTACCAACAAACAAGAAGATATAAACAAAAACTTTTTTGATAGTGTTGTAAAACAGTTATCTTCTTTTTGTTCAAGTATATATTGGACACAAAATTCAAAATTTTCAGATGCTGTTAATGCCGAAAGTGTTACATTGTTGTATGGTAATGAAAATATTACTGAAATATTAACTGTAGCAGATAAAAATTTCAAATTTTCTATTGCACCGTTTTCGTTTTTTCAAACAAATACAAAAGCAACCGAAGTTTTATATAACACTGTAATAGATTTGTTACAACCCGACAAACAAGATACTTTACTCGATATGTATTGCGGAACGGGAGCAATAGGAATATGTTTGTCTCCGCATGTCCGGTCTGTTGTCGGTGTAGAACAGGTAGAAACTTCAATTGAAAGTGCAAAATATAATGCAAAGATAAACAATATTAACAATATAGAATTTTTTGCACAGCCTGCACAGGATTGGGTAAAACAAAACGATAAAAAGTTTGATTGTGTTATTATAGATCCGCCACGGGCAGGTCTTTTTGAAAATGTTATAGAACATCTTTTGTTCTTAAATCCAAAAAAAATAGTTTATGTTTCCTGTAACCCGTCAACGCTCGCACGTGATTTAAAACTTATTACAAAAGATGAAAAATATAAAATTATAAAAGTTTGTCCGGTGGATATGTTTCCTCAAACTTATCATATTGAAACGGTAGTGCTTTTGTCACATAATACATACAGCAATACCTTGTTTTTTAAATAGCATATTAAAAATTTTGACAAATTAGTTTAATTTATTATATAACACTCACAATATTATATATTTACATTTTTTCATGTTTTATAGGAGAAAATTATGGCTACATTTATAATTGGCATTTTAATACTCGTTTTCGGTTATATTGCCTATTCAAGATTTATTGAAAGAATTTTTTCTCCGGACAACAGAAAAACTCCGGCTCATTCAAATAGTGACGGTATAGATTTTGTTCCTATGTCAAAAAACAGAAATGCTCTTATTCATCTTTTAAATATAGCCGGCATGGGGCCGATAATAGGAGCTATTCAAGGAATATTATTTGGACCGATTGCATTTATTTTAATTCCGCTTGGCTGTATTTTAGCAGGCGGAGTTCACGATTATTGTGCAGGAATGCTATCCGTAAGGAATAAAGGTGCACAAATTACGGGTCTTATACATAAATATTTGGGCAAAAAAGCTTTCGGACTTTTTTTGATTATAGTATCAATTATGCTTCTTTTACTTTCGACCGTTTTTGTTTATACGGCAGGAGATTTATTTGTTGAACGATTTTTCGGGGTAAAAGAATTTGTAATATCAAACCCTTTAGTTCTTGGAACATATATAGTTATTATTTTTTATTTTATTATTGCAACTTTGTTTCCTATTGATAAAATTATCGGTAAATTTTATCCGATTCTCGGTTTGCTGCTTATTTTGGGAACCGGTATGTTAGTTATAGGATTTATAATAAATGGAGTAAATTTACAAAACTTTAACATAACAAATTATAATATTCACCCTAAACATTTACCTTTAATTCCGATGTTTTTTATGACGGTTAGTTGCGGTCTTTTATCCGGCTTTCATTCAACCCAAGCAACCATTATTTCAAGAACGGTTAATCATGAAAAAGACGGGAAAATAATTTTTTATGGAATGATGTGTGTAGAATCTTTAATTTCAATGATTTGGGCTGCGGCAGCTATGGATGTTTATTCTTTAAATCAAGTCCCACAAAATATTATAGGTACCGTTAATGTTGTTAATATTATTGCAAATAAATTTGTACCGCTGAATTTAGCCTTTCTTGTAACTTTAGCTATAATTATTCTTCCGATAACATCAGGTGACACTGCTTTAAGAGGATTAAGAATAACAATAGCAGATGCTTTAAAACTTAAACAAAAGAAAATCGTCAATCGTTTAATAATTGTTATTCCGATTATTCTTTGTTTGTTGTCAATTCTTTTTTGGGCAAAAACAAATGCAAACAGTTTTTCTTTGATTTGGAGATATTTTACTTTCTTTAACCAACTTATTGCAATACCTGTTCTTTTATGCGGTACTATTTTCTTAGCAACAGAAGCTAAGGGAAAACTGAAATATTCCTTGGTAACTTTAATTCCTGCCCTATTTTATGTATTTGTTACAATGTCGTTTATTTTCTCGGAAAAAATAGGTTTTAATTTACCGCTAAAATATGCAGAAATTATAGGTTTAATACTTGCTGTTTTAGCATTTATTTATATATTAAGACTTATAAAAAAAAATAGGTAAATAAAATTTCTTATGCTTTTTTACAATGCCAAGTCAAGTAAAGTATTATTCCGAAATATAATACTTTAAATATTATCGCTAAATGCTTTGTTCTAATCAAAAACTCAGTAATTCCAACTAAAAGTAATTTTTTATTATTTTATTAAAAATCAGTTATGTTTTACAACTTATCTTTGTTTTATATAATTTACACAGGCACAATTATCAATAAAGGAGAAATATATGAAAAAATATATTGCATATTGCGGGTTGGATTGTGAAAAATGCGAAGCAAGGTTAGCAACAATAAATAACGATAATGAGTTAAGAAAAGAAGTTGCAGATAAGTGGAGCAAGTTAAACAATATTACTATTACTCCGGAAATGATTAATTGTGAAGGTTGCAGAATAGACGGAAAGAAAACTGTATTTTGCGATAAACTTTGCAAAATAAGACAATGTGCTATTAGTAACAAATATGAAACTTGCGGTGAATATCCCGAAATGAAAAGTTGCAAAAAAGTTGCAATGGTTATCGGTAATAATGCTGAATCTTTAAAAAATTTAGAAAATATAAATTATATGGAGTAAATTATGAACTATAAAAAATTTGGGAATACTTATTATATTCGTATGGATAAAAACGATGAAATGATTTCTGCAATATTAGATATTTGTAAAAAAGAAAATATCAAATCGGCAACTTTTAACGGCATAGGTGGTTGTAAAACCGCAGAGATACAAACTTTTATCCCACAGCAGGGAAGTTTTAAAACAGAAAAACTTGAAGGAATGTTGGAACTTGTTTCTTTTACGGGTAATATTGTAACAGACGATGAAGGAAATCTTCATCATCATACACATGCACTTTATTCTTATGTAAAAAATGAAAAGCATTTTGTGTTATCAGGACATATAAAAAGTTCAACTGTTTTATACACTGCTGAAATTGAACTTCGCCCCGTGACAGGCGGAAGTATCGGTTATAAAAAAGATGCCGAAACAGGGACAGGTTTTTGGGACTTATAAGAAATGAAAACACAAGAAGAAAGATTAAATTATTTGATAGAAGTTTTAAAAAACGAAAATAGTCAATACAAAAATTTTGAAACACCTGCAAGTATTAAAGATAAAAAAGTTATGTTAAGGTCTTTAATGAATATCCGTCCGCCAAAAGAAACTTCTGCCGAAATATTAAAAATTCAAGATGAGTATCTTACCGAAAGAGCAAAAGAAAAATGTATTGTTTATTTAAAAGATATTAAAACGATTAAAGAAAATATTAACAGCAAAAATCCGTATTCACAAAAGATTTCTGTTTGGCAGGGAGATATAACAAAATTATCTTGTGATGCTATAGTAAATGCCGCGAATTCGCAAATGCTTGGTTGTTTTGTACCTATGCATACTTGTATAGATAATTGTATTCATACTTTTGCAGGTGTTCAATTAAGATATGAATGTAACAAGATAATGAACGAGTTTAGAAAAAAATATGGTGGTGATTATGAACAGCCGACAGCTATTCCGATAATTACCGACGGATATAACCTTCCTGCAAAAAAAGTTATACATGTCGCAGGACCTATCGTTACAGGAACATTAACTCAAACAAATATTGAAGATTTAAAAAATTGCTACAAAAATATTTTAGATATGTGCTTAAAAAATAATTTAAAGTCCGTAGCATTTTGTTGCATATCTACCGGAGTATTTAATTTTCCCAATGAAAAAGCAGCAGAAATTGCCGTTGAAACTGTTACAAGTTGGCTTAAACGAAATGAAAATGAAATTGATAGAATAATATTTAATGTTTTCAAACAAGAAGATAAAACCTTATATGAAAAACTTCTACAATAATTAATAAACTATAAATAAAAAAGGCAGGAATTAAAAAAATATTCCTGTCTTTTTTGTATTTTTATTTTTAGAAAATTACAAATTATAAATTAAATTTGTAACCTACATTAATTCTAAATGCGGTGCATGAAAAATCGTCACTGTGACCACTGATTTTTCTTGTAGCATAGTTGCAGCCATAAATAAGTTCAACTATTACATTACTAAATTCTCCTCCGACACCTAATCCCCAATAGAAACCTCCATTTATTTCATAATCAGACCAAGGTCCACTTGCTTCCCAGCCCGGAATACCGAGACCTAACTGAAGTAAAGGATATATAAAGTAACCTGAACCGTTTATATCAAATTTATATTTTATTGCTGCATAAAGATTTGTAAAACCGATTTTTTCATCAACATGTTTATCAAATTTAGTATTCTGTCCCCAAACAAGACCAATACCTAAAAAGAAATTATTTTCCATATCAAAAAACAAATCTGCTCCTATCGAAATTGCGGAATCTTCAGAATTTGAGACAGTTTTTCCATCAATTTTTGCCGTTACTTCCGGTGAAAATAAATAACCTATTTTAGGTATCAATTCCAAATTTGTGTCACTTGCCAAAGCCGGTGCCACCAATGCTGCTGCCAACACAAATGCTGCAAAAATTTTTTTCATTTTTTTAATCTCCTTTTTAATAAATTGGTAAATCATTTAGCTATTATACTATATTCTATGATTCTTTTTCCAATCTTTAATTTGTTTTAACCTTTCTTTATATTTTGTTTCCAAACCCTGTTCGGTAGGTTCATAATAAATTCTATCTTTTAAAGAATCAGGCAAACACTGCATATTTGTAAGTTTATCTTTTGTGTCGTGTGCATACTGATACCCTTTACCGTAATTCAGTTCTCTCATAAGTTTTGTAGGTGCATTTCTTATTACTAAAGGAACCGGCTCCGCGAGGTGCTGTTTTGCATCTTCGGCAGCAAGATGATATGCAACATCCATAGCATTTGATTTCGGTGCCATTGCCATGTAAACAACAGCTTCAGTTAAATGAACACTGCATTCGGGCATTCCTATAAAGTGGCAGGCATGGTATGCCGCTACGGCAATTTCAAGTGCCCTCGGGTCTGCAAGCCCAACATCTTCACTTGCAAACCTTGTAACTCTTCTTGCAATATATAACGGATCTTCCCCTGCTTCCAACATTCTTGCAAGCCAATAAACCGCTGCATCGGGATCCGAGTTTCGCATGGATTTATGAAGTGCCGAAATTATGTTGTAATGTTCTTCCCCGTTTTTATCATATAACAAGTTCTTTTTTGAAATACACTGTTCCAAGGTTTCTTTTGTAACGGTAATTTTGCCGTCTTTATCCATATCACCGTTTAAAACTACCATTTCCAAAGTTGAAAGAGCAGTCCTTGCGTCACCGTTTGCAAATTCGGCAATAATAAAAAGCATATCGTCATCTATTATAACTTTTTCCTTACCGAAACCTCGTTCATCTGTAACTGCTCTTTTTAAAAGTTTCACCAAATCTTTTGTTTCTATGGGTTTAAAAACAAACACTTTACAACGTGATAAAAGTGCGGAATTTATTTCAAAAGAAGGGTTTTCCGTTGTTGCTCCTATTAAAATAATACTGCCTTTTTCAACAAACGGCAAAAAAGCATCCTGTTGCGCTTTATTAAAACGATGAATTTCATCTACAAACACTATCGTTTTTTGGCCGAACTTTCTGTTATTTTCGGCTTGTGCCATAACTTCTTTAATATCTTTAATCCCGCTTGTAACTGCAGAAAAATCTATAAATTTTGAATTTGTTTTGTTTGCAATAATTCTTGCCAATGTGGTTTTGCCTATTCCGGGGTTGCCCCAAAATATAATGGAAGAAATCTTATCGGTTTCAATAAGTTTTCTTAAGATTTTACCTTCACCGATTAAATGCTGCTGTCCGACAAATTCTTCCAAATTTCTCGGTCTTAACCGCCAGGCAAGCGGTTGATTTGTATTATCTTCAAACAATGTTGTTTCTTCCATATCCATATAATGTTTCCGTTATTTTTTATTGGTAAAATATTCAATAATATTAAAAGAAACACTTAATATTATTGCAACTACGGTAGCAAGCGACATTCCTTTTAAAACGACAGAACCTATTGTAATACTTGCAGAACTGACTCCTATTCCCAAAACTACCGATGTAAGAACCAAGTTTTTCGGTTCATTATAGTTTACTTTTTTTTCAACAAGAATTCTAATTCCGGAAACTGCTATAACACCGAAAAGCAATAAAGAAATCCCCCCCATAACGGCAGTCGGAATACTTTGTATCAATGCGGAAAGTTTCCCTAAAAAAGAAAGAACTATCGCAAAAACGGCAGCACCGCCTATAACCCAAGTACTGAATACTTTTGTTATTGCCAAAACACCTATATTTTCACCGTAAGTTGTATTCGGTGTGGAACCGAAAAAACCGGAAATAACGGTAGAAAAACCGTTACCGAAAATAGACCTTGCAAGGCCCGGTTCTTTCATAAGATTTCTTTCCATAATATTTCCGGTTACTATAAAATGACCTATATGTTCCGCTACAACAACCAATGCCACAGGAAGTATTACAAGAATTGCATCAAAACTGAAATGAACTCTATAAAAAGTAGGCATTGCAAACCAGGAAGCTGTCTTTACTGCAGACAAATCTATAATTCCGGCAAAAGATGCAATAAAATAGCCGCAAACAATAGAAAAAAGTATTGAAATAAGAGACAAGAAACCTTTAAATACCACCATACTGAATACGGCAATTATTAAAGTCAAGGATGACACCGCAATAGTTCTTATATCCGGATTTTCTGCAGTAAATCCTGCCATTTGTGCTGCAACGGGGAGAAGCTCCAAACCGATAACCGCAACAATAGCACCCATAGCCGCAGGCGGAAAAATAACATCTATCCATTTCGTTCCTATGGTTTTTATTAAAAAACCTACCAAGCACAAAGTAACACCAACGGCAATAAAACCGCCCAATGCATATTCGTAATTGTATTTACTTAAAACAATAAATACGGGAGAAATAAACGACATACTTGAACCCAAATATGCCGGAACTTTACCTTTACAAATAATCAAATAAAAAATTGTTCCTATTCCGTTAAAAAAAAGAACAGTTGCCGGATTTATATGAAAAAGAATCGGCACTACAACGGTTGCCGAAAACATTGCAAATAAATGTTGCAAACTGAGCGGAATTGTTTCTAATATAGGAAGTTTTTCTTCCGGTTGAATTATTCTTCTTTCCATAAAAAACTTTATCTATATAAATTTTATTTTAAACTTTTATAAAGTTCGGAAACATCTTTCAAAAGTGCCGGTATATCAAGTTTTTGCGGACATTTGTTTTTACATATTCCGCAATTTATACATTTATCGGCTCTGTGTTCTTCCTTTATTGATTCATATGCCGTAATAAACCTATCTTTTCTGTCAGTTGATTTATATTGATTATACATTAAGAAATTTTTAGGTATATCTATACCTACGGGACATCCGGTGCAATACTGACAATATGTACAAGATATTGCTCCTGATGAATTGTAAACTGCAATTGCACTTTGAAGAATTTTTTGCTCTTGTTCTGTCAATGGTTTAAAATTTGTAAATGTTTTAACATTATCAGTAACATGTTCCATTTCACTCATACCGCTTAAAACAGTAAATACATTCGGAAGTGTTGCGGAATATCTTAAAGACCATGAAGACGGTGAAGCATCCGGATTTTCTTTTTTCAATAATTCAACTGCATTTTCGTTGAGTGTTGATAACTGTCCGCCTTTTAGAGGATTCATTACCACAATTGGAAGCCCGGCTTTTGTTGCTATTTCATATTGTCTTTTTGCATCTAATGTTGTCCAATCTATAGGGTTAATAGGAAGCTGAACAAAGTCCCATTTATAAGTTTGAATAACTTCTTCTAACAATTCAGGAATATCGTGAATGGAAAAACCTAAATATTTTATTTTACCCTCATCCTTTTTTTGAATTAGTTGTTCATAAACATTACAGTCTTTTAAAGTTTTCCATTCTCTTTTATTTATATTATGAGCTAAATAAAAATCAAAATAATCTACCCGACATTTTTGTAATTGTTCGTTGAAAACTTTTAAAACCTGTTCTTTACTTTCAAGAATTCTTAAAGGCATTTTATCTGCTAAATAATAGCTGTTTCTTGGATATTTTTTTAATACTTCACCTGCTGCAAGTTCGGATTTTCCGCTATGGTAAAACCATGCTGTATCATAATAGTTGACACCATGTTCCATTGCATAATCTACCATTTTTTGAGTTGATGCAATATCAGGTTCTCCGTCTTTTTGCGGAAGCCGCATAAGTCCGAAACCTATAATTGAAATATCAAGGTTTTTAAATTTTTTTGTTGAAACTTTTTCTATTAAATTTTTTGTTTGAGTTGCTACTTTTTTACATGCCGATAATACCACCGCACCTACTGTTGTAAATAATGCCGATTTTAAAAATTGTCTTCTGTTCATAAAAATCCTCCGGATTATTTGGGTTATGGGGTTATGGGGTCATAAGTTATTTTTTAGTTGTCGTTCTCAACCTATAACCTTATAACCCTATAATCTAATAACCTGTTGTTATATTGTATCAATTAAACTAAGTATAATGTCAAGAGTTTATAAAAATTTAAACAAATTTGTTTTATTGACACACTATAAAAAAATGGTTATAATTTTTAAATGAATTTATCTTAAGGAGGAGGATAAAAAATGAATTTTATTAGAAAATTTGCAGTTTTTATGGGAGTTATTTTATGTTCGGGAGCTTTGGTTTATTCGGCACAACAAAACCCTGCCATAAGTCGTGATGCTTCAGGTGCTTATGTTTATGAAACGACAATATCTTCTCTCGTTCAAAGAAGAATGTATGAAGATATTAAAATGATAAACAATTCCTCTTATCCGCTTGCTTATGTAACATGTAAAATTGTAATTAAAGGTAGAGAACATGCTATGAGACCGATTGCATATTTAAAAGTTGCCGACAGTGAAGGTTTTGACGGATATTATGAAGATGATATGAGCAGAGAAATTCCTAAATATTTCGGTAAAGACGGAAAATTTTCCAAAAACAATAACAATACCGTTAAATTTGTTTTACAAATGAAAGAAAATGCCGATAAAGTTGCCGTAACCGATGTTTATGACAGTAAAGATGATTTATGTTTTATAATTTCTGATTTACAAGATAGTTATCAAGCTCCACAGAATATTCCTGCGGCAGTTGTTCCTGCAACACCGGCAGTTGCTCCTGCTGAGCCTGCTGTTCCTTCTGTTGCACCTGCAGCACCGGCTGCACAGACGGTTGCTCCTGCTGCAGAAACACAAAAAAACAATGATGATGCTACGGTTGTTATTGACGGTAAAAAATATTTGCTTCATAACGGAAAAGCTTACCCCGTACAATAATAAAATAATATTTTTAAGGAGCTTTTATGAGAAAAAATTTCGGTAAACAAACATGGTTTTACCCTATGCCTGTATTAATAGTTGCAGCTTATGACGAAAAAGGTAATGCCAATGCAATGAATGCGGCTTGGGGTGGAATATACGATGAAAAAAAAGTTATTGTTTGTTTGGATGAAAGTCATAAAACAACAAAAAATATAAAAATAAAAAAAGCTTTTACACTGAGTTTTGCAACGGTAAGATATGTTAAAGAATGTGACTATTTGGGAATAGTTTCCGGTAACACGGTTGCAAATAAAATTGAAAAAGCAGGTTTTAGCATAACAAAGAGCTCTTTTGTTGATGCACCCGTAATAAATGAATTGCCGATGACTTTGGAATGTAATTTAATAAAATTTGACGACAACGGGAATATTATCGGAGAAATAGTTAATGTAAGTGCAAAAGAAGAAATTTTAAATGATAAAGGTCAAATTGATCCGTTAAAGTTACAACCTATATGTTATGATAGTGTCGGACATAAATATTTAAAAATAACCGAAATAGCCGGAACAGCTTTTTCTGACGGGAAAGCAATACAATAAATTAATACTTTCATTTAGAGGTAATTATGTTTAAGCCTAAAGTTTCAATTATAGGTTGTGGAAATGTAGGAATAAGGTATGCTTATTCTTTAATGATTAACGGTTGTGCAAGGCAAATTACACTTGTAGATTACTTTAAAGATAAAGCAGAAGGTGAAGCAATAGATTTATCACATGGAGCACCTTTTACACCGCCGGTCAATGTGACAGCCGGAGAATATAAAGATATAAAAGATTCGGATTTGGTTGTTGTAACAGCAGGGAAAAAACAAAAACAAGGGCAAACGAGAATAGATTTATTAAAAGACAATGTAAATTTATTCAAATCAATAATTCCTGAAATTATAAAATATGCACCGAATGCAATTTTATTGATAGCATCAAACCCCGTAGATATTTTAACTTATTCCGCTTATAAAATTTCAGGAAAACCTGCAGATAAAGTTATAGGTTCCGGGACTTTACTTGATTCGGCAAGGTTTAGATATGAAATAGCCAAACATTGTAATATTGATGCAAGAAGTGTTCATGCATACATTTTAGGCGAACACGGCGATACGGAATTTCCAGTATGGAGTAAAGCAACCGTCGGTGGTGTAAATATAGAAAACCATTGTATGTTATGCAATAACAAAAAAGATTGTAACCACATGGAAAAACTTACATCAATTTTTAACAATGTAAAAAATTCCGCTTATAAAATAATAGAAAAAAAGGGTGAAACTTCTTACGGAATAGGACTTGCACTTACAAGGATAACGGAAAGCATTTTATTAAACGAAAATTCCGTTCTTCCGGTATCCGTATTTGTAAAAGATTTTTACGGAGTTAATGATGTGTATTTAAGTTTGCCGTCAGTAATAAATTCCGACGGAATAAGGCAAGTTCAACAAATAGAATTTAATTCCAAAGAAAAAGAAGCTTTCATTAATTCCGCAACAACTTTAAAAAATTTATTAAAAGAAATCGGTATTTAAAAAAACAAGGAATATAAGCAAAATGGGATTGAAATTTTTAAATTTCAATCCCATTTTTATCTGTTGAAAAAATTTTTATTTTAAACTTTTATATAATTTGGCGACATCTTTTAGCAAATTAGGAATATCAAGTTTTTGAGGGCATTTCGGTTTACATATTCCGCAGTTAATACATTTATCGGCTCTGTTTTCCGCCTTAACACTTTCATAAGCCGCAATAAAATTTTCTTTTTTGTTATCGGCTTTATACTGATTATATATATTGAAAGTTTTCGGAATATCTATTCCTACGGGACACCCGGTGCAGTACTGACAATATGTACATGTAATTGCTCCGGAAGATTTATAAACAGCAATTGCATTTGAAAGAACTTTTTGCTCTTTTTCACTTAACGGTTTAAAATTTATAAATGTGTTAACATTATCCGTAATATGTTCCATTTCACTCATACCGCTTAATACACAAAAAACATTTTCAAGAGATGCGACATATCTTAAAGACCACGATGACGGTGAAGCATCGGGATTTTCTTTTTTCAACAACTCAACGGCTTTAGGACTAAGCGTAGATAATTGTCCGCCCTTTAACGGGTTCATTACAACTACCGGAATACCCGCTTTTGTTGCTATTTCATACTGTTTTTTTGCATTAACGCCATACCAACCGCTGCTGTCTGTTTTTTCCCAATCTATAAGGTTGATTGGTAATTGAACAAAATCCCATTTGTATGTATTTATAACTTCTTCCAAAAGTTCCGGAGTATCGTGTATGGAAAAACCCAAATATTTTATTTTACCTTCTTTTTTCTTTTGTAAAAGTTGTTCGTAAACATTACATTCTTTCAATGTTTGCCACTCACCTTTATTTATATTGTGTGCAAGATAAAAATCGAAATAATCTACCTGACATTTTTGTAATTGTTCGTTGAAAACTTTTAAAACCTGTTCTTTACTTTCAAGAATTCTTAAAGGCATTTTATCTGCCAAATAATAACTGTTTCTGGGATATTTTTCTAATACTTTACCTGCGGTAAGTTCGGATTTCCCGCCATGATAAAACCATGCGGTATCATAATAGTTTATGCCGTGTTCCATTGCATAATCTACCATTTTCTGAGTTTCGGCGACATCCGGTTCACCGAATTTTGTCGGAAGGCGCATAAGCCCGAAACCTATAGCTGAAATATCAAGATTTCTAAATTTTTTCGTATAAACTTTACCTATAACTTTTTTTGTTTGGGCAGTAACTTTTTTACATGCGGATAATACTACCGCACCTACTGTTGTAAATAATGCCGATTTTAAAAACTGTCTTCTGTTCATAAAAAATCCTCCGGATTTTTTGGTTATTGGGTTATAAGTTATTTTTTAGTTGCCGTTCTCAACCTATAACCTTATAACCCTATAATCTAATAATCTGTTGCTATATTGTATCAATTAAAGTAACTCTAATGTCAAGAAAAAAAATAATAAATTATTATTAAAGTTACAACTAATTAATTTTTTTGACAAAAAACAAATAAATTATTATTATCTATGAAGTGTTTAAAAAATAATTTAGGAAATAAAAAATGAAAAAAATATTATTACCTTTAGTAGCTTTACTTTTTATTTGTTCAAGCAATATTTTTGCATTGGAAAAAGATAAAACTTATTTCTATATCAATGCCGATGCAGGTATTCCTATGGGTGTAACAAAAATTAAAAACGAAAAAACTCAAAACAAAGAAACAGAACTTGCAAGTGCCGGTTTTTTAGGGAATGCAGGTATTGGTATTTTACATAACAGATTAAGAATTGAAGCAATATATCAGGGAAGGTCTGAAGTCAGTAAAGATATAGATAAAAAAGGGCAAAAATTAGGTGATATTGAAGGAACTTTAAATATGCAGGCAGGTATGGCAAATATTTATTATGATATTATAGATCTCGGTATTATATCCATATATATAGGCGGCGGTGCAGGTGTAAATGCTTATGAATTAACATTAAAAAACAAAGGCGAATTGGATGTTAATAAATATAAGGAAGATGGTACTTCCGCGATCTTCGGCGGATATGCGGGTGTTACATTAAAAATAGATCATCTCTTTATAGACGGCGGTGTTAACTATTATTATGTAGATAAACCTGAAACAGATTCTATTACTCCTAAAGTAAGTGTAAGACTTGTATTCTAAAAATTTACTCTAATATCGATAAAAATATAGAATTTTACATTGTATGAAATAGGCATACAATAGCTATGACAGCCAAAAATATTCCGGTTATATTTATAACATTTATTTTCTCTTTAAAAACAGCCGTGCCTATAACGGTACCAAGTGATATTACCCCTAAATTCATTGCTGCAAAAATAAGTGTAGGATTGTTATTATATGTCTGATGAGCACGGAAATAAAAGTAAATGTTCCCGAAATTCAAACATCCCAAAAATACTCCACCGAATATACTTTCTTTTGTCCACTTTGTTTTCTTTATGATTAAATATGTAAACAAAATTATTGCCGAAAGAACAAATACCGTACACAAATTGGTTGCCGTCATTGCGGTATTTTTAGACAACTGTTTAAACAATATATCTATTATTCCATACCCAAACCACACTCCGAGCAACACCCAAATTGAACCTGCACTTTGTGTTTTACTTTTAGGTTTATAAACCAATGCAGTAAGCGAAACTATTGCTAAAACAACTGCAAAAATTTTGCCTAAAGAAAGGATTTCACCGAAAATTAAAAATGCTGCAAGTATAGGTAAAAACAGCGATAACCTTTGTGCAGCATCCGATTTTGCTATTCCGGCACGGTTAACACATTCTCCCATAATTATAAAAATACTCGGCAGCAAAATACCTAACGGCAATAAAATCTTCCATTCGGATAACAAAATATTGTAATTATCAATAAAATTCGGTTTGAATAAAATAAATGCACTGATTGCCGCTACGGGATAATTAATTGCTACCGCTTGATTAATTGAAATTCCCTGTTTTTTAGATATTTTTAACAGTATCGACACAGCCACACTGCATACAATACTTAATATTAAATAATGCATAATTGATTTACATCCTAATATTACATAAGAGGTGCTATTATCTTTAACAATTTACCTGAAATTTTGTAAAACAATTTTTCTTTTTTAATAGTTTCAAATGTAACAAGCTTACTTTTGTTCAATGTATTTATAAAATCTTCTTCTATATCTTTTATACACGGAGTTTTGTAAAGATATGTTGCACATTCAAAATGATGATAAAGACTTCTGTAATCCAAATTGATGGTACCTACAACAGCCCTAAAATCGTCACTTACAAAAACTTTGGCATGAACAAATCCCGGCACATATTCATAAATTTTTACCCCTGCTTCGGTAAGATATTTATAATGAGATTTTGCCAAAGCATAAGCGGATTTTTTATCCGGAATGCCTGGCAAAATAATTTTAACATCTATACCTCTTTGTGCCGCATATTTCAATGCCGTTTCCAATTCTCCGTCAAGAATAAGATATGGTGTCATAATATGAACATATTTTTTTGCTCTGTACAAAATATCCATATATACGGTTTCACCAACTTTATCTTCATCTAACGGACAATCCGCAAACGGTATAACAAGTCCTTGTGCATCTTGTATATCATAACTTTGTAAAAATTTTGTATCAAAATCCGGTTTTGTTTCGGTAAGGTTCCACATTTGTAAAAACATTAATGTAAAACTTTTTACTGCTTTACCATGCAACATTACGGCTGTATCTTTCCAATGTCCGTATTTATTCTTTTTATTAATATATTCATCGGCAAGATTTACTCCGCCGTTAAATGCAACGGAACCGTCTATAACAAGAATTTTGCGATGGTCTCTATAATTATAGTGTGTTGATACAAAAGGTGTAATCGGTGCAAACATTTTTGCTTTTATTCCCAATTTTTGAAGCATTTTAGGATAATCGTGCGGTAACAATGCAAGTTCACACAGACCGTCATACATAACACGAACATCAACACCTTCTTTAGCTTTTCGTGAAAGTATGTCAAGAATTCTGCCCCACATATACCCTTCTTCAATTATAAAATATTCCAAAAAAATAAATTTTTGTGCTTTTTCCAGTTCTTCCAACATTGAACTGAATTTATCTTCACCGCAAGAAAAATATTTTACTTTTGTTCCGCTAAACACAGGAAATTTTCCGCTTCTGCATAAATAGCGGTTTAACTGAACAACTGAACTTGAATTATTTTGCAATTGTTGTAATGTCGTTTCATCCTGAGATATATATTTTTTTGATTCTTCTATTAATTTTAATGCTCTCTTTGTTATTTTTCTATGTCCGATATTTGATTTGGTAAAAACAAAGAAAAGTGCTCCGAAAAAAGGAAGAAGAGCAATAACCATAAGCCATGTAAGTTTTGCGGAAGAATCCATGTTACTGTTGAAAAGATATATTGATGTAGCTAACACAAAAACTATCTGAAAAGCCGTATAATAATGTAAATATTGTTGAAGCCAAACAAATAAAGATAACCAGAAAAATATTTGTATCAACAAAAGTAAGACTATTAATGCAAATCTGCTAAAAAATAAATTACTAATACCTTTATTTTTTAAATTTGTAAGATACATAACAAAATTTTTTTTATTTTCTCTGTTGTTTTGTTCTTGAGCCGTATTTTCTTTATTCATAATATTCTCCATAATAATACTTATTGTTTTTATATTTTACCAAAATAAATGTATAATATAAAAAATTTTAAGTTTTACAAGGACAAATTTTAAAGAATAGCAGACTGTCTTATATGAGAAAGCAACATGAACAGAAAAATAAATATATTATTTATTTTTGTTTGGATGACATTTTTATTGCCTGTATTTAGCGGTTGCAGCAGCACTTCTGTCAATAAAAGCGGACAAATTAAAACCGGAATCATAGGAGCACTTGATGAAGAAGTTACTCTTTTGAAAAAAGAAATGAAAGACACCAAAACCACAACCGTTGCAGGAATTGAATTCTGTGAAGGAAAACTTGACGGTAAAGATGTTATTGTTGTTCAAAGCGGGATGGGAAAAGTAAATGCCGGAATTTGTGCACAAACACTTATAAACACATTTGGTGCAAACCGTATAATTAATACTGGTGTTGCCGGCTCATTGGATGCTAAAATAGATATTGGAGATATTGTTGTATCTACGGATGCACTGGAACACGATTTTGATTTGACTCCCATAGGATATGCTCCAGGACAGATATACTATAACGAAGCTGTTGCTTTCACGGCAGATGAAAATATGCGAAAAGATGTGGTAACCGCAGCAAAAGAATGTGCTCCGGAAATTCATATCTTTGAAGGACGAATTTGTACAGGAGATCAGTTTATTGCATCTAAAGAACAGAAAAAAACAATTGTTTCCAAGTTCGGAGGTTTATGTTGTGAAATGGAGGGCGGTGCGATTGCACAAGTTTGTTATATAAATAAAATACCGTTTGTTATTATTCGTGCAATTTCAGATAAGGCAGACGATTCGGAAGAAATGTCTTATGAAGAATTCAAAAAAGAGGCTGCTGCACGAAGTGCCAAAATTACACACTATACGGTTACACACTATACAAACAAGTAAATTCAAAAACACTGATTATTGTAATAATCAGTGTTTTTTTATATCCTAAACTTATAATATAATAAGTTTAAAAAAACTTCTCTGCCCAAGCCTTAAGATCAGCCTCCGAAACTCCGGAAGAAAATCTTTTGCCCGAATCAACTTTTGCTTTCGGCGCTAATTTTTGCATAATACTGCCGGAATCACACATTCCGGAACCGCCTGAAGTTGCAAAAGGAATAACCTGTTTACCCGAGAAATCGTAACTTTCCATAAATGTATCTATAATGGAAGGTTCTCTATACCACCAAATAGGAAAACCTACAAAAATAACATCATATTTGCTCATATCGGTAACTTT